>WBZL01002401.1_pt1 | contig 18303 bp, 18 predicted proteins | sample 5204291 | NCBI WGS metagenome assembly WBZL01 (sample SAMN12344345, study PRJNA552823) | activated sludge metagenome | biome: Activated sludge suspended growth; feature: Nitrification reactor; material: Wastewater; isolation source: activated sludge from nitrification reactor of wastewater...
ACCTCTGCCAGCAACTTCTTTAAAGCGTTGGCGAAGCTGACTACCCGAGATTCCATCCAACCCACGCTCGTCGCCCACGAGGTGCAGGGCAACGACGACCCGTACTACTACGAGCCGTTCTGGACACCCGCCAGTGCAGTAGTTGCCGCACTCAGCGGCGGAACGGGGCCGGCGCTGTCATCGGCTGCCAGCGCTCCTTCCTCGAGCTACCAGCTCGGCCAGGTGCAGCCGCAAACCGCGACGGTTGCCAACACCCTCGGCCCGATGTTCGACATCAAAACCGTCGGCGGCTACCGCGTCGGTGACGCTGACCCCTACGGCCACACCGCCGGGCTCGCCCTGGACTTCATGATCAACGACATTCCCGATGGCAAGACCGCTGGCGAGCAGCTGGCCGCCTACGCCAAGCAGCACGCCGACGAGCTGGGCGTTGCCTACGTGGTGTGGCGCCAGCACATCTGGTCGGTGGCCCGCAGCGACGAAGGCTGGCGGGCCATGCCCGACCGCGGCAACCCCACCGACAACCACATGGACCACGTACACCTGTCCCTGACCGGTGACGGCTCCACCTCTCCGGTCGTCGACGACACGACCGACTGCCTGCCGGCCGGGGCGATCAGCGCCGACGAGGTCGACAAACTGATGCCGGCCGGGCGGACCAACCCCCGCAGCGCCACCGAGGCTATCGCCTGGGCGCAAAAGCAGATCGGCCTCACCGTCCTGCCCGACGGCACACCTCAAAGTGGGCACTGCCTGCGGTTCGTCACCCTGGCGTTCGGCTACGGCAGCGGCTACCTCTACGCCTACGACGTCTGGACCCACGCCCCGGAGAGCCTGCTGCACCGCGGTGACTGGAACCCGCCGCCCGGTGCGGTCGTTGTCTGGTCCAACGCCGGCGGCCTGGGTGGTGGTGCCGGGCATATCGCGATCTCCATCGGCGGCGGGGAAATGATCTCCACCAGCGGCAGCACCGTGCGAATCATGCCCATCCGCGCCAACAACTACGTCCCTGACGGCAACTACGTCGGTTGGATGCCGCCCCTGATCACCGCATGAGCACGCGAAAGGAAAGGAACGCGATGACCGCTGAAGCAGATATCACCGTGCACCCCGACGGGTCCGGAAGCGTGCACCTGGCCGGGCGGATCTACCCGCTGGCCGAAGGCGACGAGCAGACCGCCCGCCACGTCGGTGTCGGGCTGGTCATAGCGCATGCCCAGCGCACCGGACAGCCGATCCGCCTCACTGCTCATGACCGCCACACCGACCACCAACTGCTCATCACCGCCGACGGGGACGTGCTTCCCGAAGCACCGCTCAGCCGCCACGCCGCTGTCACCGACCTCGGACGAACAACAGCCGCGGTCCAACTGCTCGAACCGCCGAGCATCGTCCAGCCCGCTGCTCCCCGATCGGGCCGCGGTCGGGCGCTGCTCGTAGGTGGGCTCGTCGTTGCAGCCGGCGGCGCGGCGCTGGCCGGCATCGCGTTACGCCCCAGCCACGACCAGGCGGGAACCCTCACAGCGCCCGTGCAGCCTGCCGCGGTGGACCTGCCCTACGCGGCGCTCGGAGTCTTCGCGGCGGTCCCGGCCAGTCCCGCGGAACGTCTACGGATCCCCCCCGCCACCGCTGCGCGGCGCTGGGACCCCGCCGCGGGCTGGCAGGCACGGGCGGAAGCCAGAGCGAAAGCAGCGGCCCGCCGCAAGCAAGCCGCCAACCGGCCGCAATACCAGCCACCCGCCCAACAACCCGCGGCACAAACCCCGCAGTACAGCCCGCCGGTCGACACCTACCAGCCGCCCGCCTACCCGGCGACACCCCAGAATCCCGCCCAACCGCCTTCGGTCGAGGTGTACCCCGACCCCGACATCAACCCCAACTAAGGAGATCCGTCCGTGCCCGTCACACGCCCCAGCACCTACCTGGCCGCAACCGGCCTGGCCCTCGCCGCCCTGCCCATGGCCACCGCCGCCCATGCCGCGCCACAGCCCTGCACGCTGCTCGTCGAACCGACAGCCGCAGCAGCCGGCATCACCGCCGACGACCACGTATCACCCAACGCCACCGGCGTCGTCGTCATCACCGCCCCGCCTAGTTCCGTGCAAAACCTCGCCGTGACCGCTGAAGAAACCAGCGCCACCGTCTCGTGGACACCGCCAACCAGCAACGGAAACCTCGCCCTCACCCGCTACGACCTCACCCTGGGCAACGCCGCCGGCCTGGTCGGGGAGTACTCAGCGCCGGCCACGGCCACCAGCTGTGTCCTAAACGGCCTGACCAGCAACACCACCTACACCGTCACCATCGCCGCGCGCAACGTCGCCGGGCTCGGGCCGGCCACCCTGCAGCCTTTCGCAACCAAAGTCGCCATAACCCCCGCCGCACCCCTCACGCCACCCGCTACGCCGGGCAACCCCACTACGGGCCCCAGTGAAACCCCCGGCTCGAAGACAACGCCACGCGTCAAGAAGGCCAAAGCCAAGAAACCGAAAGTTCGGCTCAGCGCCGGCAAGCACCGACGGGACCACACCCTCACCGTGCGGTGGCGCGCCAAGCACGTCTCGAAGGTGCAGCTGACATGGCAGCGAGGCAAAGGCAAACCACACTCCCAACACACCTCCCCCAGCGGCCGGATCACCCTAGCCGGACCGGTCGGCACCCGCTACACCATCACCGCCAAAGCCGGCAAAGCCCACGCCCAACGCACCTACAGCATCCGCTAGCGCCCCTGACAACACGTTGGCCCCTTCGCGACGGGGGATGCGCGAAGGGGCCAACCGTGTCTCAACAACACAACACGCGAGTAACCAGCTCGCTGTGCACTGCCAGCGTAGCGCCGGACAAGGAGTCCTCATCCTCGTCACCGCGATCAATTCCGGATCGCACCCGTTCGGCGTGTCTCAAACTGTTTATTGCCAGATCCGGTAGGAATGCCTTATGCCGATGCCGCACAAGGGGCCACGCAAGCAGATCACCGCCACCCGGGTCCACCCCGATGTGTTCGATCGTGTCCAGGCAGAAGCTGACCGGTTGGGCACCTCGAAGTCCGACGTTGTCGCTCACCTGCTGTGCCGGGAGTTCGGACTGCCGGAACTCTCACCACTTCGAGACGTTGACGAGCAGCAAACCCAGATGCCTATGACCGCGTAACCCGCGGGACGGGGGCCAAAAGGCCCCCGGGAAGCCGAAAACCCCGCCGGCCCTGTTGTTTGGCGACCACAGGCCGACGAGGTTTTCAACACTCAGTCAGGAGTCACTATAACTGTTATGCCCGGGTCCGGGCATGCATCTGCGCGCGTTTCGCGCCGTCAGATCGAACCAGACTGCTCACCGCCCGATTTCCGTGACTCGACGGCCGCTGCCGCCGAGTGGCAAGCCTGCGCCCCGCTGATCGCCGGCATTCCCTCGATGCGGGTCATGGTCACCCGCCGCGGCCGCGCGGCCTACCCGGCCACCGCGCAACGCCCCCTAAGCGTCGGCGTGCCTGCTGGCCCGGCCGCGGTCATGCTGTGGGACGCCACCCGCCGCCTGCCCGTGCTGGCCCTGGACTTCGACGCCAAGAACGGCCACGGCCCCCGCTCGGCCCAACGTGACGCCCTCGACGCGCTGCGCCTGCTCACCGACGCCGGCCTGCACCCGGTCGCCGACCGCGCACCTACCGGCGGCTGGCACATCTACGCCCGCCTGCCCCAACCGGCAGCCGCCTGGGAAGTCCGGCAGGCCGCCGCGGCCCTGGCCAGCCGCTGGCCCACCCTGGACCCCTCTCCCCTGCTCAACCCCGACCACGGCTGCATCCGTCCCCCCGGTGCGGTCCACAAGGCCGGCGGCTACCAGCGCCTCGTCGGCAGCCTCAGCGACGCTGTAGAAGCCCTCAGCGCCCCGCCGGACCGCCACGCCTGGACCAGGCTGCGTGACCGCGTCGGAGCCGCCCAGCAGTTCACACAGCCCGCCCCCGACAGTCGGATCGGCGCCGCAGCCCCCGGTGTGGCCCGCCGTGCCATCTCCGCGGCCGCCGAACAGCTCGCCGCCACCGGCTCCCACCCCAGCCGCGACTTCGACTCCCCCAGCGAAGCCCGCTTCTCGGTCATCTGCTCGGCCGTCGCGGCCGGCTGGAGCCTGGCCGACCTTGAGCTGGCGCTGCGCAGCCGCTGGACCTGGCTGGCCGGCTCCTACGGCCGCAAACACCACTCCGCCGTCGCCCGCGACTGGCGTAAGGCGCGAAATCAACGCACCCAACGCCTGGGGATGAGAGCTGTCCGGATTCCTTACACAAGCCAGCAAGTACACAGGGGGGGCACACCAGCCAGACCGGTCCTGCCTCATCTCGACGACATCCATCTGGCCTTGCGCCGCTTCACCACCCACAGCCGCAACCACGCGCGCGCCAACCACCACTCCCCCGTCCTGCGTGCCGTCATGGCAGCGGTGATCTGGGCAGGACATGTGCAAGGCCGCGCCCTGGTCAACATGGGCGTCAGGTCCCTGGCCGAACAAGCCGCCGTCAGCCACGTCACCCTCGCCCAGCACCTGCACACGCTGGCCGAGGCCGGGCTGATCCAGCGGGTCTCCACCGGTCGTGGCATCCATGCTGACGTGTGGCGGATCAACATTGAAGTCGCCGCCCACGTGCCACCAGCTCGAGGCCGACGCGTCGGATTACGGCCCGTTTTCCGGGTCCTAGGACGTCACCTGGCCGGAGAGACCTACGAACTACTTTCCGAGGCCACAGGCCCGCTCAGCGCCCGGGAAATAGCCTTGACGCTTGGATACGACCGGCAACGCGTCCACGAAGCCCTAAGCCTGCTCGCCGGCTGGCAACTGGCCACTGTGGCTCGTCATGCCGGCTGGAGCGTCGGGCCGGCTGACCCCGACGCCCTCGCCCGTAACTTGGGCGGCTGGACCGACTGGCACAACCAGCACCGCCGCCACCGCCAGCAACGCATCGCTTGGCGCACCTGGCTCGAACGCCACACCCCCACCGTCCCTGACGGGCAGCTGCTGCTCGACGAACTCGAGGCGGCACTCCCCCAAGACGACGCCTGGATCGCCGAATACGCCTCCGGTACCAGCCCCCCCGCCGCCACCCGCACTGCTACATCCCGTGCTACAGGCTGACGCTACACACCACGCGAGTGCGCGTGCTACAAACCACGCGACACGGTGCGCGAGGACGCACGCGAGCAAGCATGCACCCCGACTCGCGACACGCCACGCGTCAATACCCGCGAGCACACACGCGAGGCACCAGGATTGGGGGAGCCCGAGAACCGCCATCAACCGAGAGGAAGGACACCGGTGAGCCTCGACAGATGCGTGGCCGTCATGAACGGCAAAGGCGGGGTCGGAAAGACCTCCATCGTCGCCAACGTCGGCGCCCTGGCGGCCGCCGCCGGCTACCGGGTCCTGCTCGTCGACCTCGACGCCCAAGGCAACCTCGGCGAAGACCTCGGCTACACCGGCACCGACACCGACGACGAAGGCCGCCAGCTGCTCACCGCCTACGCCTCCGGGCAGCCCATCGCCATCTCCGGGACCGTGCGCGAACGCCTCGACGTCATCGGCGGGGGAGTGCACACCGAAGAACTCGAAGGCCTGCTCGGCTTGCGCCGGGCGCGCACCCCCGAAGCATCCGTCGTTGCCCTGCACGACGTCCTCGAACCGATCAGCGACACCTACGACCTGATCCTGCTCGACTGCCCACCCGGCGGGGCGGCGTTGCAAGACGCCGCGCTTGGCGCGGCCCGGTGGCTGATCATCCCCAGCAAGACCGACTCCAGCAGCCGCAAAGGCATGCGCACCGTTGCCCGCCGGTTCATCGACGCCAAAACCGCCGGCGCCGCGGTCGCCCTGCTCGGAGTCGTGCTGTTCGCCTCGGCCAGCAACGCCACCACCGTGCGCCAACAAGCCATCGCAGAGCTCGTCGCAGACCTCGGGGGAGCAGCGCCAGTATTCGAGGCCGTCATCCGCCACTCCGAAGCCTCCGCCAGGGCCGCCCGCCGGGACGGCCGGGTCTGCTACGAACTCGAAGTCGACGCCGCGGCCCAACCCGCCTGGTGGCAACGGCTACGAAACCCCACCATCGACCTGCGCGACGTCCCGGCCACCGTCACCGGCCTGGCCGGGGACTACCAGCAACTCGCCGAAGAAATCCTGACCGCCATCGCCACCGCAGAACAGCAGGTCACCGCATGAACGCACTACCCCCCGTCAACCTCGCCGACGCCTTCACCAAACCCGCTGGTGGGCTCACCGGAGTCCTGCCCGCGCGGCACAAGAAACCCGCCGAGGCCAAGCCTGTCCTCAAGACAACCGGGGGAGAGGCCGCTGCCGAGCGGCCCCCAAAACGGACCCGCAGCCGCCAGCCCGCCAAACCCGCAAGCCAGCGGGTCCGCGGGGTCATCGTGTACGTCACCCCCGAACAACGCGACTGGATCCGCAACCACACCAGCAGCACCCGCACCATCACTGACGTCGTCCTCGACGCCATCGAAGCCCACCAAACCCAACTCACCCCAGCCGCCCCCGACACACCACCGGCCAGTAGCGGGCTGTTCACACGGCACAAAACCGAACGCCACACCCTCATCCAACTCCAACTACGCACCCCCCAAGCCAACGTCGACATACTCGACCGCATCGCCGCCGACCACGCCATCAGCCGTTCCGCACTCGTGCGCGCAGCCCTCGACGCAGCAGCAACCCACCAAGACTCCTAGCCAAGCGGGATCTGCACCGGTCGGGCCGGCGACACCAGCCGGACGTTTCCCCGCCTCAGGCGGGGCCGGGCTCTACTCGCTACGCTCCCCGAGCCACCCTGTGGGTGTCTCGGCCCTACCGGGTGACGATCCCTAACGCACCCCACACCGCAGCCAGCCGAACTTCCGGACGGGGGAGAAGTGCAGCAGCTCAGGCCCGAAAGAACCCGACCCCACCTTGGGGTGCTTTCCCTGACCGGGGATTGTGCGGCCGCGGGCCGTGGCGTCAAGCCCGCGCATGCGCGCGGGCCAGCTCCGCCATGACTTTCCGCACGCGCTCCAGGGCCATGCGGCCCTTCCGCTTATTTCGTGCGGAAACTCACGGCCTCGCCGCCCTCACGGGTTGACCCCCCGACCCTTAACGGCCCGACCATCCGCCGGTTATCAGGGAAAGGCACCCAACCGGACAGCAAACCGGAGCAAACCAGTCGCATAACCAGCGGCAAAAGGAAACCCCACCACCGGAACGAAGAATCCCCATCCACAACATGAGTTGACAGCATGCACTAGACAGACTAGAGTAAGAGTATCAACAACACAGCGGCTCACCACCGCACCCACCGAAAGGAACCACCGTCATGACCACCACCACAGCCCAGGACCTGCGCGACATCGAAGACGCCGCCGTGACCATCCTTCTCGGCGCCGACCCCATCGACGCCTACCGCGCCCAGGCCGTGCACACCGCCTGTCAGCAGTTCCAAACCCGAGACCCGCTCATCCACCGCGTGCTCACGGCCCACCCCGCCCAGCGACACAACGCCCTGAACAAGATGCGCCAAGCACTCGCCGAGGCCGACCCCATCGACGGCGAAATGCACACCGTCGTTGCAGTCCTCACATGGACAATCACCGGCAACAGCGCAGTCGCCCAACAACTGCTCGTCGAAGGTGCCCGGCGCGGCACCCACACCGCCCTCAACGACCTCTACACCGAAGCCATCACCCTCGGCCTACCCCACAACGCCTGGATGATCGCCACCGCCGAAAGCACCCTCGACTCCCTGCGCACCGGCGTCGCCTAACCCGCCCGGCTGGCGGGGGAGCCCACCCCGGACCCCCCGCCAGCCAGGCCCAGCACCACCCCATCTCAACAACACAGCGGCCAACCACCGCACCCACCGAAAGGAAATGCAATGACCACCACCCCGCACGGCACCCTGGAATACCTGCCCCCGGCCGACCTGCACACCGACTGCAACGTACGCGCCGACCTCAACCTCGACCGCGACTTCCTGGCCAGCATCCGCGACCACGGCGTCATCGTCCCGATCGTGGCCATCCGCACCCCCGACGGTGTGCAAGTCCGCGCCGGACACCGCCGCACCGCCGCCGCGGCCGCCGCCGGGCTCGACACCGTGCCCGTACTGGTGATCGACCCCGACACCAGCGACGACGAAACCGGCCGGATCGTCACCCAACTCGTGGAAAACCACCACCGCGCCGCGCTGACCACCGCCGACACCCTGCACGCCGTGCAGCAGCTCGCCCTGCTCGGTACCACCCCCGCCGCGATCGCCCGGCGCACCAAAATCGGCCGCCACACCGTCAACGCCGCCCTAGCCGCCGCCGACAGCGACCTCGGACGCCGCGCGGCGGCCGAGGTTCCCGAGCTGACCATCGAACACCTCGGATGGCTCGCCGAATTCGACGACGACGAACACCAGTCGTCCATGCTGCTCGAAGTGTTCATGCACCGGCCCGACCAGGCCCGCCACGCCGTCGAACGCGCCCGGCAGGCCCGCGCCGAACACCACGCCGAACACAAAGGCCCACACCCTGATCGCCGAAGCCCACCCCGACACCCGACCCCTGACCAGCGTGTACGACACCCCCGGCGTGGCCTACCTCACCCGCCTAGCCGACCCGCACGGCAACCCGATCACCGCCGACGACCACACCGGATGCCCCGGCGACGCCTACGTCCTGACCATCGACCGGTGGGCAGACCCCGACACCGCCGACAGCCCCGACCGGATCGCCGTCGACGGCCTGGTATTCCGAATCCAATGGGCATGCGCCGACTGGGCAGCCCACGGCCACACCGACCGGTGGGCCAGCCACACACCCAACCCCGACACAGGCGACCAAGGCCAGGACCGGGCCGAAGCCGCCCGCGCCCAACGCCGCCGCACCATCATCCTCAACAAAGCCGGCGACGCCGCCCAAGCCGTACGCCGGGAATGGCTCACCACCTTCACCACCCGCAAAACCGCGCCCAAAGACGCGGCCGCCTTCCTGCTCGCCGGACTGGCCAACAGTCACCCCGCCGCCGGTCACGAAGCCCACTTGGGCATCACCAAAGTCGCCGACCTGCTGGGAGAGACCGACCTGCCCGCCTGGGCCGCCACACAGACCCCGGCACGCGTGGCCCAGATCAACCTGTGCGCCAGGCTGTGGGCCTACGAAGCCCGCACCGACAAATCCATCTGGCGTGACGGCCGGACCTACGGCCACTACCTGACCGCCTTAAGCCAATGGGGATACGACCTCAGCGAACCCGAACAAGTCGCCGCCGGGAACCTCACCCAAGAACAAGCCGTCACCCTGCTCACCGACAACCCGCAATAGCCCCGTGTGGCCGGGCCGGAACCACCAGGCCCGGCCACACACACACCCTCGAGCTCGCGCCTTTCCCTTCGCCCGCGATTGTGCGGCCGCGGGCCGTGGCGTCAAGCCGGCGCCGAAGCGCCGGCCAGGCTCCGCCATGACTTTCCGCACGCGCTGCAGGCCGTGGCGGCCCTTCCGCTTATTTCGCGCGGAAACTCACGGCCTCGCTGCCCTGACGGGTTGACCCCCCGACCCTTACACGGCCGACGATCCGCCGGTTATCAGGGAAAGGCACCCGCCCGGACAGCTCACCAGCAAACCAGTCACATAACCCCGCAGGACGGGGAACCGGCACGCACAAACAAGCAGTTACTCACGACGCCCTCTAACAGTTGACACTATAGACAGCATGCACTAGATTAAGAGTATCAACAACACAGCGGCTCACCACCGCACCCACCGGAAGGAACACAGCCCATGTCCCGCGAAACCATCGCCCACCTCAACACGCAAACCCTGATCGGCTACACCGCCAAACGCGGCACCGCCTGGCACTACCGCGCCGAAGCCCAAGGCGACGAGCCCAACCACTACGACGGCCCGATCCCGGTAGCCGACGTCCACCGCCGACTGTTCTCCTGGACCCCCGTCACCGCACCCCTGCAAGCCGCCATCATCAACGACGACGGAGTCACCACCATCACCGACGACACCCGCCAGGTAATCGTGCGCCCCGACACCGGTCGCGTGCTCGGCGTGTTCGGCGCCGGGTACCGCATCCACGACTACAGCCAATGGCTGGTCGGAAACGTCGAAGCGATCCTGGACACAGACGAACTGGCCATCGGCAGCGCCGGGCTGCTCAAAGGCGGAGCCGTGGCCTGGGTGCAAATCGAGATGGAAGACACCCTCGAAGTCGAAGGCGTGCAATACCGGCCGTTCCTGACCGCCGCCACCTCCCTGGACGGAAGCCTCGCCACCACCTACCAAGTCGGCAGCCAAGTCGTGGTCTGCGACAACACACTCAGCGCCGCGATGGGTGAGCGCAGCGAACGGGTAAAAATCCGCCACTCCACCCACAGTCTCACCAAACTCACCACCGTCCGCGACGGCCTCGGGATCGTCCACGGCGTAGCGGACAGCTTCAGCAAAGCCGTCAAAGCCCTGTGCGACCAGAGCGTCAGCCCCGCCCGCTGGGACCGGTTCGTCACCGCCTACACCGGCCTGGACAACCCGAAGGCTGGCAAACGCGCCCAGGCCAACGCCACCGCCACCGCGCAAGCCCTGCACGACCTGTGGGCCCACGACACCCGCGTCACCCCCTGGCAGAACACCGCCTACGGCGTGGTCGCAGCCGCGAACACCTGGCTGCACCACAAAGCCGAAGTCCGAGGCGCCGACCGGCCCACCCGCAACATGGAACGAGCCATCACCGGCAAAGTCGACGCCTTCGACACCCACACCCTCGAAATCCTGGCCAGCGTCTGAAGCGCGGCGGCGAGGCCGGCCCGGCCGGCCTCGCCGCACAGGCCCCCCGCAGAACCGGGCCACACCCGAGCCGGCCCACCAGCTGACCAGAAAGCAGCCTCAACAAACCATTCCGCTAACCAGACACCCCGCCTGGGGACGCCTATTTGACAGCATCAACAGCAATCGCAAGAGTCTGATCATCAACAACACAGCGGCCCAACCACCGCACCCACCGAAAGGAACCACCGTCATGACCCGCATCTCCACCTCCGGAAACCTCGCCGCGCTTCCCGAGCTGCGCACCAGCAGCAACGGCAACGAATACGCCCGTGCCCGGGTGATCCAGAACTTCCGCGACAAAGACCGCGACACCGGGCAGTGGGCCGACACTGCCACCGTCGCCTGGGACCTCACCGTCGTCGGGCGGCGCGCCCGCCAGCTCGTCGAGGCCGCCACCGTCAACGGCAACATCGGCATCGCCTTCGAGGGCCGCCTACAGATCCGCACCTTCACCCGCGAGGACGGTAGCGCCGGCATTGCCTACGAGGTCATGGCCGACAGCTGGTCGATCCTGCCCGGCCAAAACGTCATGATCGCCAAACCCCCCGCACCCGCAACCACCTAGAACCGCAGCTGTCGGCCGGGGGAGCGGGAACCACGCCACCCCCGGCCCGGCACCACCCGCCCAGCAGAGGAGACCACGACGATGGCCACCACACCCGACAAGCCGGCCACCACGGCCGAGGCCACCATCGGCGTCTACATGCAGCGCCCCACCTTCGAGGCTGCCCGCGGCGCCTACATGGCCGACCTCGACACCCTGCCAACCGGACCCGACACAATCGCCGCCTGGATCGGCGCGGCCCTGGCCGCCTACGCCAAGCTGCCACCGAAGAAACGGGCCACCATCGCCGAGGCGCTGCCGGCCGAGCAGCGCACCGACACCCGCGGCATCAGCCGCACCTTCCGGGTCAAATCGGACATCCTCGAGGCCGTCAACGCCGCGCTGGTCGCCGACCGCAAAGCCGGCCGCTGGCGCTCCCGCTCCGAGTTCGCCGTCGAAGCGATCCTGTGGGCCACCGACAACGCCAAGCAGAGAGCCGGGGGACAGCTGCCGAAAGCGCCGGCGCGGCTACCCAACCGGGCCCTGCGCTAGCCGGGACCTGTCACACCCATCAACCACCATCAACACACCACCGACCAGAGGACCGCTCACATGTCCATCGCCGACCAGTACGAGGAATACACCGAGGCCTTCGACACCGCCTACGACGCCCTGCACGAAGCCGCATCGCTGGCCAACACCACCGCCAGCATTACCCCACCGGTGCTGTATGAGGCGCTCGGCAACCTCAGCGCCATCGCCGGCATGCTCCAACAGATCCTGCCCAGCCTCGCCCGCTCCGCCCGCACCGGCGGACAACAGCTCGAGCTGTACGACAGCGAAGGCGGAAACCCCGCCCAACACCTCGAATCAACAACACAAATCCTCGAAGACGCCACAATCGCCGCCGGCCAACTACTCCACCTACTACAAACCGCACACAGCCAAATCGCCAGCGTCGGCTACCGAGACTGACACGGTGATGTGCCCCGAGCCAGTTCACGTGACGCCTACCTCGATGAACCGCAGGTCGTGAGACAAGATGCGACCTGTGGCATCAGTGATGGACGTCGTCGAAGCGATCCGCGCTGTTCCGGGGGCGCACCGGGACCGGGGGACGCTGTTCGAGCAACTGACAGCGGAGTATCTACGCCGCGATCCGGTCTTCGCTGCCCGCTTCTCCGAGGTGTGGCTGTGGTCGGACTGGCCCGGTCGGGGCACCGCCACGGACACTGGCATCGACCTGGTGGCCCAAGAGGCCGACGGCAGCGGGCTGTGCGCGGTGCAGTGCAAGCTCTACGGCGCGGACCATCAGGTGTCCAAGGCCGATGTCGACACGTTCTTCAGCGCCTCCGGCAAACGCGGTTTCACCTCGCGGCTGATCGTGTCCACCACCGACAAGTGGGGAAGCAACGCTGAGGCCGCGCTGGTCGACCAGACCATCCCGGTGTCGCGGATCGGGCTGGTGGACATGGCCGCATCCCCGATCGAGTGGGATGCCCAGTGGATCGGGCTCGGAACCTCCCCAACGTTGACGGTGCATCGCCCGCACAGTGCCCGCCCGCATCAGCAGCAGGCCGTCGACGACGTGTTCGCAGGCTGGGCCGCCGGTGCCGACCGCGGGCAGCTGATCATGGCCTGCGGCACGGGTAAGACGTTCACCTCGCTAAAGATCGCCGAACGGCTGACAGCGGAACTCGGCCGCCCGATCAATGTGCTGTTCCTAGTCCCGTCGATCGCGCTGCTGTCGCAGTCCCTGCGGGAATGGACCGCAGAATCCACCACGCCCATGCATTGCCAGGCGGTGTGCTCGGATCCGAAGTCCACCGCCGAGGCCCGCAAACTCGAGGACGTCTCAGCACATGACCTGCCGCTGGCCGCCTCCACCGACCCGCAACATCTGGTCGACGCGCTGTCGAGAGCGACTGCTGCGCTACGAGTGGTGTTCTCCACCTACCAGTCGATCGACCAGATCGCCGCCGCTGTCCGCCTAGGCAAAGGGGTGCTCGACCGTTTCGATCTGATCATCTGCGACGAAGCGCACCGCACCACCGGGGTCACGCTGGCCGGGCAGGACGAGTCGCACTTCGTCAAGGTGCACGACAACGACTTCCTGCCCGCCGATCGGCGGCTGTACATGACGGCCACCCCAAAGATCTTCGCCGATGAGACCAAGCAGAAAGCCGTCGAACACGACGCGGTCCTGGCCTCGATGGACGACCCCACCCATTTCGGTCCGGTGTTCCACCGGCTCGGGTTCGGCAAAGCCGTCGACCAGGGCCTGCTCGCCGACTACCGGGTGCTGATCCTCACCGTCGACGAGGCATTCATCGCTAAAGGCTGGCAGCAGATGCTGGCCGACTCCGGCAACGAACTGACCCTGGACGACGCCGCCCGGATCGTCGGCTGCTGGAACGGCCTGGCGAAACGCTCACCGGTCAGCGTCGACCCGACAACCGGAGAGAACGTGGGCTTCCCCCCGGACGCGACGCCGATGCGCCGGGCGGTCGCGTTCACCCACACCATCAAGGCCTCGAAGGCGCTGGCCGCGAAGTTCGAGGACGTCACCGCCGCCTACACCGGCGACCACGCCCCGGATCTGCGGTGCGAGGTCGACCACGTCGACGGCACCATGAACTCCCTGACCCGCAACCAGCTGCTGGCCTGGCTCAAAGCCGACACCGGCCCCGACACCTGCCGCATCCTGTCCAACGCACGCTGCCTGTCCGAAGGCGTGGACGTCCCCACCCTCGACGCGGTGCTGTTCCTCACCCCCCGCAACTCAGTGGTCGACGTCGTGCAATCCGTCGGCCGGGTGATGCGCACCGCCCCCGGCAAGGACTACGGCTACGTCATCCTGCCCGTCGCGATCCCCGAAGGCATGAGCCCGGAAGAAGCACTACGGGACAACAAACGCTACAAGGTCGTCTGGCAAGTCCTGCAAGCCCTACGCGCCCACGACGACCGGTTCAACGCCACCATCAACAAGATCGAGCTCAACAGCAAACGCCCCGACCAGATCATGGTCCTACCCGTCACCGACCCCGGCGACGACACCGAGGACGGCCCCACCCAGACTCAGGGCACTCTGACGTTCCCGGTCGATCTGCTCACCGACGCCGTCTACTCCCGGATCGTGGCCAAAGTCGGGCAGCGCACCTACTGGGAGCAACTCGCCAACGACGTCGCCGCCATCGCACGAGCCCACGTCACCCGCATCACCACCGTCATCAACGACCCCACCAGCGGCAAACAGCAGGCCTTCGAGGCGTTCCTGGAGGGGCTGCGGGCCACGATCAACCCGGCCATCACCGGTGCCGCCGCCATCGACATGCTCGCCCAGCACCTTGTAACCCGGCCAGTGTTCGAGGCCCTGTTCGCCGACTACCAGTTCCTGCACTCCAACCCCGTCTCCCGAACCATGCAGGCCATGCTCGACGCCCTGGACGACCAAGGGCTGGACAAGGAACGCGCCACCCTCGACAACTTCTACGAGTCCGTGCGGCTACGCGCCGAAGGCATCGACAACCACGCCGGCCGGCAGCGGATCATGACCGAGCTGTACGAGAAGTTCTTCAAAACCGCGCTGCCCAAAACCGCCGACGCCCTCGGCATCGTCTACACCCCCATCGAAGTCGTCGACTTCATCCTGCGCACCACCGACCAAGCCCTACAACGCCACCTCGGCTGCCGCATCACCGACCAAGGCGTCCAAGTCCTCGACCCGTTCACCGGCACCGGCACCTTCATCACCCGCCTCCTGGCCGGTGGCCTGATCGCCCCACCCGACCTGGCCCGCAAATACACCTCCGAACTCAACGCCAACGAGATGGTGCTACTCGCCTACTACATCGCCGCGGTCAACATCGAAGCCACCTACCACGAGATCGCCCACGCAGGAGAGTTCGTGCCGTTCGACGGGCTGGTGTTCACCGACACCTTCCAGGCCAGCGAAACCGCCGACACCATCGACGACACCGTGTTCACCACCAACACCGCACGCGGCCTTCGCCAGCTCGGGTTGGACATCCGGGTGATCGTCGGCAACCCCCCGTACTCGGTGGGGCAGACCTCCATGAACGACGCCAACCAGAACCTCAAATACCCCACGTTGGATGGGTCCATCGAGTCCACCTACGCCGCACGGTCCGCCGCCACCAACAAGAACTCCCTGTACGACTCCTACCTCCGCGCGTTCCGCTGGGCGTCAAACCGGATCGGCGACCGCGGCGTGATCGGGTATGTGTCCAACGGCGGGTGGATCGACGGCAACACCACCGACGGCATGCGCAAAACCCTCGCCGAAGAGTTCGACCACATCTACATCTACAACCTGCGCGGCAACCAGCGCACCGCCGGTGAACTGTCCCAACGCGAAGGCGGCAAGATCTTCGGCGCCGGCAGCCGCAACACCGTCGCCATCACCCTGCTCATCAAAACCGGCCAACCCCGCACCGCACCGGCCCACATCCACTACCACGACATCGGCGACTACCTCACCCGCGAACAGAAACTCCAGCTCGTAAACGACGCCGACCTCGACACCCTCACCTGGCAGACCATCACCCCCAACACGGACGGCGACTGGATCAACCAACGCTCCGCCGACTACGAAGCCCTGGTGCCCCTCGGAGACAAGACAAGGACCGCGGTGACGATCTTCACGGCATACTCCGCCGGCCTCCAAACCAACCGAGACGCCTGGGTCTACAACGCATCCAAGGTAGTACTCGAGGCCAGCGTCAAGACGACCATCATTACCTACAACTCCGAGATCGCTAACCGGGCAGGCGACAACGAGACGCCCTCCGTCATGGATCCGACGCGAATCTCGTGGTCACCAACTCTGTTAAGGGCATTGGAGACGGGGAAGCCTGCGGGAGCGTTCGACGCCCAACGAGTGCGCTCGGCAATGTACCGGCCGTTCGAGCAACGCTGGCTGTACGGCGACCCTTTTCTGCTACATCGACCGGCTGTACTCCAAAGGTTCTTCCCCACCCCGAACACCCCCAACCACGGCATCAGCGTGACAGCTCCGGGAGGCAATGCGAGTTTCACCTGCCTCGCTGTCGATCAGATCCCCGACCTCGTCTCAGTGACGGGCGCAGGCAACGCAATCCAATTCTTCCCCCGCTACACCTACGTCGAACCCGCAGCAGACGCAGGCCAGCTGTTCACCGACACCCCCGAGTCCGAACTGGTCGACGGCTACCAGCGGATCGACAACATCACCGACGAGATCCTTGCGGCCTTCCAAGCCGCGGTCGGGCCGGACGTGACCAAGGACGGCATCTTCAACTATGTGTATGGGCTGCTGCACTCCCCCGACTACCGCAGCCGGTACGCCGCCGACCTGAAAAAGATGCTGCCCCGCATCCCCCTGCCCACCGACGCCGGAATGTATGAGGTGTTCCGCACCGCCGGGGAGCAGCTGGCCGCGCTGCACCTGGCCTACGAAACCGTCGAACCGTACCCGCTCACCGAAGAATGGGTCCGCCCCCCGCAGGACGATTCGGCGTTCAAGGTCACGAAGATGGCCTACCCGAAGGTGAACGGGAAAACGGACCGGACACGGGTGGTGTACAACCCGCAACTCACCCTGACCGGCATCCCCGCCGACGCCGACCGCTACATGCTCGGCTCACGCTCCGCGATCGACTGGATCATCGACCGCTACCAGATCCGCACCGACAAAGCCTCCGGCATCACCAACGACCCCAACACCTACAGCGATGACCCCCTCTACATCATCGAACTGCTCAAACGCATCGTCACGGTGTCGCTGGAAACGATACGGATCGTGGACCGTCTGCCGGGACTGTCTAGCGACGCGACCCAAGCAGCGCAAGCATGAACGGTGAGCAGTGGGCAACACTTGCGATCGCTCTGGTGGGCGCCATAACCGGAGTGCTCGCGCTCACGGCGCAGATTTGGTCATACGTCGGTTCCGGACCTCGGATCAGAGTCACCGTGTCTGCGGCCTTGTCCACCTTGTCCGATAGCTGGCTCATATCCCTCGACGCAACAAACGTTGGTCGCCTCCCCGTGGAGGTGCTGGAAGTCGGTCTCCTGCTGGGTTTAGAAAAGGACAAGCGAGTGCCGGTCCATGCCATGCCTTCCGGCACCTGGCACGGCGAAGCCCTGCCCTTCCGCCTCCTTGACGGCGCCCAGGTTTCGTGGATCATTGACCCGGCAGTCATCGCTACTGCCGCCGCGAAGCACCACCTCAGTCCGAAGGTCCGCGGTTACATTCGCACCGGAACTGGCAAGAGGGTCTACAGCAAACGGGCCAATGTCGCCGATTCGCAAGTCTTGGGATCCTCGTGAACAGCTTGTGGGCGGCAGTGATCACGGGATTCTTCGCAGTAAGTGGCGCTCTTGGCGGCGTTCTCATAACCCAACGACAAGCCACGCGCTTAGCGGAGCTTGACCGACAGGAGGGACGCAGATCGGAGCTGCGTTCCGCCCTCGTGGACCTAAGCATTGCGGGCGCAAGGTACCTCGACTTGTACGAGACTATTGCTCCTGCGTACGCGCAGATGTCCGTTAAGGACTTCCTGGAGTTCGCCGGTACCGACTCCGGTCAGGAATTCAGACGGCTCAGAGATGATTTGTCGAGGTCGATTACGCAAGTCCGCTTCTTGTCGGCAGACCCGGGCCTTCAAGGCGCTGTTGCGGAACTTCTGGGATTGCTCGACGGCACCACGGAAACTGTCAACGGCAAGCTCTTAAACCGAGATGAACCGATAGTCGAGCGCGTCGTGTTTGCGCGTGACTACCTCCGTCGCACCCGTGCCGCTCTTCATCAGGTTGAGACGGCAGCAGTACCTCTGGTGCAGACCTCCATTGAAGTTGGCCAGTCGAAGTAGATGGGGCATCCACTGACCGAGAGCAGAGTGTGTCTCCTCGGAAACGACCGTTACT
>WBZL01002402.1_pt1 | contig 18298 bp, 18 predicted proteins | sample 5204291 | NCBI WGS metagenome assembly WBZL01 (sample SAMN12344345, study PRJNA552823) | activated sludge metagenome | biome: Activated sludge suspended growth; feature: Nitrification reactor; material: Wastewater; isolation source: activated sludge from nitrification reactor of wastewater...
CCCCGCTCGACCTCGCCGCCGAAGTCGGCGTGGCCGGGCGTGTCGACCAGGTTGATGCGCGTGCCCTTCCAGGTGACCGAGGCGGCCTTGGCGAGGATGGTGATGCCCCGCTCGCGCTCCTGGTCGCCGGAGTCCATGACCCGCTCGGTGACCTTCTCGTGGTCGGAGAAGACCCCGGTCGCCCGCAGCATGGCGTCGACGAGGGTGGTCTTGCCGTGGTCGACGTGGGCGACGAGCGCGACGTTGCGAAAGGTGGCAGTCATTGGTTGTACGGGCGCGGCAAGGTGCAACGGAGGGCCCGGCCAGGATTGGCCGGGCATCGGTCAGCTCACTGGACCCAGAGCTCTCCGTCGTCGTCTTCGCGGTTCTCTTCGGCCAGGCACCACGAGGCGTGGTCGCGTCCGGGTTCGGCGCCGCACTCCGCGCACGGCTGCTCGTCCTTGAGATCGAGCAGGCGATCGAAGTCCAGTTCAGTCCGCTTCAGTGCTCGCGCTTCTTCGAAGCGCCGGTGTCGACCCTTTTTCACGGGCCAGCTCCTCAGTCGAGGCCGCAGTTCGGAGTTCAACTCTAGCGCCTGTCCACCCCGCGACCACGCATCCGGGAAGGTCCTCCCTCTAGGCTCCGGCGCCGTGCCCGACAACGTGCCCTGGTGGCGATCGGCCGTCGTCTACCAGATCTACCCCCGCTCCTTCGCCGACACCGACGGTGACGGCGTGGGCGATCTGCCTGGGGTGACCGCCCACCTCGACCACCTGGCGTGGCTGGGCGTCGACGCCCTCTGGCTGTCGCCGTTCTACCGGTCGCCCATGGCCGACTTCGGCTACGACGTGTCGGACTACTGCGACGTGGACCCGCTGTTCGGCACCTTGGAGGACTTCGACGCCCTCGTCGCCGCCGCCCACGAGCGCGGCCTCAAGGTGGTCGTCGACTGGGTGCCGAACCACACCTCGGACCAGCACCCCTGGTTCGTCGAGTCCCGCGCCGGCCGCGACAGCGCCAAGCGGGACTGGTACCTCTGGCGCGACCCCGCCCCCGACGGCGGCCCCCCGAACAACTGGGTCGAGAGCTGGGGCGGCGGGCCAGCCTGGACCTGGGACGAGGCCACCGGCCAGTACTACCTGCGCCTCTTCCTGCCCGAGCAGCCGGACCTGAACTGGGAGAACCCCGAGGTCCGTGCCGCCATGTACGACGTCGTGCGCTTCTGGCTCGACCGGGGCGTCGACGGCTTCCGCATCGACGTCGTGCACGCCCTGGGCAAGGACCCGGCGCTGCCCGACGACGATCCCGAGCTCATCCCCATCCCCCACTCGGCGCTGCACCACGATCCCCGCACCCACGGGATCCTGCGCGAGCTGCGCACGCTGCTCGACGGCTACCCGGGCGACCGGATGATGGTGGGCGAGGTGTTCCTGCTCGACACCGCGCTCGTGGCCGAGCACTACGGCGACGGCGACGAGCTCCACCTGGCCTTCAACTTCCCGCCGCTGTTCTGCCCGTGGGACCGCGACGCCTGGCGGTCCCAGCTCACCCGCACCGCCGACGCCCTCGACCCCATCGGCGCCTGGCCCAGCTGGGTGCTGTCGAACCACGACAACCCGCGCCACCGCACCCGGTACGGGAGCGAGGCGCGGGCCCGGGCCGCCGCGGTCCTGCTGCTGACCCTGCGGGGCACCCCCTTCCTCTACGCCGGCGAGGAGCTCGGTTTGGAGGACGCCATGGTGCCGCCCGAGCGCGAGGTCGACCCGGGGGGCCGTGACGGTTGTCGGGCGCCGGTCCCGTGGACGGCCGAGGCCCCCCACGGCTGGGCGGGCGCCGAGCCGTGGCTCCCCTGGCCGCCGGATCCCGGTGTCCACAGCGTCGCCGCCGAGCGCGAGGACCCGTCCTCGGTGCTGCACCTCTACCGGCGGCTCCTCGCCGAGCGCCACGGCTCGCCCGCCCTCACCCTCGGTGGCTGTGCCCTCCTCGACGCGGCGGACGGCGTCCTCGCCTACGAGCGGGTCGAGGGCGAGGACCGGCGAGTCGTGGTGGTGAACTTCACCGGCGAGACCCGCCCCTTGGACGTCCCCGGCACGGTCCGGGTCGCGTCCGACGGCGTCGGCGAGGGCGGCTCGACACCCGCCGAGCTCGGCCCGGACCGCGCCCTCGTCATCGAGCCCTGAGCCACCGGTGCCCGGCACCCCCGGCCTCGTCCTCCTCGGCGTCGCCGTCATCACCCTGGCGGGCCGCGTGGTGGGCCGCTGACCGACCCGGTCGGCGTGGGGCTCAGAGCCCTTCGTGGGAGCGGCGCTCCAGGAGCAGCCCGCCGTTGCCGTCGAAGGCCAGCGCGGCCTGGCCCTCGACCAGCTGGCGGATGGGCCCACCGGCGACCTCGGCGCGCCAGCCGTGGGCCAGGCGGGCCCCGGGGTCGCCCCGCAGCAGGGCTTCGAGGTCGGCCCGGGTCGCGAGCAGCGCGGTGTCGATGCGCAGGTCGCGGGCGAGCTGGCTGACCCACGCCGACACCAGGCCCACGGCCGGCCGCAGCTCACGGGCGAGCTCGGCCGGGGCGTCGTCACGCGGCGCCGGCGGCGGCTGCTCGAGGCCCTCGGCGACCGCGGCGAGGATGCCCTCGACCGCAGCACCACGGGTGTGGCGATCGTCGATGCCGCGGACCTTGCGCAGCTCGTCGACCGTGCGGGGCGCCCGCTGGGCGATGCCGACCACGCCGAGGTCGGGCAGGACGAAGCGCACGGGCTGGTCGATGGCGGCGGCTCGGCGCTCCCGCCACGCAGCCACGGCGCGGGCCACGCCCAGCGTGCGGCCCCGCAACTGGCGGACCTCCTTGATCCGCCGCCACGCCTCCTCGGGCTCGCGCACCCAGGGGTCGGAGGTGCGCAGGCGCTCGCACTCCCCCTCGGCCCAGGCCAGGCGGCCGTCGGCCTCGAGCTGGGCGGTCAGGCGGTCGGTGATCTCGAGCAGGTGGGCCACGTCGAGCGCGGCGTAGCGCCGCTGGTCGGCCGTGAGGGGCCGGCGCAGCCAGTCGGTGAGGCGGTCGCCCTTCTCCAGCTTCAGGCCGAGCTCGCGCTCGACCAGCGACGCCAGCGAGGGCGACGACATGCCCTCGAACCCCGCGGCGAGCTGGGTGTCGAACAGCCGGGCCGGGACGGCGCCGCACGCGTGGTGCAGGACCTCGAGGTCCTGGCCGGCGGCGTGCATGACCGCCACGCCGGGTCCTTCGAGCACGGCGCGCAGCGGCCCGAGGTCGATGGCCAGCGGGTCGACGAGCACGAGGCCACCCGGCCAGGCGATCTGCACCAGGGCAAGCTTGGGGTAGTAGGTGCGCTCCCGGTGGAACTCGGTGTCGACCGCGTACCGGGGCTCCCCGGCGATCTCGTCGAGGATCTCACGCCACGCCGCCTCGTCGTCGACGAGCTCGGGGGCGGGCTCGGCCACGGCGTGCCCGCTCAGCCCGGCTCGAGGCCCGTGGCCGTCGGGTGGCCCGCCTCGACCCACGCCATCGTGCCGCCCGCCACGTTGACCGCCTCGATGCCCTGGGCCCGGAGGTGCTCGGCGACCCGCATGCTGCGCGCCCCCGTCCGGCAGATGAGGAACACCTCGCCGCCGGCGGGGAGCTCGTCGACCCGGTCGGCGATCTCGCTCATCGGGAGGAGCAGGGCGCCGGGGACGTGGGCCTCCTCGTACTCGTGCGCCTCGCGCACGTCGATCAGCGGCACCTCGCGGCGCTGGGCGAGGGTCGCGACGTCGATCTCGGGCACCTGCGGGTCCACGTTGCTCCTCCTGCCGGGGGTCGTCGGGCTGTCGGGAGCGTACCGGTCACCCGTCGGTGGGGGGCAGATCCTCCGGCGTGTCCGCGTCGGCGAGGGCGGCGGGGTCGAGACCGGCCACCAGCACGCCCGGCACCTGGTCCGCCGGCCGCTGCAGCGAGCGCTCGCCCGCCGTGAAGGCCGCCGCCCAGTGGTGGGCCCCGGTGCGCCGGTAGGCGGCGTGGAGCAACTGGCGCCACCCGCCGCTCTCCGGTGCGGCCCACAGCGCCTCCGGGGCACCGTCGAGGGCGGCGGCGACCGCCCGCACCGCCCCCGGCGAGGGGGCGAGCAGGTCGCAGGGCAGGAGCACGACCACCTCGTGGCGAGCCGCGTGCAGGGCGGTGACGAGCGCGCCCAGCGGGCCGGCGCCCGGGTGCTCGTCGGCGACCACGGCCAGGCCCAGGTCGGCCAGCGCCGGGGCGTCGCCCCCCACGACGAGCACCTCGCCGGCGCCGGCCGCGTCGAGGGCCTCCACCGCCCGCAGGACGAGCGGGCGCCCGCCGACCTCGAGCAGCGCCTTGTCCCTCCCCATGCGGCGGCTGGCGCCACCGGCGAGGATGACACCGGTGAAGGTCAGGCGATGCCCCCGTAGACCGCGTCGGTCCCCCGGGACTCACCGTGGCCGGCGACGGCGTCGGCGAGGTCGGCCAGGAACCGGTCGGCGACGGCCGCGTGACCCGGCGAGACCATCACGTGCAGGCCCCCCTGCTGCCGGTCGAGCTTCCACCCCCGGTCGTCCATGACGTCACCGATGGCGCCGATGTCGTCGGTCGACGACGAGAACTCGAACACGGACAGGTCGGGGTCCCCGGTGACGGCGAGCCCGGGCAGTGCCTCGATGCCGGCCTGGAAGCGGCGGGTCGTGTCGCGGACGACCTCGGCCAGGCGCAGGTAGCCCGCCTCGCCGAGGTACCGGATCGCCGCCCACGCGCCGGCGATCGGCGCGGCCGGGCGGGTGCCGGCGGTCGTCGCCGAGCCGTAGAGCCCGCCGGGCCAGTCGTCGAAGAGGAAGAACTGGTGTTGGAGCAGCTCGCGGGAGCGGTGCAGCAGCACGGAGGCGCCCTTGAACGTGTAGCCGTACTTGTGCACGTCGGCCGACAGCGACGTCACGCCGGGCACCCGGAGGTCCCAGGCCGGCACCGGCTCGCCGAGGCGCTCCCAGAACGGCAGCAGCCACCCACCGAGGCACGCGTCGACGTGGCAGAGCAGGCCCCGCTCCTCGGCCAGGGCGGCCAGCTCGGTGATCGGGTCGATGACCCCGTAGGGGTAGCAGGGGGCGGAGCCGACGACGAGCGCCGTCCGGTCGTCGACGGCGTCGGCCACCGCGGCGACGTCGAGGCGCAGGTCGTCGCCCACCGGGACGACCACGCGCTCGACGTCGAGGTACTTGCACGCCTTGGCGAACGCCGGGTGGGCCGTGTTCGCCGTGATCACCCGCGGCTCGGCGATGCCCCGCACCGTCCGGGCGTGGTCCCGGGCGACCTGGACGGCGAGGAAGATGCTCTCGGTGCCGCCCGAGGTGAGCGCGCCGGCGTCGGCCCGTCCCCCGAGGAGGTCGGCGGCCATCGCCACGATCCCCTGCTCCATCGCCAGCAGGCTCGGGAAGGCGAAGGGGTTGAGGGCGTTCTCGTGCAGGTAGAGGTTCGCCACCTCGTGCAGGACCTGCTCGAGGCCGTCGTCGCCCACGTTGTAGACGAGGCTGAAGGCCTTGCCGCCCCGCCAGTCGAGGTCGTCGCCCCGGCCCCCGCGGAGCTCGGCGAGGAGCTCCGCGGCCGGGGTGCCTTCGCGGGGGAAGCCGTCGGCGTGCATGGCGTGAATCTACGCGGACGCGGCGGTGCCCCGCCCCGGGTGGGGCGGGGCACCGCTCGAACCGGTCGGTGACCAGCAGCGGCTGACGGGCCGGGCCCGTCGGGCCGCTAGCAGTCGACGGTGACCGTGAAGCCGTCCGTCTCGCCGGTGTCCGAGGGCGTGCCGGCGCTGTTGAAGGTGCGGACGATGAGGTCCGTCGGCGCGTCGGCGGAGGTCTCCACCGTGATCTGGAACGGCGCCGCGGTGCCGTTGGCGTTGTCGTTGATGGTCGCGGTCCACCCGCAGTTGGCCACCGAGTTGGTGAAGGCCACGCGGTACACGCCGGCGCTGGCGCGGAAGGCGGACTCGACGCCCCGGCCCCGGATGAGGGCGGTGGCGATGCCGGCGTTGACCTTCGCCCAGCGGGCCACGACGTTCGCCTTCAGGTCCTGGCGGCCGACCGTGCCGTTGGCGATGTCGGTGCCGGTCACCGAGCCGTTGATGATGGCGGCGCTGTTGACCGAGTTGGCCGCCGCCAGCTCGGCGACGGCGGAGCCGACCTCAGGCGCCTCCTGGGCCGACGCGAGGCCGCCTCCGACGAGCAGGACGGCGACGGCGCCGCCCGCTGCGGCCGTGAGCAGCTGGGTGCCGACAGAACGAAGCTTGGGCATGGGATCTCCTGGGTCGTGGGGCGCGGTCCACGCCGTCCCCGGGGTGACGAACGTCACTCTACGTAGTCGGCGCCGACCGCGCCGACCATGCCCCGTGGGCCGGGGCGTCAGCTCGCTCCCCCGCTCGGCGTCAGTCGAGATCGGCCGGGGGCCACGCCGGATCGAGCTGGCGCAGGAACAGCGCGCAGCGCTCCTCCTCGTCGGTCTCCCCGATCAGGCCGGCGGTGCGGCGCAGGCCGTCGAGGGCCCGGAGGAAGCCCCGGTTCTCGGGGTGCTGCCAGCGCACGTAGCCCGAGCCCCGCCAACCGCTCTGGCGGAGCCGGTCGAGGCCCCGGTGGTAGCCGACGCGGTAGGCGGCGTACGCCTCCATCGTGTCCCGGCCCAGGTCCCCGAGCCGGGCCCACCCCTCGAGCGAGCGGGGGTGGGCGGCGACCACCGCGGCCACCGCCGCCCGGCGTTCGCCGTCGGGTCCGTTGCACGCGGTCCGCAGCGCGGCGAGGACCGCCTCGGGCTCGGCCTCGAGCACGGTCTCGGGGGGTCCGCTGGAGAAGGAGACGTCGGCCACGACGCCGACGCTACCGGAGCGCCGGGTCGTCGCCCGGGGGGCCCGGCATCGCCGGCGGTGGCGGCACCGCGGTCCCGCCCCGGAGGCCTCCGGCCCGGAGGGCATCGAGGTGGGCGGCCGTGGCGGCGAAGGCCTGGGTGATCAGCTCGTGGCTGTGGCTGAAGTCGTTGTACTTCAACCGGGGCGGCGAGCCCACCGGCAGCACCTCGACCTTGACCCGGGCCGGCAGGGCGGCCAGGTCCTCGTGGTAGCGGTGGCGGCGGGCGATCCAGTAGGCCTGCACGATCACGTCGAGCGGGCGCTTCGGGTCGAGCCACGGGCGGTCGAGGGTGCCGACGTGCAGCACGTAGATGGTGCGGGCGCCGAGCTCGACCGCCCGGGTCACCGGCACGTCGTTCACGACCGCGCCGTCCATGTACCGGGTGTCGCCGATCTTCACGAGGGGGAAGATCCCGGGCAACGCCGCCGACGCCAGGATGGGGTCGACGAGCGGGCCGCTCGAGAACCAGCGCTCCTCCGCCGGCTCGACCGCGGTGGCCACGCACTGGAAGGGCACGCGCAGCGCCTCGAAGCGGTCGACGCCGAGCGCCTCGGTGACGACCGCCCGCAGCCCGGCGTTGTCGTGCACCGACGCCCGGCGCCTCGCCAGCATCACCGACGGTGGCAGCCAGCCCGAGGGCATGACCTCGTCGTCGTCGATGGCCATCCAGAGCTCCTCGAGCCGGCGGATGCCCTCCGGCGAGGGGTCGGCGGCGTAGGCCGCGCCGTTCAGCGCACCCACCGAGCAGCCGAGCACGAGGTCGGCCTGGATGCCCCGCTCGACGAGCGCCCGCAGCATGCCCACCTGGATCGCCCCCAGGTTGCCGCCACCGGAGAGCACGAACGCCACCTTGCCCCGACGGGCCAGGCGCTCCCGCAACGCCACGACCGGCGCCTAGGGCACGCGGACCAGGCGGAGCTGGTCGGTGGCCGGCGAGGAGGGCTGGGTCCCGGCGAGGACGGCCACCGTGTCGCCCGAGCGGATGTGGCCGCGCTCGCGTGCGATCTCGATGGCGGCCTCGACCTGGCTCTGGGCGTCGGCCCGCTCGGCGAGGGGCAGCGGCGTGGCCCCCCAGCTGAGGGTGAGCTGGCGGACGGTGCGCTCGTCGGTCGAGAACCCGAGGATCTTGCACTGCGGGCGGAACCGGGCGATGGCCCGGACGGTGAAGCCGCTGCGGGACAGGCAGAGGATGGCCGACGCCCGCACCTCGGTGGCGGCCCGCCAGGTGGCCATGGTCATCGCGTCGGTGACCTGGGCGTCGCCGGCGGCCTGGCCGACCGCGTTCAGGGCGGACAGCTGCGGCGCCCAGCCGTTGTAGTCGAACTCCTGGTCGGCCCGGCCGGCGATGCGGGCCATCGTCCGCACGGTGCCGACCGGGTCGTGGCCGATCGCGGTCTCGCCGGAGAGCATCACCGCACTGGACCCGTCGAACACCGCGTTGGCCACGTCGGACGCCTCGGCGCGCGTCGGCGTGCCCGCGTGGATCATCGACTCGAGCATCTGCGTCGCGGTGATCACGGGGCGCCCGAGGGCGATGCACTTGCGGATGATCCGCTTCTGGAGGTGGGGCAGCTCCTCGATCGGGAACTCGGCGCCGAGGTCGCCGCGGGCCACCATGATCGCCCCGGCCTCGGCGACGATGCCCTCGAGGTTGTCCACGGCGGCGCGGGTCTCGACCTTGGCGATGACGAGCGGGCCGCGCGGGTGGGGCTCGAGCCCGACCCGCCGGACGTCGTGGGCCGACCGGACGAACGAGACCGCGACCATGTCGACGCCGACCTCGACGAAGGCGTCAAGCATCCGCAGGTCGGCGGGCGTGGGGGTGGGCACCCGGAGGCGGTCGGAGGGCACGTGGACGCCGGGGCGGCCCTCGAGGTGGCCGCCGTGCTCGACCTCGACGTCGAAGGAGTCACCGGCGCGGTCGCGCACCCGGGCGACGACCGAGCCGTCCCCGAAGATCAGCGGGTCGCCGACCTCGACGTCGTCCAGCAGGCCCTCGTAGTCGACCTCGACGACCTCGGCCGTGCTGTGCGCGGACCCGGTGGTGACCCGGAGCCGCTGGCCGTCGGTCAGCTCGAGCCCGCCCTCGGGGAAGGCCCCGGCCCGGACCTTGGGGCCGGGCAGGTCGACGAGGATGCCCAACGGCCGGCCGGCCGCCTCCGCCGCGGCCCGCAGCCGGAAGAACCGGTCGATCTGCAGGTCGAGGGTGTCGTGGGCCAGGCCGAGCCGGGCCACGTCCATGCCCGCCTCCACCATGCGCTGCAGGACCGGCGGCGAGTCCGATGCCGGTCCGATGGTGGCGACGATCTTGGTCCGGCGAGCCATGAGGCTCCACGCTAGGGGCACGACGGCGCCGCCCGCGAGCACTTCCGGCGCCCGAACCCCCGGGAGGACCGCACCGTGCAGCTCTGGTTGATCCGCCACGCGCTGCCCCGGCGCGTGGAAGGCGTCGCCGGCGGCGCCGACCCCGGCCTGGCCGAGCCGGGCCACGACCAGGCCCGCCGCCTGGCGGAGTGGCTCGCGACCGAGCCGATCGAGGCGGTGTGGTCCAGCCCCCTGCGACGGGCCCGCGAGACCGCGGGGCCGCTCGCCGCCGCGCTCGGCGTGGAGGTCGTGCTGGACGACGACCTCGCCGAGTGGGACCGCGAGGCCGACTCGTACATCCCCCTCGAGGAGCTCAAGGCCGAGGGCGACCCCCGGTGGCAGGAGCTCGTTGACGGCACCTGGGCGGGCGACGACGGGGGCGCCGCCTTCGCCGAGCGGCTCCGGGCCGCCATGGAGCGCGTCATCGCCGCCCATCCCGGCGGCGAGGTGGCCGTGGTGTGCCACGGCGGCGTGATCAACGTGTACCTCGCCCACGTGCTCGGCCTCGCCGAGGCCATGTTCTTCCACCCGGACTACACGAGCGTGAGCCGGGTCCGGGCCGCCCGTTCGGGGGCCCGCTCGATCGCCAGCATCAACGAGACGGGCCACCTCCACCGCTGAGGCGGCGGCTCAGCCCTCCGGCCGCGACCAGCAGGTCGTGCGCGACGGGGGCGGCTGGTCCAGGGCCTCGACGAGGCGACGGGTGTCGAAGCCGGGCAGCCCGGCGAGGCGCTCGATGACCCCCCGCTCGGCCGCCAGCCGACTCGGCACGAGGCAGCCGTGGGTGTCGTCGACCCCGAGCACGATCAGGGCGCCGTCATCGCGGTGGACGCCGATGTCGGTGGTGATGACCTCCACCTCGCGCAGCTCGGCCCAGCGCACCATCTCGACCCGGCCGTCGGCCAGCCGGCGCTCGACCCGCTCGTCGTCGACCGAGAGCCCGACCGTCGCCGCGGCGGCGGCCCGCTGGTCGCGGGCCGAGCGCAGGTAGGCGAGGAAGCCGGCGAGGCCGGCGACGGCCGCGACGCCCACGACGAGGAGGGGGAGCACCCGGCCGCCGTCAGTTGAGGCGGGCGCGGTAGCGCGTCGCCACGGTCAGGTCCTGCTGCGCCCGCTCCCCCGCCGAGCCGGCGGCCACGGCCTCGAGCTCGTCGGCGGCGGCCCCGAACTGCCCGGCGGCGGCGAGCGCCGCGGCCAGCTCACGGCGCTCCCCGGCCGCCGCGCCCGGCACCGAGGCCCGCAGGCGCAGGACCCGGATGAGCGCCGATCGGTCACCCTCGGCCCGGTGGATGCCCACGAGGTTCGCGAGCACCCGCCGCAGGATGACGTGGGCCCCGACCGGTTGCAGGAAGGTGGGGTCGAACGGGGCCTCGGGGCCGTGCAGCGTGTGGAAGACCCGCTCGCAGCCGGTGGCGTCGAGGAGGGCGCCGCGGAAGGGGTCGACGAAGGCGGCCGGGTCGACCTGGTCGCGCAGGAGGAAGTGCCCCGGCATCGACACGCCCGCCAGCGGGACGCCGAGGCGACGACCCACCACCATCACCAGCACCGCCAGCGAGATCGGGATGCCGACGCGGCGGGCCAGCACCTGGTCGAGGTAGGAGTTGTGGGCGTCGTAGTACGCGTCGCGGTTCCCGACGAAGCCCTCGTCCACGTAGAGGTGCCGGAGCAGGCCGTCGAGGGTCGGCGTCGCGCACCCGGCGGCGAGGCGGTCGAGCTCGCCGAGGCCGGCCTCGAGGTCGAGCCCCGGGTTGGCGGCGGCGGCGACGAGGAACATGGCCTCGTCGAGGGGGACCGACGCCTCCGGCACCGCCACCACGGCGGCGAAGCGCTCCACGGGGTCCACCCGCTCACGGTACCGCCGGCCCGCGCGGCGGCGGGGTCGACCGGCGGGTCGAGGGTGGCCGTGGGACCGCCGGGTAGCGTTCCGCCGATGACGCCCCGCTGGCCGTTCCTCGACCACCCGGGCCCGCTCGCGTTCGCCCACCGGGGTGGGGCCAGCGACGCACCCGAGAACACCCTGCCGGCGTTCGCACGGGCCGTGGAGCTCGGGTACCGCTACGTCGAGACCGACGCCCACGTCACGAGCGACGGCGTGCTGCTGGCCTTCCACGACGACGTGCTCGACCGGGTCACCGACCACCGCGGCGTGGTGGCCGACCTTCCCTGGTCCACCGTCGCGGAGGCCCGCGTCGACGGCCTCGAGCCCATCCCCCTGCTCGAGGACCTGCTCGGCACGTGGCCGGACCTGCGGGTCAACATCGACCCGAAGCACGACGCCGCCGTCGACCCGCTGGCCGAGGCCATCGAGCGCACTGGTGCCATCGACCGGGTCTGTGTCGGCTCGTTCTCGGACCGCCGCCTGCGCCGGCTCCGCCGCCGCCTGGGGGAGCGCCTCTGCTGGTCGCTCGGCCCGGCGGGCATCGCCCGGGCGCGCCTCGGCAGCATCGGCGCCCCCGTCGGGCCGATCCCCGCGCCCTGCCTCCAGGTGCCGGTGCGCCAGGGGCGGCTCACGATCGTCGACCAGCGCTTCGTCGAGCACGCCCACCGCCACGACGCCCAGGTCCACGTCTGGACCATCGACGACGCCGACGAGATGGCCCGCCTGCTCGACCTCGGCGTCGACGGCATCATGACGGATCGTCCGGCCGTCCTGCGGGAGGTGCTCGAGGCCCGGGGCGAGTGGGTGGCCTGATGGAACTGCCCCTCACCCCCCTCGACTTCCTGGCCCGGGCCCGGTCCCTCTTCCCCTCCCGGGTCGGCGTCGTGGCCGGCGAGCAGCGGTTCACCTACGCCGAGTTCGGCGAGCGTTGCGACCGCCTCGCCCACGCCCTGCGGCGCGACCTCGCCGTGGCTCCCGGTGACCGGGTGGCCTGGCTCGGGGGGAACACCCACGAACTGCTCGAGGCCTACTACGGCGTGCTGCTCGCCGGGGCGGTGCTGGTCCCGCTGAACATCCGCCTCGCGCCGGCCGAGCTGGCCGCGCTGCTCGACGACTGCACCCCCACCGCCCTGTTCCGGCACCCCGACCAGGCCGACCCGGGCCACGCCACGCCCCAGGTCGTGCTCGGCGAGGAGCACGAGGCCCTGCTGGCGGCCCAGCCCGACGGGCCACCCCCGCCCGTCGCCGTCGACGAGCGCGCCCCCGCGGAGATCTTCTACACGAGCGGGACGACCGGCCTGCCGAAGGGGGCGGTGCTGACCCACCGCAGCCTGTACCTGCACGCCGTGCACTCGGCGCTGACGAACGGGCTGACCGGCGACGACGTCGTGTTGCACACCATCCCGCTGTTCCACGTCAACGGTTGGGGCACCCCCCACTACGTCACCGGCCTCGGCGGCGTGCACGTGATGCTCCCCCGCTTCGACGCCGGCGAGGTGCTCCGCCTCATCGCCGACGAGGGCGTCACCCGCCTGTTCCTCGTGCCGGCCATGGCCACCGCGCTGCTCGACCACCCGGACCTCGACGCACGGGACCTCCCGTCGCTGCGCCAGATCTCGGTGGGCGGCGCACCCCTCGGGCGCGAGCTGCTCGGCGAGCTCGAGGCGCGCCTGGGCTGCCCCTGCATCTGCGGCTACGGCATGACCGAGTCCTCCCCCACCCTCACCCGGGCGCTGGACAAGCCCGGGGAAGCACCCGATCCGGCCCGCCGTGCCACCACGGGCCTGCCCATCCTCGGGGTGGAGCTCTCCGTGGTGGACGACGACGGCCACGAGGTGGCGCACGACGGCGCGGCGCGCGGCGAGGTGCGGGCCCGCTCCAACCACGTCATGGACGGCTACTGGAACGCTCCCGAGGCCACCGCCGAGGTGCTGCGCGACGGCTGGCTGCACACCGGCGACGTCGCCACCGTCGACCCCGACGGCTACCTCACCATCGTGGACCGGGCCAAGGACGTGATCATCTCCGGCGGCGAGAACATCTCCTCGGTGGAGGTGGAGAAGGCGCTCACCGCCCACCCGGCGGTGCTCGAGGCCGCCGTGGTCGGCGTGCCCGACGAGCGCTGGGGCGAGGTGCCCGCCGCCTTCGTGGTGCTGCGCTCGGGCCACACCGCCGAGCCCGCGGCCCTGCGGGAGTTCGTCCGCGACCGCCTGGCCCACTTCAAGGCGCCCCGCGACCTGACCATCGTGGCCGAGCTGCCGAAGAGCGGCACCGGCAAGGTCCGCAAGGACCACCTCCGCCAGGCGCGCTAGCGACCCGCGCCGGCGCGCCGCCCCGACCACCACGGCCGACGGGCGCCACGTCGCGGGGCCCGACCGACCCGCGCCCGGGCGGGGCGGGTCACGGACGCGCCGCGACCCGGGCCGCCGCCGCGACGGCGGGGACCCGGGCCGTGTTCGAACGCGAAGCAGCCGCCCCGAAGGGCGGCCGCTCCAGCGTTCCTGTTCCTAGGAGTGGATCAGGCGGCAGCCTTGCCGAAGCGACGGCGGGCGCCGAACAGGGCGGCACCACCGAGCACGACGAGGGCGACGCCCACACCGACGAGGGTGCCGGTGTTGTTGGAGCCGGTACGGGCCAGGGCGACCTCGTTGCCGACCACCTCGAAGCTGAGGACACGACAGAGCGCCTCACCACCGGTGTCGGTGCCGCAGACCTCGAGGCCGCAGTCACCGGCGGGCACGTCGGGGACGACGTAGGAGAAGGTGAAGGTGGTCCCGGTCGACGGGCCCTCGAAGACCACGGTCGGGCCGCAGGTCAGGGTGGCGGTGACGGTGCTGCCGGCGGCGTAGCCGTGCACGGTGCAGGTGACGGTGTCACCGACCGAGGCGCTGGCCGGCGAGCAGCCGTCGTCGGAGCCGGTCGAGGCGGCGATGTAGGCATCCAGATCGAAGTTGCCCTGATCGTCGACGAACTGGGAGGGGTCCTGGTCCTCCTGGCCGCCGGCCTGCGCCTGGGCGGGGCCCAGCGTCGCGAGCAGCAACATGCCGCTCAAGAACAGTCCACCAAGGACTGCACGAAGGATGTTGCGCATGGAACTCGTCACGGATGTCCTCCCAAGGATTCGGAACAGATCGCAGTTATAGCACGTACGTCGGCGCAGACGTGGATTCTCGTGAGGCCTTCACCGCGGCCGCCGCGACCCCGGCGAGGAAGGCCAGATCGGCCGCCAGGACGACGAGCGTCGGCCAGTACCAGACCGGGCCGTCGCCGGCGGGGAGGCGGAGCTGGCCGTCGCCCGCGATCGCGGCCGGCTCGGTGCCCCGCAGCCACCCCCAGGCGCCCGGCCGCGCCCACGTCGCGGCGCCCGACGGGTCGACGCCCCGCACCGGCGCGACCGGCCCGGTGGCGTCCAGGGCCTCCCCCGCATCGGTGCGCACCGGGCCGCGCCAGTCGACCACCTCGAACAGCTCGAGCGTCGGCCCCTCGACGACACGGCGCAGGCCCGGGTCGTCCCGCAGGGCGCCGTAGGTCTGCCAGTCGATGTCGTGCTGGAGCACGACCCACCGCACACCGAGGTCGGCCAGCCCGGCGCCGACGTCCTCGCCGGCCTGGACCCGGAGCGCGAGCAGGTCCATCGTGGGTTCACGGGGGTCCGCCCGCTCCCGGGCCGGGTCACCCAGGTGCGGGTCCGAGGCGACGAGCACGTCGCCCCCCAGGTACGAGGGCATCACGTCGAGCACACGGCGCCCGCCCGCCACGTTGAGGTCGAAGTACTGCGCCCAGGGCAGCGAGGCCACCGGGCCGGGGCGCTCCTGCACGACCGCCCGAGCCTCGCCCCACTCGGGCGGGAGGTCCACGGGGTCGAGCTGGCCACCCGCTCCCCAGAGGCCCGGCAGCGCGAGCCACGCGCCCAGCACCAGCGGCAGGGCCAGCCAGGCCACCCGGCGGGCGCCGGCCACCCCGAGGGCCAGGCGCCGAGCGCCCAGGGCGGCGGCGGGCGCGAGCCAGACGAGGTAGAGGGGCAGCAGCCGGTGGCCCTCGCGCAGCGGGGCGCCGACCGGCGTCGCGGTGACGGCGTCGTAGAGCGAGTCCACGCCGGGGACCGAGCTCGCGAGGGCCAACACCGCGCCGACCGCCGCCAACCACCCCGCCGGCCGGCGCCACGCCTCGGGCAGGTCCCGGTGGCCCAGCACGCCGAGCACGAGCAGCGCCCCGCCCACGACCGCCACGCCGAACCACCCGCGTCCCACCTGGAAGGCGTCCTGCCAGAACCCGTGGCCGGCGAGCACCCGCAGCGGCCCGCCCAGGCCGGTGGCGCGCGTGACGAAGCCGGCGCCGCCCGCGGGATCGACCCCCTGGCGGTACACGACGAGGCCGGGCACCAGCCACGGCACCTGGGCCGCGGCGGTCACGGCCAGCACGGACGGCACCCGGCGCCGTGGCCCGGCGACGAGCCCCGCGGCCACCACGAGCACGGCGGCGAAGCCACCGGTCACCCCCGACAACCCGAGGGCGGCGGCGGCGAGGAAGGTCCGCGGCAGCGAGTCGGCCGGGCGGGCGAGGCGCGGCAGCACCCACGGCAGCACGGCGGCCATCAGGGCCACCCCGAGGTAGCCGGTCGCCACCCGGGTGACCAGGAAGGGGCTGGCGCCGTAGAGCAGGGCCGCGGCGGCGACGGTGGGGGTCCCCCGGCCGCGCACGAGGCGCGCCGCGCCGGCGACGGCCAGAGCGAACAGTACGACCAGCGCGACCTTGGCCGCCGCGGCCCCGTCGACCACCGAGGACGCCCACGCCAGCGGGAGCATGAAGGGCAGGCGCCGCGGCAGCTCCGGGCCCAACCCCCAGACGCCCTGGGGCACCGGGATGACCGGGGTCAGGACCAGGTCGAGGTTGAACAGCGCCCCGGGAGCGAGGGCCGGCCCGAGGACGAGCAGGCCGACGGCCGCCCCGGCGACCCAGGGCCACCACCGGCCCCGGCGGGCGCCGGTCGCGGGCTCAGCGGTGGCTGAGGGCACCGGCGGGCTCGTCGCCGTCGGGGGCCTCGAGCCAGGCGGTGTCGGCCGCCAGCGCGCCCCGGCGGCCCACACGGAGGGTGACGAGGAGGGCGACCACCGCGGCCACGAGGTTGCCGACCAGCCAGGCCAGGGCCGCGCCCTCGATGCCGTCACGGCCCACGAGCACGACCGCAGGGACGAGGATGGCGACCGCCAGCGTCAGCGCGATGGTGACGATGGTCGCCATGTGCTCCTGCACCCGGGCCTTGGTGAGGCAGATCGAGGTGATGGCCCAGCCGACGCCGGCCACCACCAGGGTCGGGAGGATGTCGGCCGCGTCCGAGTAGTCGTCGCCGTAGACCAGGGTCACGATCTGGCTGCCGAATCGCGCCGCCACCGCGACGACCGCCATGAAGCCGAGGGCCAGGCCGAGCGCCACGCGGACCTGCCGACCCAGCACCGCGCCCCCCTTGCCGCCCTCCACGAGCAGGACCTGGCCCAGGGTGTGGGGCACGAGGAAGATGACGCTGGTGATGGAGAACGCGACGTACCACGCGGCGTACTGCGGCGAGGAGACCTCGATGGCCACCAGCAGGGGCAGGGCGAACGTCGGCGCCTGCACCGCGAGGATGCCGAGGTAGTTCACCGAGGAGTAGTGCAGCCCGGCGCGCCAGTTGTCCGGGAGGGGCCGCAGGGGGTGGCCGGCGCGGCGGCGCACCACCAGCCCGCCCGCCATGGCGAAGCCCGACAGGGCCGGGATGCCCGCCACGACGAGGAACAGCCACATGGCCTCGTCGTCGACCGGGTGGAGCAGCACGAGGCCGAAGCGCACGAGGCCGACGATCGCGACCCGCCCGAAGACCCAGCCCCAACGCCGCAGGGCCATGAGCCGGACCTCCACCAGCACCGCGCACGACATGCCGAACACGGTCAGGAAGAACACGGCGGCGCCGATCGGGCCGCCCCACTGCAGGAGGGTGTCGGCCATCGACTCCGGGAGGAAGACGAGGAAGAGCGCGGTGCCGACGAGCGACGAGGCACCCGTGTAGACGAGCGCCCAGTTGAACAGCACCCTCGAGCCGTCGCCGTCGTCGGGGGCGTAGCGCGCCACCGCCACCGGCAGGCCCATGTTCGTCGCGTAGTTGATGAACAGGACCGCGGTGAACAGCGCCGAGGCCCGCCCGACGTCGGTCTTCGAGTCGAGCTGGGTGGCGATGTACCAGAAGGCGAAGCCGAAGAAGGCGTTGGCCGCGACGCTGGCCAGCAGCCAGGCCGACCCCCGGAGCAGGTGCCCGTGGTCGCGGACGAGCGCCGCCGGCCGGGTGGCCGCCGCGGTGCGATCGCCGCCCGTCACCGCGGTGGCCCCGGGGTCCGCGTCAACGGGGCGCCGGGTCAGTGGGGCCAGACCTGGTCCCGGTGGCCCAGCAGGCGGGCCACCGAGTCGAGCTTGGCGAGGATCAGCACCTTGATCACGACGTTGCGGGCGAACCAGGGCAGCTCCCTGGCCTGCGCCCAGGCGTTGCGCCCGCGGTCGGCGAGGTCGAGGCGCTCGCAGCGGTAGGCCGTCATCGAGGTGGTGCGCCCGAGGTAGCGGAACCGGCCACCGAAGAACAGCGACGTGATGATGGCCAGGGTGACGCCCACCGAGCTGAACGAGTCGTGGATGAGCAGCGTGCCGCCGTCGGCGACCCGGTCGCCCCAGCGCCGGATGTCGTCGCGGGCCGGGGCGTAGCGGTGGGCGCCGTCGATGTAGAGCAGGTCGATGGGCCCTTCGACCGCGTCGAGGGCCTCCTGGCTCGGGCGCCGCACGTGGCGCACGCGGTCGGCCACGCCGGCGGCCTCGAGGTTGGCGCGGAAGGCCTCGTTGTCGCGCTGGCCCTCCTCGGGCACGGCCTTGATCTGCTGGGGGCCGCGGTCGTTGCCGCCGTGGGGGTCGATGGCCACGACCTCGACGCCGTCGGCCGCGGCCGACGACAGCACGATGGCGGAACGACCCCGGTAGCTGCCGATCTCGACGACGGTCGCCGGCGGCCGCAGGACCGACGCGCGGTCCCAGAGCCAGCGGGCCTGGGCCGGGGTCATCCACCCCTCGACGTGGGCCACCGAGGCGAGCACGTCGTCGAAGCGGCGCGGCGGGGCCGGCTCGGGGGTGGTGGGAACGGTGGGGACGACGTCGGAGGTCATGCGCTCGGGTGGT
>WBZL01002403.1_pt1 | contig 18296 bp, 12 predicted proteins | sample 5204291 | NCBI WGS metagenome assembly WBZL01 (sample SAMN12344345, study PRJNA552823) | activated sludge metagenome | biome: Activated sludge suspended growth; feature: Nitrification reactor; material: Wastewater; isolation source: activated sludge from nitrification reactor of wastewater...
AAATCCTTCCCAGCGGCTACGGCTATGTCCAAATCTACAGCTTCTCCGACAACGAACTGCTCACCGTCCAGCTTTGGGAACGGATGATCCAAACCTTCAACGACGGCGGCGTGCGCGGCCTCATCATAGACATGCGGCAAAATGGCGGCGGCAGCGGCTTCCTGGCCGACCAAATGGCCGCCTACTTCTTTGACGAAGAGCTGCCGCTGGGCAACACCGGCTACTATGAAAAAGAGATGGATGACTTTTTCTTCGACGACCGCAACGTACAGCAGTTCTACCCACCCCCAGCCGAGCAGCGGTATCGTGGCAAAATTGCGGTACTGGTTGGCCCCAACTGCGCCAGTGCCTGCGAATTTTTCAGCTATGACATGACCATTCAGGATCGCGCCGCTATTGTGGGGCAATATCCCACCGCCGGGCTGGGGGGCAGCATTGACCGGGTGCTGATGCCGGAAGGAGAATTTTTTACCTTTACCCAGGGGCGGGCCGTTGACCCAGACGGCAATATCCACATTGAGGGCAAGGGGGTGCCGCCGACTATCCGCGTGCCGGTCAATGAAGAAACGCTGTTTAGCGAGGGCGACCCGGTTTTGGAGGCGGCGGTGGGGTATTTAGATGAGGCAACGGCCGTTAACACCCACCCCGCCATCACCATCGCCCTCGGCGACAGCCACAACGGCACCATCGAACCCCAGTTCCGCGACCTTTATGACCTCGCCGTCAAAGAGGGTGACGTGATAGACATCATCGTCAGTAGCGCGGCGTTTGATCCGGTGTTGCGGGTGTACGATACGGCCGGCAACCTCCTCATCGCCAACGACGACCTCGACGACAGCACCACCAACGCCGGTTTCCTCACCCTCGAAATCCCCGCCGACCTCGACCTCGTTCTCGAAGTCGGCTCCATTGACGACAACAGCAGCGGCGACTATACGCTGACGGTGAAAGAAGCTGGTTAATTAAAGACTGTCAGTGTCATTTCGATGTCCTCCGAAAAATCCCATTCTTGTTGGTAACGGGAGCGGGATTTCTCCTCGAAGACTCGTCGAAATGACATGTTTGTACTGATAACTGAGTCATTGGCGACAGACCTGAATAGATATTAAAGAATTGAGAATGGGGAAACGATTCATTCCCAATTCCCCATTCCCAATTCCCCATTCTGTATGATTAAAGCCATTATTTTTGACGTTGGGGGGGTGCTGGTACGCACCATGAACAGAAACGGCCGTAATCGGCTGGAGGCACGGCTGGGGCTGCCGCCGGGCGGGTCGGAGGCACTGTTTTTTAACAGCGACATGGGAACGCGGGCGCAAATGGGGGAAATTTCCGTGGAAACGCTGTGGCACTGGGTGCAACAAGAGCTATCGCTGTCGGACGAGGCGCTGGCAGCGTTTCAGCAAGATTTTTGGGACGGAGATCGGCTGGATGAAGACATGGTGGCACTGGTGAGGCGGCTGCAAAGGCGGTATCAGACAGCAATCATCAGTAACGCCCAAAGCAACCTGCTCGATTTTGTCACCCACCAGTTTCCCATGGCCGATGCCTTTGATTTGATTGTGGGGTCGGCTTACGAGGGCATTATGAAGCCCAATGCCGCCATTTTTGAGCGGACGCTGGCGCGATTGGAACGCCAGCCGGCCGAAGCAGTGTTTATTGACGACTTTGCCCACAATGTAGCCGGGGCGCAGGCGGTGGGGATGCACGCCATTCATTATCAGCCGGGGGTGGATTTGGCGGTGGAATTGGCGAAGTTGGGGGTGAAAATTGAGAATTGAGAATGGGGAATTGAGAATTGAGAATGGCACACGTTCTCCATTCTCAATTCTTCATTCCCCATTCTCAATTATTCAGGCGGGGCAACAAACGGCCGTTTCGCCCACAGCCAACGCATACACCCGCTGAATTTCCTGGGCAATGTTTGCCCAATCATACTGTCTGGCAACTTCCCGTGCCTGAATGCCCAGCAGCAAGCGGCAGCTATCATCCACCAGCAATTCGTAAATGCGGTACGCCAGCGCCTCGGCATCGCCGGAGGGGATGTGAAAGCCATTGATGCCATCTTGCACCAGGTGCGCCAGCCCGCCCACCTCGGAAGCAATGACCGGTGTCCCCATCGCCATGGCCTCCAACGCCACCATGCCAAAGCTCTCGTAGTGCGACGGCATGACCACCATTTCGGCAGCGGCGTAGAAATTGGGCAAAATGTTCTGGTCTTTGGCGCCCAAAAACGTCACCAAATCGTTTAGCCCCAGCTCATCCCGCATCGCCAGCAGCCGCCGCATTTCGGCATCGGGGTTTTCGGCCCAGGGGTCGCCGCCGATAATAGCAAGGCAGGTGGAGGCAATGGCCTGCGGGTGGCGTTCGCGCACAATGGCAATTGCTTTAAGCAGTGTGTCTACCCCCTTGAGTGGTTCGATACGGCCGGCAAAGAGAATGGTTTTGCTACCGCAGTCAATCCCCACGCGCTTTTTGGCCGTTTTGCGGGCGATGGGGTAAAAGCGGTGCAAATCAACGCCGGGCGGCACGATTTCGATTTTGCTGGGGTTGGCATCATAGAACTCAATGAGTTGGTCTTCCTCGGAAGGGGTTGCGGCAATCAGCTTATCGGCCACGGCAATAACGTGGGCTTCGCCATCAAGACGAACTTGGGGAACAAATTGGCTTTCGTCCTGGGCAATCTGGTTTTTCATGTGGCCGAGGGTGTGGAACATTGCCACAAAGGGTACCCCCCAGGCATCGCGCAGCCGCTCGGCAACCATGCCGGAAAGCCAGTAGTGGGCATGGACAACATCGTATTCAATCCCCTCTCTGGCGGCAAAAGCCAGAACGCCTTCGGTGAATTCGTCGAGGTAGTCAGCCACTTCAGCCACAGGGATCGGTTCTTCGGGGCCGGCCGGAATATGAATCACGCGCCCGCCAAAGCCCAGATGATGGCAAACCATCGGCTGGCAATCATCCTGGGAACGGGTAAATACATCAACCTGAATGCCTTGCCGCCCCAGCTCACGGCTGAGGTCACGCACATAGACATTCATGCCGCCCGTCTTTTTGCCACCCAACATGGCGAGCGGGCAGGTGTGAACGCTAAGCATGGCAACGCGGCGGACAGGGGGAACAAAATCATTTGTATTCATACAATATGTTTCTCAAAATAAACGTGGCAGGATGATGCAGGCGCAGCAAACATCACCATGCGCTGGTCAATAAATGGGCAAAGCAAGGTTAATGTGGTTAGAAAAGAGTTGATAAAACGGGCGTGTGAAGCATCCAGGGGTTGCATTTTGCTTCACATTATAAAGGTGGTATCTAAATATTTCATTAGACAGCCTTGTTTTTGCTTTCTCCTCTTACCTGAAGTAATCTAGCCCAAAAACTGAAAAAGACAACCCATGAACTTGAAACAATACGATTCAATCTATATTTCTCCGCATCTTGACGATGCGGCGTTGTCGTGCGGCGGGCAGATTTTTGCCCAAACGGCCGTTAATCAAACCGTTCTCATTGTCACCATCACCGCCGGGGATCCGGCCGCCGCCGCCATTTCAGATTATGCCCAAAGCCTGCATAGCCGCTGGGAGCTGGTGCTAAACGCCACGGCCGCCCGGCGGGCAGAAGACATTGAGGCGTGCCGCATTTTGGGCGCAGATTACCTGCATTGGCAGGTGCCAGACTGCATCTATCGCTTTGACGCGGTGACAGGGGCGGCTTATTACCTCTCGGATGACGACATTTTTGGCAATGTGCATCCGGGGGAGATGGCGTTGGTGGAGCAGTTGGTGGCGCAACTGCGGCAGCTACCGCCCGCCAACCGCATTGTGGCGCCGCTGGCAATGGGCAATCATGTGGACCATCAGTTGGCGCGAACGGCCGTTGAGCATGTCTTTGGCAATGAGGTGGTCTATTATGAAGATTATCCGTATGCCCAGGAGCCGGGGGCGCTGGAGTCGGTGCTGCCGGTGGGGCAGCGGGGGTGGGAAGCAGAGGTGGTGGTGCTGTCGGAAACGGCCGTTCAGGCCAAGTTTAACGCCATCGCCGCCTTTAAATCCCAGCTTAGCACCTTCTTCACCGACCGCGCCGACCTGGAGCAGCAGGTAGGTGGGTACATAACACAAATCGGTGGGGAGCGCATTTGGCGCAAACGGCCGTAGCACCTTAACGATTACACAGAGCTACACAGAGTCAGGAGCGAGTTTCACAGAGAGCGTCGTATCCTCTCTGTGCCCCTCTGTGTCTTCTTTGTGTGCCTCTGTGTAACGTTTTCTTTTTCCGACAGGCCGTTAGCGGTCAATAATTGTTATCCATTTATTAACCCTTCTGTTGTTTAATGGAGAAAACGGCCGTTTGCCGAAATTTAGCCTGAGCAACTGTCATAATGTCTGACCAACACCAGCCATCCTTTCTTCCAAATACCTTTTTGCATCGTTTGCGCACGTTTCTCATTCCTCCACCCATCACCACCCTTGCCCCATCCCTCGACACTAGCCTGGTGCTGCTGCAAGGGCGCGAGCGAATGCTAACTACGATGCTCCGTGTCACTTCGCTTTTCGTCATCGCTGGCGCAACGTGGGTCGTCTACGACAACCTGATGACAAAACAACGTTGGGACATTGTAGCGGCCTATCTGTGCTTTGCCATTTTCATCTGGCTCTTTAGCATCTTTCGCACTATCAACGTCAAGCTCCGGACAAATGTATTTTTGGGCATCATTTATTTTGCCGGCGTCATTGACCTGGCTAACTTTGGCATTGCCGAAGACTGGCGACTTTATTTCACCATTTTTTCTGCCCTCACTACACTGTTTTGGGGCCAGCGCAGCGGCATAACGGCCGTTTTGCTCAGTGTCACCACATTTGCCTATCTTGCCTGGCAGATTGCGCTGGGGCACATTGTCATCACCGCTTCAGCCATGACCAGTCCCATTCCGGATGCGGGCGACATTATCACCTTTGGGTTGGTGTTTTTAATGCTCAACGGCGGTTTTGTCACCGCTTTGTCCGCATTGGTGCAAGAGTTTGAAATTGCGTGGCAGCGGGAACGGCAAGCTGTGGGGCAGCTTCAGCAGGAGCGCGACACGCTGGAGCAGCGGGTGGATGAGCGGACGCATGAATTGTTGGAGCGGAATGAGGAGCTGGCACTGAGCCAACAAACGGCCGTTGCCGCCAAAGAAGCCGCCGAAATTGCCAACCAGGCCAAAAGCGACTTTCTCTCCAGCATGAGCCACGAGCTACGCACCCCGCTCAACGGCATTTTAGGCTATTCACAAATTTTGCTGCGCCAGCCCATACTCGATGGCAACAACACACGCTCCGCCATTGAGGTCATCCAGCAAAGTGGGCAGCACCTGCTCACCCTCATCAACGACATTCTGGATTTGGCAAAGATTGAGGCTAAAAAGCTGACGCTGGAGCCAGGCGATCTGATACTTATGCCATTTCTCTCTGGCGTGACGGATTTAATTCAGGCGCGGGCATTAGCCAAAAACATTGCCTTCCAAACCCACTTTGGCTCCTCGCTGCCCCCTGCCGTGTGGGCCGATGAAACGCGACTACGGCAAATTTTGCTCAATTTGCTGGATAACGGGGTTAAATTTACCGAAACAGGAGCCGTCTCGCTGTCGGTGAGCAAGCTGGCAGAGACGGAGGGAGAGGCAACCTTGCGCTTTGCCATTCAAGACAGTGGCGCGGGCATTGCCGCCACCGAGCTAACCCGTATTTTCCAGCCGTTTGAGCAGGTGGGGAACCAACAGCAACGCGCCAAGGGTACGGGGCTGGGGTTAGCCATTACGCAGCAGTTGGTGGAGGCGATGGGCGGAGTGCTACAGGTGGAAAGCACGCCGGGCGTGGGCAGCCGCTTCTGGTTTGAGCTTACCCTGCCAGTGGTGCAGCACCATTCGGTGGCAACAACGGCCGTTTCTGCACCCCAACCCATCACTGGCTACAGCGGGAAGCGACGGCGCATTTTGGTAGCCGACGACACGGCACAAAACCGGGCACTGCTACAACGGCTGCTGGCTGATCTGGGCTTTATCGTGGAAACGGCCGTTGATGGCTTCACCGCCATCGCCCAGGCCACCGCCACCCACCCCGATCTGATTCTGATGGACATTGTGATGCCTGGCTGCAACGGGCTGGAAGCCACGCGGCAGATCCGGCAGCAGCCAGAGCCGCAGCCCACAGTCATTGTGGCAGTCTCAGCCAATGTGTCGGCGCAGGGTCGCCAGGAAGCGTTGGCCGCTGGCTGCAACGATTTTTTGCCCAAGCCCATTGATGTGGCACAGTTGCTGGACGCACTGGCGCGGCAGTTGGGGTTGGTGTGGGAGCATGGTGGGGAAGAAACGGCCGTTTCCCCACCCCACAACCACAACCACAGCCACCCACACCATCACCCCGCCCCCGCCCAGTTAGAAGCCCTGTTATCGCTGGCACTAAAGGGCGATTTAGTCGCTGTGCGGCAACAGGCACAATTACTCGCCATGCAGGATAGCCAACTGGCCTCCTTTGCCACCGAAATCACAGCCCTGGCCGATGACTTTGAAGAGGAGAAGTTGATAACCTTCCTAAACCAAACGACACCCTGACCCCCTACCCTGTCCGCACCAGGCATGGGTCATAGAAAATAATCAATGATTCGTCAGATCAAACAATTCCTGTCACCACCAACCTACGCCGACTATCGGCAAGATCGCCTTGCCAAACAACTGCATTTGCTCCTGCTGTTAGGGGTCGCCATGACTTCCATGTATACGCCGCTGGTTTATGTGACCACGGGAGACACAGCCGGGCCGTTGGCAAGTGGCTGCATGTTTATCATCACCGTGGGGTTTATTTGGCTGCTCAAAAAAGGCCGCTTTCTCCTTGTCAGTGCCTCCATTATCATCATCTCCTATACCGCCATCATGCTCTCGCTCACCTTCAACGGCGGCATCCGCGACCAGGCCATCGTCACCCTCATCATGCTCCTCACCCTGGCCGCCCTGTTTTTAGGCGAGCGTTCAGTCATCTTTCTTGGCCTGCTCAGTTCCACCATCGTTACCGTGCTATATGCAGCCGAGCGCATGGGCTTCCTTTTCAACCCTGACGCCACCGTTCCCGCTGAACCCGATGATTTAATGACAACGCTCATCGCCATCATCATCACCACCGTCTTCTTGCAGCAAATGATTCGCCAGGCTGGCAACAGTGACACGCAAATACGGCGGCAGGCCGAAGCTTTACAGGTGCAAAATAATGCCCTGGAGCAAAACCGTCAGTCGCTGCAACAGCGCACCCAGGAGCTGACCACCACGCTGACACATTTGGAGAGTGCACGCGCGGCGGCAGAACAGGCCAGCCAGGCCAAAAGCGAATTTCTTTCCAAGGTGAGCCATGAGCTGCGTACGCCGCTCAACGGTATTTTGGGGTTTGCCCAAATTTTGCTGCGCCAAACGCACTATGAGCCAGAGAATACGCAAAAGGCCCTGACGGTTATTCAGCAAAGCGGCGAGCATTTGCTCACGCTCATCACCGACATTCTGGATTTGGCAAAAATTGAGGCTGGCAAATTGGAATTAGTCCTGGAGCCGTTTCATTTGCCTCATTTTCTGCTGGGGATTGTGGCCTTGATGCAGCCGCGAGCCGTGGAGAAAGGGCTTTGTTTTGATTACCAGCCTGATGCCGCGCTGCCAACGGCCGTTATTACCGATGCCAGGCGACTGCGCCAGATCCTCATCAATTTATTGAGCAACGCCATAAAGTTCACCCCGACGGGCAGCATTACGCTACAGGTAACGCTACTGACCCAGGACGAAACAGCCGCAACGGTACGTTTCGCCGTGGCGGACACGGGCGTTGGCATTGCGGCAGACGATTTGGCGCGTATTTTTAACCCATTTGAGCAGGCGGGTTCGATGAAAGCCAAAATGGGGGGGACGGGGCTGGGCCTGGCGATTAGCCAGCAGTTGGCGTCACTTCTGGATGGCAGGCTGGTGGTGGACAGCACGCCGGGTGCGGGTAGTCACTTTTGGTTTGATCTGGCACTGCCGCTGGCGGCAGCGTCGGCGGTGATGACACAACGGCCGTTTACCCCCATTACCGGCTATCAGGGGCCACGCCGCACGGTGCTGGCAATAGACGACATTGCCTCTAACCGCGCCGTGCTGATCGCCCTGCTGGAACCGCTGGGGTTTGTCGTGTGCGAAGCGGAAGATGGAGAAACGGCCGTTTCCCTTGCCACCGCCCAGCCACCCGACATTATTTTTACAGATTTGCTCATGCCGGGGCTGTCTGGGCAAGAAACCATTGCCCGGCTGCGGCAGCAGCCCGCCCTGGCACAAACGCCCATTCTGGTGATGTCGGCCAATGCCACCGCCGCCAACGGCCATGTGGCGCAGGCCAATGCGTTCCTAACCAAGCCGCTGGACACTGATTTGGTGTTGCAGCATCTGCAACAGCAGTTGGGGCTGGTGTGGATCACCGAGGAAATGGCGCGAGAAACGGCCGTTGAGCCAACCATCGTTTTGCCCAGCCATGCTGACCTGGAGAAGCTGCATGATTTGGCGTTGATGGGGGATTTAACGGCCGTTAACACCTATGCCACCCAGCTAAGCCAAACCCACACCACCCTTACCCCCTTTACCCAGCACATCCAGCAGTTGGCGCAAAATTTTGAAGAAGAGCAGTTAATTGAAACCTTGCAGACGTACCAACAAACACGCTATGAGTCAAAACAACATTCTTAAGCTACTCAGGCAACTTACAACGCCCCCCATTTTTGAAGACATTGAAAAAAGCGCCCAATCCCGCTTCCTCTATGCCGTCATCCAGAGCATCATGCTATTCGTTGCCCTTGCCTGGATCATCGCCATTATCTTCTTCCCCAACTCCGACTTCATTGAAATTCAATTTGCCTTCTATGTCGCCACCATTGCGATCTGTCTGGGATTGATGTGGGTCATCAACAAAGGCTACACAGCCTTCGCTGGCACCACGCTGTCCATTGGCTTGTGGGTGATCATTGCCGTTGGGGCTTATGGCAACGAAGGAACAAATGGTTCGGCCTATCCCGTGTTCTATGTAGTCATCCTCGTCGCCGGTCTGGTCACCTCTCTGCGCCTCAGTGCCTTTCTGACCATTGCGGGGTTGCTCTACGGGGCTGCCCTCATCTGGCTTGATGGCCGCCAACTGCTCCCCCCCTCCCTCTCGCCCATCACCCCCGTCAACTCGTTTATGTCCTACATCCCCGGCTTTTTTGTGGTGCCACTGCTCATTTACTTCTACCAGCGCAACGTTCGCCACCTCCTGGAACGGGTTCGTCGCAGCGAAGCCGAGAAAAAAGCGGCGGAAATTTATCAGATCAAAAACCTGGAATTACAGCAGGAGATTGCCGAGCGCAAGAAGGTTGAGGCAGCGCTGGTGCAAGCCAAGGAAGCGGCGGAAGTGGCAAATGAAGCCAAAAGCGAATTTCTTTCCAGCATGAGCCACGAACTGCGGACACCGCTCAACGGCATTTTGGGCTATGCCCAGGTTTTGGCTCGCAAGCAGCAGTTTGCCCCGGAAGAAACCCACCAGGCTGTGGCGATTATTGAGCAAAGCGGCCAGCATTTGCTGATGCTGATCAACGACATCCTTGACCTGGCAAAGATTGAGGCGCGTAAGCTGGAAGTGGTGCCAGAACAGCTCGATCTGCCGCGCTTCCTCAACAGCATTGCTTCGCTGATGGAGATGCGGGCGCAGGAAAAAGGGCTGTCGCTGGTGTATGAGCTGGACGGTAATTTGCCGGCCGGTATTTGGGCTGATGAAAAACGGCTACGGCAAATTTTGATCAATCTGCTGGGCAACGCAGTAAAGTTTACCCACAGCGGCCACGTCACGCTGCGCGTTACACGGCTGGAAACGGCCGAATTGGGGCAAGTCGCGCTCCGTTTTGCCATTGACGATACCGGGATTGGCATTGAACCAGAGAACCTGGAGAGGATTTTCCAGCCGTTTGAGCAGGTTGGCACGCAAGGGTACAAGGCACACGGCACGGGGCTGGGGTTAGCCATTAGCAAGCGGCTGGTGGAGGCGATGGGGGGCAAGCTGCAAGTGGTGAGTGAGGTAGATAAAGGAAGCTGCTTCTGGTTCGACCTATCCTTTACGATAACAACGCCAACGGCCGTTTTACCCAGCCAAACCATCACCGGCTATGTGGGGCCACGCTGCACGGCACTGGTGGCCGATGATATTGCCTACAACCGCGTGCTGCTGGTTGATTTGCTCTCGCAGCTTGGCTTTGAGGTGGTGGACGCGGTGGACGGAGAAGAGGCGGTGGCGCAAGCGCAGCTCCACCAGCCCGAACTGATTCTGATGGATTTGATTATGCCGATTATGTCGGGTGAGCAGGCGATTAAGCAGATTCAGGCGCAGGCCAGGGACAAACGGCCGTTAATCATTGCGGTCTCTGCCAGCGTTCTTTCCGAGGAAAGCCAGCAGCAGGTGGGGGCCGATGCCTTTTTAGCCAAACCGGTACATGTGGACTCGCTGCTGGGTTTGCTACAGCAGCAAATGGGGTTAATGTGGCAGGTGGATGACGGGGAGGAAACGGCCGTTTACCCAGGCAATGGACCAACAGCCGCCCAAATTCTTCCGGCAGCCGCCGAACTCGCCAACCTGCACGAACTAGCATTAAAAGGAGATTTAACGGCCGTGCAAAAACAGCTGGACACCATGCAGCAGCAAACCCCCCAAATAGCCCCTTTTGTGCAACATTGCAAAATGTTGGCCGCCCAATTTGAAGAAGAAAAGCTGATTCAACTGTTAGAGCAATATCATCGCCAGCAAACTGTACTGAACCATGAACAATAACTTTCGCAAAACTGTCACCACCTTTTTCACCCCCCCCAGCTTCGACGACGAAGAAAAAAGCCGTCGTGCCCGGTTCCTGCTCATCCTGCTACAAAGCACAAGCGGCCTTCTTCTCATTGCCCTCATCATCCCCTTCCTCATTGACTCCAACACCTATCGTCGTTTCGCCATTGTCCAAACCTATTTCTTTGTAGCCGTCATTGCCGCCAATTTCCTGCTCATCTGGTTAATACGACGTGGCTCTGTCACCCTGACCGGGCTTGGTCTAGCCATCGTTACCTGGCTCGTCATTGCCATTGGTTCAATCTACAGCGGCGGCATCATGGGGCCAACCTTTCCTTACTTCCTTGTCGTCATCCTGATCGCCGGATTTGTAACCAACACCCGCATCAGCTTTGTCATCGCCATTGCCAGCGTCCTCTATGGCATTGTTCTGGTTTGGTTTCATGCGCAGGGATGGCAATTCACCCCCCCCGCCCCCATCATCCCCGAAACAACCCTTTTTTCCTTTGTTCCCGGCTTTCTGATTGTGCCGCTGCTGGTTTATCTGCACCAGCACAGCTTTCAGGCGCTGCTAACCCGCATCCAACATACCGAGGCCGAAAAACGCGCCGCCGAAATTTACCAAATTAGAAACCAGGAGCTACAGCAAGAAATTGGCGAACGTAAACGGGTAGAAAACGCGCTGCTCAAGGCCAAAGAAGAGGCTGAAATTGCGAACCAGGCAAAGAGCGACTTCCTTTCTAATATGAGCCATGAGCTACGAACACCGCTTAATGGGGTGATTGGCTATACGCAGATTTTGCAGCGCGACAGCACGCTTTCGTCCTCGCAGCAACATGCCATTGAAACCATCAGCCAGAGCGGCAACCATTTGCTGGCTCTTATTAATGACATCCTCGATATTGCCCGCATTGAGGCGCGACGGCTGGAACTACAGCCAACGGCGTTTCAACTGAACCCGTTTCTGGACAACATTGTCCGCATCATCAGCGAGCGGGCTGAACAAAAAAATCTGGCGTTTCGCTTTGAAACGGCGGGCGCACTGCCGAATGGGACGCTGGCTGATGAGACACGGCTGCGGCAAGTGCTGCTAAATTTGCTGGGCAACGCGGTTAAGTTTACGCCAGCAGGTGGTGTGACGCTGCGGGTGACGCAATTGCCACAGGAAACGGCCGTTACCAAACTCGCCCAGCTCCGCTTTGAAGTTATTGACACCGGCATCGGCATTATACCAGCCGACCAGCAAAAAATTTTTGAGCCATTTGAGCAACTACACAGCCGCCAGAAAAACAGCCAGGGTGGCACCGGACTAGGGTTAGCCATCAGCCAAAAGCTGGTGCAAGCTATGGGCAGCCAAATCCACCTGCAAAGCAGCCCTAACACAGGCTCACGGTTTTGGTTCGACCTGCTTCTGCCCGTGGCAAACGACATCAACCCCACACAGCAGCCCGAAAAACCCCGCGTCATTGGCTACCAGGGCGAGCGGCGCACCATTTTGGTGGCCGACGACGTGGAGCAAAATCGCAGCTTGCTGCTAAATCTGCTGCAACCGCTCGGTTTTACCACGCTTGTTGCCAGCAGCGGCCATGAAGCCATTGCCCAGGTGCAGCAGCAGCACCCGGACATTGTCCTGATGGATTTGGTGATGCCGGAACTCAACGGCTGGGAAGCCACCAAGGCGATTCGGGCGTTTGATGAGCAATGTATCATCATTGCTGTGTCGGCCGATGCCTTTGAGCAGCAAAAGATTGAGGCGATCCGCCACGGTTGCAACGCCTTTTTAAGCAAGCCGGTGATGGTTGATACGCTGCTGGATATGCTGGCGGCGTATGGCAATTTTGAGTGGGTGTATGAAACGGCCGTTTCTCCCTCCGCCCCCTCCGAATCCATCATACCCCCGCCAGCCGCCGAAGTGGAAGCCATTTACCAAATGGCACTCATGGGCAATTTGATCGGTATTCAAACGGCAATAGAGGAAGGCGACAAGCAAAACGGCCGTTTTTCCCCCTTCTACCACCACGTCATCCAGCTTGCCGAAGCGTTTGAAGAGGAGGCGTTGATTAGCTTTTTAGAAACAATGTCACAAACGGCAGCCCCTACCCCGGATGAGCAGCCATAAGTTCGCAGTGTGCCGACGTACCCGTGTTCATCCGCGCCCCGCATCCTGCTTTCGGGGCAGGAAACGGCCGTTTGCCCACAACCTACACCCAGTAATCATACTCAATATCCCGCGCCGTTGCGTCGGCCACCGGTTTGCCAAACAGCCGCGCCACCAGATGCAGGGCCATGTCAATGCCTGCACTCACCCCCGCACTGGTAATCACGTTGCCCGCATCCACCCAGCGCACCGCTTCCAGCACTTCAACATCGGGGTGGTACTCACGCATATAGGGAATGCTGGCAAAGTAGGTGGTGGCCTGTTTGCCCGCCAGCAACCCCGCCTTTGCCAGCAAAAAGCTGCCGGTGCAAACGCTGGTCATAAATTCGGTCTGCTGGCTGCGGGCAATAATCCAGCTGATGAGATCTGGGCGATTAACGGCCGTTACCGTCCCCCGTCCCCCCGGCAGCAGCACAATATCCACCGCCGGGCAGCTTTCCAGCGTGTAGCCCGGCTGCACCACCAGCCCATTGCGACAGCGCACCAGTTCTGCGCTCTCGGCCACGCTCACCACCTCCATCAGCGGCGTCCCCTCCGCATCCCGCACCGAGCTAAACACCTCATACGGCCCGGCAAAATCCAGCAGTTCCACGTCTTCAAACAGCAAAATGGCTACTTTTTTCATGCCATACTCCTTTTTTCATGCACAATAAAACAGCGCAAACGGCCGTTTGCGCTGCACCCTATCATAACAGAAAAAAGCAACCACTACACCGTCAACGGCGGCGTTTCATACTCCGAATCCAACTCCGCAAACACCCCCGTCACCATATAAATCACCCACTCACAAATATTAATCACCCGGTCAGCCGAACGCTCCAGATTATGCCCCACCCACTCAATCTGGTTCGCCATCTCAACGGCCGTTGGCGTTTGACCCACATACCGCACAATCACCCGATACGCCGCCTTATACAACGCATCCACCTCATCATCCATCGCCGGAATTTGCCGCGCCAGCACCGCATCCCGGTTCACAAAGGCATCCAGCGCCCCCCGCAGCATCGCCTGCGCCTTCACCGCCATCTGCGGATACAGCGCAATCAGCGGCTCCAGATAATACACCTCATCAATCTGCACATTGATTTTGGCAATCCCCTTCACATAATCGTGAATCCGCTCCAGCTCCCCCGCAATCTCAATCATCGCCGCAATTTGCCGCATATCACTGGCAAACGGCTGCTGCGTCGCAATCAGCGACAACCCCCGCATCCCAATCTGAATCCGCCGCTGGTTAATCCACTCATCCGCCTTGATCAACTGCCGCGCCCGCGCCATATCCCGCCGCCGCAGTGCCTCAACCGCCACCCCCAAATTCTCTTCCACCTCACTGCCCAGCCGCAATATCTCATCCTGCAAACCACGCAATTCCCGTTCAAGCACATTTCGCGTCATAACTCACCAAAATCAGTAACCAGTAACCAGTTATCAGTAATCGATCACTGATTACCGATTACCGATTACCGACCACTAGCCAAACCGCCCCGTAATATACTGCTCCGTCAGCTCATTCTGCGGGTTGGTAAACAACGTATTGGTTTCGTTGTACTCAACCAAATACCCGGCCCTGTCATCATCCATATTAAAAAATGCCGTGTAATCAGAGGCACGTGCCGCCTGCTGCATGTTGTGGGTCACGATGATGATGGTGTAGTTTTGCTTCAGCTCCTGAATCAACTCCTCAATCCGCAGCGTTGCCACCGGGTCAAGAGCCGAAGTCGGTTCATCCATCAGGATGATTTCGGGCTTGACGGCGATGGTGCGGGCAATGCACAGCCGCTGCTGCTGCCCACCCGAAAGCGAGTAACCGCTTTGGTTCAGCTTGTCCTTCACCTCATCCCATAATGCCGCCTGCCGCAGCGACGACTCCACCAAATCATCCATATTGCCCTTATAGCCGTTAATCCGCGCCCCCCAGGCCACATTTTCATAAATGCTTTTGGCAAACGGGTTGGGTTTTTGGAACACCATGCCAATCCGCCGCCGGATTTCCACCGGGTCAACGTCCCGGCTATAGATATTGTTGCCACGATACAGCACTTCACCCTGCACGCGGGCAATTGGCACCAGGTCGTTCATGCGGTTGAAGGAGCGTAGGACGGTGCTTTTGCCGCAGCCCGATGGGCCAATGAGGGCGGTAATTTTACGGTTGGGGAATTTGACGTTGATTCCCTTAACGGCGCGGAAATGGGCATAGTAAACGTCCATCCCCCGCGCTTCGATGGCGATCTCTCCGTTCTTGTTCATTGTGTTAATCCTAACGCGGACAAGCCGCAACCAAAAAGATTGGAACGCAAAGGATGCGAAGGCACAAAGATAAGAGAAGCCTTTCTTCCGTGGCGTTCTCTGCGTCCTTTGCGTTAAAAATTCTTGTTTCTATGGCAAGAATGCCATTGATAAGGTAAAAAATCAGGCCGTTTTGTTGGCATAGCGGTTACGCAGAATAACGGCCGTTGCGTTCAACGACAGCAACAGCACCAGCAGCACCAAAATCGCCGCCGCCGCAATGTTGCGGAATTCCGCCTGCGGCCGTGCCGTCCATTGGTAAATTTGAATGGGCAGCGTGGTAAATTTGGAAAATGGGCCGCTGGGGTCAAGGGTGATGAAAGTGGATGCCCCCACCACCACCAGCGGTGCCGTTTCGCCAATGGCACGCGAAATTGCCAAAATGGTGCCGGTGAGAATGCCGGGCATGGCGCTGGGCAGCACATGGTGCCAAATGGTTTGCCATTGGGTGGCACCCAGGGCAAAGCCGGCCTGCCGCAGCGAGCGCGGCACGGCGCGAATGGCTTCCTGGGCGTTGATGATGATGAGCGGCAAAATGAGCAGCCCCAGGGTTAACCCGGCGGACAGAATGGTACGACCATTGGCCGTTGTATCATCGGCGATGACACCAAGTGCCGCGCCGCTGGTAAAGGTTTCCAATGCCCGGACAAAAATCGCTAACCCCAGCATCCCGTAAATGATGGAAGGAACGCCCGCCAAATTGCTGATGTTGGTTTGGATGAGGCGGTTAAGTCGGTTGTCGGTGGCGTATTCTTCCAGGTAAATGGCTGCGCCCACGCCAACGGGGAAGGAAAAGAGAATGGTAATGGCGACTACCCACAGCGAGCCAAGAACAGCGGTGCGAACGCCAGCAAATTCGGGGGTGCTGGATTGGGGGCTGACGAGGAAACGGGGCGTAAGCCAGGAGCGGAATTCGAGAACAGCGGTGGGATAATCGGTACGCATTTGCGCTTCAACGGCCGTTCGGCGGAAGATGGAGTCTACCAGTGACCAACTTTGCACCACATCAGGGGCGACCACGCGCTCCAGCAGCAGCTCATAAACGTTGTTTTGGTCACGCGGTTCCAGGGTGCAGGCAGCCGCAGGTTCCGTCCCGGCGCACAGTTCGGCAAACAAAGCCGGGTCTTCAAAGACAAACTGGTCGGCAAAGAAACGTTGGTCTCGCTCCAGCCGCCGCCCCAGCCCGGTGGAGATGTTTTCGGCCAAAATGGCGACCAATGTTTCCTTGGGCAAATCGGCCAGGGTTGTCGCGGTGTCGGTGCCGGGCAAAACGGCCGTTTTTGCCCCCGCCAGCAACACCTGCGGCTCCACCGTATTCTGCACCGCCACCAGCCCAAACGATTCATTCACAATGTTGTAAAGCAATGCCACCAACGCCACAATCCCCACAACCGTCGAGAATTGAAACAGCCAGCGCCAACGCCAGCCACGCTGGTGTCGCTGGTGAATTTGTTTTTGCAGAGCTTCCGCTTCCGGATAACCTGTTTCCATTTGCACAGCCATTATTCATACACCTCCCGAAAACGCGCCACAAAGCGACGGCTGAACATGTTTAAAGCCAGCGTCATTAGAAAAAGCAGCAGACCAATGGCAAAAATACTGTTATAGTCAATCGAGTCATAGCTCAGATCGCCACCGCTAATGCGAACAATGTGGCCGGTCATCGTTTCGGCAGCAATAAACGGGTTAAGAATGAAGGAAAAAAGCCCATCTTCCCCGATGGTAAAATTTTTCGGGCCAGCTCCGGCAGCAATGGCAACCACCATCGTTTCGCCCACGGCGCGGGAGATGGCGACCACGAAGGCGGCGGTGATGCCCGATAGTGCCGATGGCACAACGACCTTGAGCGAGGTTTCCAACTTGGTGGCTCCCAGCCCAAAGGCGGCTTCGCGCAGCGAATTGGGTACGGCGTGTAGTGCGTCTTCGCTCATGGAGCTAACGAGGGGGATGATCAGGATGCCGACGACGATCCCGGCAGAGGCGGTGTTAAAAATTTGCACCACGTTGTCGCCAAGGATGGAGCGCAGCAGGGGGGTCATGAAGGTGAGGGCAAAGTAGCCGTAGACGACGGTGGGGATGCCGGCCAACACTTCGAGGATGGGTTTGAGGGTGTTGCGGGCGCGGTCGGAGGCGTATTCACTGAGATAAACGGCCGTTGCCAACCCAACCGGCAGTGCCACCACCATCGCCACCAGGCTCGTCATCAGCGTCGCCAGCACCAGCGGCCAAATGCCAAAATTCCCAATCGCTGGCTGCCACTCCGTCCCCGTAAAAAACGCTAACAGCGATACCCCCTCCTTGCCAAAGAAAAGCCACGCCTCCTTCCCCAGTTCATAGACAATCCCAATCGTCGTCAAAATGGAAATTGCGCCACAAAAAAACAAAAATCCCTGAATCACCGTCTCACCCACACGCGGCCGTTTGCGTAGTTCACTCTGCTCAATACGCTCGCCTGTCAATGGTGCCGTCGGATTTCGTGTTGCCATTATGTTTTTCCTCAGTTCTGTATTAATCAAAGTCAGCCCTGGGGAGAGAGTGTGACCGATCTTTACGCGTATAATCGGTCACTCTCCCACAGAACTGATCAGAAAAACTGGCTTATTGGTCTTGAAGATTAACAATTTAATCGGGCAACAAGCAGAGATTAAGAGATTAAGAGACTGGGAGACTAACTACAGCTAATCTCTCAATCTCCCAGTCTCTCAATCTCAATGCTCATTTACCCGTTTATTTTGTAAACCTGCCACACAACAAGCCAGTCTGTTCAGCAAACTATTGGTTGGCGTTTAGCCAATTCACCCGCGATGTCCGCAGACTGTCATCGCTGGCCGGGAAGTAGCCAACATCCACAATCTCTTCGTTGACATAGGTCAGGAAGAAGTTGATGTAGGCGGCCACCTGCGGTTTTTGCTGCATAATCTCGGCCGTGCTGTAGATAAAGAGCGGGCGTGCCAGCGGATAGGAACCGTTGTCAACATTCTCAGCGACAGGTTCAATCCCCTCAATGTTGAGAATCTTCAGCA
>WBZL01002404.1_pt1 | contig 18292 bp, 16 predicted proteins | sample 5204291 | NCBI WGS metagenome assembly WBZL01 (sample SAMN12344345, study PRJNA552823) | activated sludge metagenome | biome: Activated sludge suspended growth; feature: Nitrification reactor; material: Wastewater; isolation source: activated sludge from nitrification reactor of wastewater...
CATAATAAATCTGCGGCCAAAATCCGTCGCGAGACTTCGCGATCCCACCAGCTGCATACAGGCCTGCGGCCATCGAGGCAAGCTTGAGGCCTGCGGCAATTCACCCATTCGCCAATTTCCTTCTGTAAGGAAAATACTCATCCGGTATTTCCGCTCCATCCAGCAAATGCTTCACCAATAACTGCGCATGCCAGGGACCCAGTAAAATGCCTTTTGATCCGAGTCCGTTGAAAAAATAATACCGCTCATTCTTAAAATGCGGACCAATGATCGGTTTCCGGTCAGAAGTGGATGGACGAACAGCTGCTCGGTGATGGGTAATGGTAAAAGGAACATCCGTTAACTTTTTAACTGCCGACTCGAGTTTTTCTTTTCCTTCTTCAGTGCAGATCGTGTCGCGCTTCGTATAGTCGTAGGTGGCTCCGCAGAAATAGCCGTTGCCGCCGGTGGGAATGATCTTGATGCTCCCGTGAACAACCATGTTTTTCGGTAAGCCCTCGGCGTTAATGTGCAATAGCTCTCCTTTACAGAGATTGAAGGGCATCCCGTCACTCTGAGGATCATTGTATAAATCAACGCCAGTGCAGTCGATGATGGCTTTCGCGGTGTAGTCTTTCCAGCGGATGCCGGTTTCAGTTTTTTCTGTCTCCTGAAATGCTATTTTGTCGCGGAGAAAACTGTTCTTGCCGGATAGATGTCGCCGCATGGCGTCCAGAAAGCGCGGCGTTTCAAGCCAGCCTCCGTTTACCACCCAGCGTCCGCCATACGGAGCAATGATGCCTTCCGGAACTGCATCCGGCGGACATTCATCTTTCACATACAGGTCCATCCCTGCATCTGCGCTTCTTCCGGCCCAGTCGTTTCTGTGTTGGTTGTCGTTGAAGATCTCCAGTACCGGATAGTCTTCGAAAAACCGTTCGGCCAGTTTGTCTTCGATGTCGGTGTAGGTCTTGCGGGCAAAAGGGATCAGCGTATCCGCCATCCAGGTTTTTACAATTCTCCGCCCTGTTACCGGATGAATCATGCCGCCACTGACGCCGGATGGGGTGCCCGCTACCTGAGGATCAACAACGAGTACTTCTTGTCCGCGCTGCAGCAAAAACCAGGCGAGGAGGCTCCCTGCAATGCCTTGGCCGGCGATGATGTAATCTATCTGTTTCACCCTGCAAATGTACACGCAGGAAGTATTGAATTGGTATAAAAAGAAAAAGAGCGCATGATTATACTCACACGCTCTGTTTCCAGTATTGTTTTTGCGTTACGGCCGCTCCCCTTTGAAGCTGACCACCGCCAGACGATCGCCGGCGGGACTCATTGCCATTCTGTAAAAATCGCCAATCTTTTCTTTGAAATCGGCAATGGGCATCCACATGGGCTTTTCTGCCTGTGTGTCGTACATGTATAGTACACCTTTGTTGCCGCAGTAGATTTTCTTGTCCGGGCCCCAGCAATAATCTTCAATACCCTCCGGCATTTCACAAACCGGCATCCGTTCTTCGGTTGCCATCTCGTATTGCATCAATGTGTATTTCTTATCGCTGCCTTTCTGAACGTAGGTCATGATCTGGGTGCCGGGAATCGTGGCAATGCATCTTCCGAAACCACCGTACATGAGGATAACAGCTTGCTGAGGTTTCATGTCATATTGTTCCAGCATGCCGCCTTTGCCGTCAAGGAAGTATGCTCCAACGGTGGTGTCGTTGATCCAGCAATAGTAAGCGAGTGAATCTTCGTTGTCCATCAATGGCTCAATGGTTCCGTCGGCAGGACTGAGTTCATAAAATCGTTGCGCTTTTTCCATCTCTACCCGGACAATTGAAAGTTTGCCTTTTCCGTATGGAATTACCTGTGGCTGGTATTCGCTTTCCGGCGTGTTGGTGATCTGACGCATGAGCTTTTTACGTATGCTGTATTCGTAAATATCGCTCTGGGTAGTGTCTGGCATACTCGCGAAGTACAGCATGAGTCCGTCTTTCGAGAAAGAGGGTTGATTATCGTAAAATTCATTTTGTGTGACCTGATATGGATTTGTCACCAGCACCTTGCCTTCTTTCTGAGCTACATCGAGCAGCCAGATTTCGGTCGTTTGGGTTTGAGCACCTGCCATGAAACCGGACAGGAGAAGGGTCAATGAGAAGATGGTTTTTTTCATCATGCGCAATATTACTGATTTTGAATTGCCCTTGTCAAGGCGTTCGGGTGAAGATATAATTAAATCAGGCGGAAGGCTTTTTGGTGATGGTGTTTTTTTTCATGCCGGGACGAATTCCGATCCGGTGCAGTGTTTGATCTGCCCGTAACCCTTCGAGGATAAGAGTGTCATCGCGGAGTTCAATGAGTTTCACCTTCACCAGACGATTGCCGAAATCGATATCCCGGGCCAGTGTTTTATTGTAAATACCGAATTTCCTGATCACTTTGTATTTCGTTATTTTTTGTTCCTGCAGCATACTTTGCTGTTCTACGAGATAATAGTTCGATTGCAGGTTGAATTGTTGTTCGGGGTTGAAATGAGCGTAATTTCCACTGATGGCGTAGAAAATACGAGAGGGTGACCAGAGGAAAACCGGTATGAGCAGAAGCCAGGCGATGAGGTAAAAGCGCAGCGGTTTCCGGATCCATTCATTGCGCAAGGCCCACCCACTGAGTGCAGTTCCGGTGCAAACAGCAAGGAGCAACAGGTAATTGCCGATTGGTCCCGTTTTGAGTATAAACAGAAAACTGATGGCCAGAAAGAGCAAGGTGAAATGCACGGCAGCTGGGAAACGGATGCTGGACCCTGTCAGCCTTTTAGCAGTCATCCCGAGCAATAGGGAAACAACCATAGAGAGGATGTACAGGCAAATGGTAAAGACCAGGAGAATGGGATCCATATTATCCGGCGAATTTTTCTTTGAGTAAACCCTCCAGACTATAGACTTCATCCCGGTATTTCGCCGCTTCGATGAAGTCAAGTTCTCGTGCTGATTTTTCCATGTTCTTGCGCGCGGCAGTAATGGCTTTCTCGAGTTGTTCGCGGCTCATATACTGTACAACAGGGTCTGCTGCAATACTGCCATCCTGTTTTTCAATATAGGCATCGCTGATCGCTCCGGATTTCCGTTCACGGTGCGAGAAGACGTTATCTTTCGATTTGTTGAGTGCAGTCGGAACTATGCCGTTGGCTTCGTTATAGGCCATCTGTTTGGCTCTGCGACGTTGGGTTTCGTCGATAGTCTGTTGCATGCTTTCCGTAATCGTATCGGCATACATGATTACTTTTCCGTTGAGATTTCTGGCTGCACGTCCTGCTGTCTGCGTGAGTGACCGGTTGGAGCGCAAGAATCCTTCTTTGTCGGCGTCGAGGATAGCGACAAGCGATACTTCGGGCAAATCGAGGCCTTCTCGTAACAGGTTAATGCCGATGAGGACATCGAAAATACCGTTGCGAAGATCGCGCAGGATGTCGATGCGTTCGAGGGTCTCTACTTCGGAGTGTATGTAGCGACAGCGGATCTCGAGTTTTGTCATGTACTTGGCAAGCTCTTCGGCCATGCGCTTGGTGAGCGTGGTCACCAACACGCGCTCGTTGCGCTGTACAACTTTCTCTATTTCTTCGAGGAGATCGTCAACCTGATTGACCACAGGCCGAACTTCAATGGGCGGATCCAATAGTCCGGTGGGACGTATTACCTGTTCTACAATTACACCTTCACTCTTTTCGAGTTCATATTCAGCCGGCGTCGCACTAACGTAAATAACCTGATTGAGCATGGTCTCGAATTCTTCGAATTTGAGCGGCCGGTTGTCAATTGCCGCGGGGAGTCGAAATCCGAAATCCACGAGGTTGACTTTGCGTGAACGGTCGCCTCCATACATCGCGCGTATCTGCGGTACCGTTACATGGCTTTCGTCAATCACCATCATGTAATCCTGCGGGAAATAATCGAGGAGACAGAATGGTCGTTGTCCCGGAGGACGTCCATCGAAGTAGCGTGAATAGTTTTCTATGCCCGAGCAATAGCCCAGTTCGCGGATCATTTCGAGATCAAAGGTGACTCTGTCTTCGAGTCGTTTTGCTTCGAGAAACCGGCCGATCTCCTTAAAATACTCCACCTGCTTCATCATGTCTTCCTGAATGGTGAAGATGGCGTCTTTCTGTCTGGCTTGCGAGGTGACGAAGATGTTAGCCGGGAAAATGGCGAAGTAATCGCGTTTCTCGTATTTCTTTCCGGTAGAAGGTTCGATGGTCGCCAGCTCTTCGATTTCGTCACCGAAGAAACTAATGCGGTAGGCAATGTCCATGTAGGCCGGAAAAACATCTACCGTATCTCCCTTCACTCTGAAGTTTCCGCGCTTGAATTCGGTACCGGCTCTTGAGTATAGGCTGGTAACCAGTCGGTGCAGAAATGCATTGCGGGAGATTTTATCACCCACCTGAATGCGGATGATGTTTTCTGCAAAGTCGGCCGGGTTTCCCATACCGTAGATACACGATACGGACGAAACCACGATGATATCTCTTCGTCCTGAAAGGAGGGAAGAGGTCGTGCTCAGCCGCAGCTTTTCGATTTCCTCGTTAATGCTGAGATCTTTCTCGATATACGTGTTCGAGCTGGGGATATAAGCTTCAGGCTGGTAGTAATCGTAGTAGGAAACAAAATATTCTACCGCATTCTCCGGAAAAAACTGTTTGAATTCACCATACAGCTGGGCTGCCAGGGTCTTGTTATGGCTCAACACCAGCGTTGGCTTCTGAACATTGTTGATCACATTGGCGATCGTAAAGGTCTTTCCTGATCCGGTGACGCCCAATAAGGTCTGAGCCGGGTCGCCCGTTTCAATACCCTTGGTCAGCTGGGCGATCGCCTCCGGCTGATCACCGGTAGGGCGAAAAGCCGACATTAATTTAAACTCCATCGTGTCAAAGATAAGCGAGACAGCTTGATTAACAGGGTAAATCCGGTATAGTTCACCTTTGATTCACCACGGTTCAGGAAAACCTAATCTTTATTTATATACCTTCGCCGCTTCAATCACGTAAAAATGAATCTCAAGAAAACCTTCTTACCTGTTTTGGCAGCAGCCTTTATGGTGGCTTCCTGTAACGCACAGAACAAGAAAAACGAAATCAAAATGAGCAGTACTATCGATTCTGTGAGCTATGGCCTTGGCGTGGCAATCGGAAACAATCTGAAAAACAGTGGTTTCGACTCACTTAAAGTGGAAGTGATGTCACAGGCCCTGAAAGATGTATTTGAAGGAAAAGCAACCATGAAGCAGGAAGACGCTGATAAAGTGATCCAGGCTTATATGATGGAGAAAGAAAAGGTGAAAGGTGAAGACAACCTTAAAAAAGGTCAGGCTTTCCTCGATGAGAATAAAAAGAAAGATGGTGTAAAAGTGACCGCCAGCGGTATGCAATACATCGTTTTGAAAGAGGGTACCGGTGCAAAACCAACGCTGAATGATAAAGTAACTACTCATTACCATGGAACGCTTATGGATGGTACTGTCTTCGATAGCTCAGTAGAGCGTGGACAACCGGCCAGTTTCCCTGTAAGTGGTGTTATTCCTGGGTGGACAGAAGCCCTTCAGATGATGTCTGTAGGTTCTAAATGGAAACTGTTCCTGCCTTCTAATCTTGCTTATGGCGAGCGTGGAGCGGGTGGTAAAATAGGACCAAACAGCGTTCTGATTTTCGAAGTAGAACTGATTTCTATCGATAAGTAATCGAACGAACGATAAAAAAGGGAAAACCGGTCAGCAATGGCCGGTTTTTTTTATGCCACCCTCCAATTGGGAGGATAAACAGTACGGGTAAACGGACGAGTCCGTGCCAGCCGGCGCAGGATTGTCATTTTGGAAGGTTCGCCGTACTCGTTACGGATCTTCCGGTAGCGGTCCATCAGCGTTTGCTGTTCATCTGTTCTCGGTAAAAAATACTCCGAGCAGAATTCGTTCATCAACATGGGATCATCTTTAGCAATTACCTAAAGTTATGACCCGATTTGCCCCCTCAGGCCTTCCTTTTTGACGAATGATGGGTTTGGCTGGGTGGGATGGGGGGATTAAAGATTCAGAGATTCAGAGTTACAGAGCTGCAAAGTTTCGGAGTTACGAAGTCTCGGAGGTGTGAAGTTTCGAAGTTTCTGAGTTTCGGGTTTTCGGGGTTTTGAGTTTCTGAGTTTCGAAGTTTATTACCGTAGTGGCTAGCCTTGACCGAACAGGTTCCCTTAACCCTCAAAACATTCAAAACCCTTAAAACATTCAAAACCCTCAAAACATTCAAAACCCTCAAAACCCTTAAAACATTAAAAACACTAAAAACATTAAAAACCCTTAAAACAATTTAACAATTTAACAATTTAACAATTTAACATTTTAACTCTGCATCTCTGCAACTCTCTTATACTACCGCACTCCCGTCCATTGCACAAAGAGATTCTCGGGAATCGATTGCGTGTTATTGCGGAAATAAAACTGTCCGCCCCAGTTATAATTGACTCTACTGTATTCGGTGGCGACGCCGTTTTTAATGACCTTGATTTTTGTAATCACCCGGTTTTTCTCCACGATATCTTCCCGTGTCACTTTATCGGATTCAGTAAACTGCTCCACAGGAGGCGGAGCATCCGTCGATTGGGAGGTGAACAAGGCACGGGGAGGTGCATCTGCACCTTCGCGCCTGGAAGCTTTCGCTACCGGACGATCTTCACCAGTTTTCATCCCGGCTGATTTGCGTATGTCCTCGCCAGCAACTGCAGAGGCTTTGCGTTTCGGCTGCTCATCGCCGGAGGAGCCAGGTTTCGCAGGCGGAGGCGTTTCTCCGGCCGATGCCTTTGCTATTGGTTTGGGAGTCTCCTCAGCGATTACAGGAGCCTGTGCCGGTTGTTCCGAGGTAGCTGCAGGAGCTGGTTGCGAAGGTTTTTCTTCAGCAACAGGAGGAGCAGGAGGTGGCGGAAGAGGTGTTTCCTGTACTGGTTGCACTACGGGCTGTTTGACGTCTTCTGATCCTGCAGTGGCGGCTGCGGTTTTATTCGCCGGAGTTTCAGTTGCTGCAGCAGGCGCAGCCTGTACAGGTTTGGGCGGTTCAGGGGCAGGAGCTGGAGTCGGAGCAGGTGAGGGAGCCGATTCTGATCCCGTCACAGGTTCTGCTTTTGGAGCTGGAGGAGCGGGCTGGGCCGGCTTGTTTTCTTCCTCGGTATTATCGCGTGAAATAGCCGAAAGAATCGACTTCGAGTAATCGGTGTCGAAATTGAACTCATCGATATTCGCATCGTATTTGATCTGTGCTACGGGCTGATTATAAACCACCATATTCTCCGCATTCTGCAAAAAGAGTTTTACACCGATCTTATAGGGCTCAAAACCCGTGCTGATGCGGGCAGAAGGAGCCGAAGTATTGATTTCGATGGTCTTTGTAATATACCCGGGTTTGGTAAATACGAGCGTATATTTCTTGTTGAAATCGAGTTTGAAGCGCATTTTACTCGCTCCGCTTTGCGTAAAAGCATCTTTGCCGTCTTTTTTAACCTTAACAACGACCTCTGATAAATCTCCTTTCTCGACCTCCAGTTTTACGGGGATCTCCAAAAAGGTCTGGGCCGATACACTGACAGAAAGGACCATCAGCACGGCCAATAGCTGGAAATACAGCCTCAAAGAATTTGGCATACACTTAAACATCAGGCACTAGTTGGTTGGACACATCAACCTGCTCCCTGTTACGGGAACATTTTGAGGTGGTTTGAAGTAAAAAGCTGAAATTTGACGTCATGATATATGATCATTTCGCGGCTTCCGGCCGGTTACTCCTGAAGGGCAAACTACAATGCCTGGTGGCCGTAATGAGTCTTTTTAGCCTGGAATCTTACAGTCAGACCCCTTCGAAACAGGAAACTGTTGCCTACATCAACCGTATCCTTGGTGATAAAACACAGGTGGAGCTGAAAGGCGGAAATCTGATCATTACTTTCCTTAACGACCAGCAACAGGTGGTACGGGAAGATAAAGTGCCCACGCCCGATCTTGAATTGAAAATCAGCTATGAGAAAGAAGGCGGATTACTCTGTATTCCCTGCTTTCGTGATCAGCCGGAATGTGTGACACGTGTGCTCACCGTTCAGAAAATAAAAAGAGGGTATGGGCGTTTGAGTATTCCCGTGCGTGATGAACAACAATATGAAGCTTTACGGAAGGCGATTGATCACCTGATCCGTATTACTTCTGAAGAAGGATATAAAGATGCGATTACTCTGGATTAGCCTGCTGGCTTTGCTGCCGCTGGTTTCTGCTGCTCAGGATAAGAAGAAGTCAACCGAAGCCTTTAATAAGGGGATTCAGCTGTTTGCTCAGGGGAAACCCAAGGACGCTATTCATTATTTCGATAATGCAATTATAAACGATAGCCTGAACTACGATGCATGGATCAAGCGAGGATTTATAAAAAGTATGGTTGGAGATTTTGAAGGAGAGATGAATGATTACAATTATGTGATTCTTCATGCTCCCGACCATGTTCATGCGTATATTTCACGTGGCAGTGCCTTCAACCGGCTTAAGGAATTCCAGAAAGGAATGGATGATTTTAATACCGCTCTTAAACTGGATCCCGAGAATCAGGAAGCGTATAACAACCGTGGTTTTGCGAAGAAAGCAATGGGAGATACCGAAGGAGCCTGCGACGACTGGACAAAATCGAAAAAACTGGGTAATGCCGAGGCGGCCATCATCTTGAAAAACAATCACTGTAAATGAAAAAAGCACTCTCTTTCTCCTTAACCGGACTCTTATTATTTACCATTCTGCTTTGCGTGATCAGCATAGGTAAGGGTGAGGAAAATATAAACGAATGTCTGGTGAAGTACCGTAGTGAATGGTATAAACCCTGTTCACAATGCCTTGATTACAGCAAAAGTTACCGGGTGTATTTCCGTAATGTCTGCAAGGAACCGTTGGATGTAAAAGTAGCAGCGCAGGAATCGGATAAACGCTGGAAAACCTATTCCCGTCTGAATATGGCTCCGAACGATTCCATTATTGCCTATGCCTGTAAAGGAACCGGTAAACATATGATGTGGGTGCGCAAGGCAGGCGATAATGTGATTGTATTTCCATCAGACGAAGAGATCAATCAGCAGTACGCAAACTGATCAGTTGCCGAATTTTTCATTGATACCTAGCCCATAAAGGGCGAAATCGTATTTCACCGGATCCATCTGGTCCATTCGTCGCAATTCTTCGGTTAATTCAATGACGGCTTTCCAGTCATCCTGCTTACGGCGTAGTAACCCAAGCATGCGCGAAACCCGACCGGAGTGAAGGTCCAGCGGGCAATAGAGAGCCGATGCTGGTATGCCCTTCCAGATTCCGAAATCAACCCCATTCTGATCTTTCCGTACCATCCATCTCAGAAACATATTTATACGTTTGGCGGATGAATTGGCCATCGGATCCGCCAGATGTTTCCGGAAACGTTCGGGAGCACGAAAGGAAAGAAGTTCTTTTCTGGCAGCTGAGATCGCAATTCCCATATCATTGCTTTGACAATATGCAAGAGTGAAGACGCTCTCCAGCCCACCTTTTTGAGTATAGATACCCTGAAGTGCTTTGAGCAGATAAATGGCATCTGCACCCTGAAAAGTGCGATGAACGAAATCTCCGAAAGTCCTGCGTTCGGAAATGGAATGAGTTTTAATAAATTGAGCGGGGCGATGGTCCATTCGTTCCATCAGTAATCGTGCATTTTTGAGAATGACAGGACGTTGTCCCCAGGCTAGCAATGCTGTGATAAAACCGCTGATTTCCCGGTCCTCTTTATTGGTAAATAGATGAGGTATCGAAACCGGATCTGTTTCAATGAAGCGGGGTTCATTGAATAATCGGACTTTCTCATCCAGAAAGTCTTTGAGTTCATGAGGTAGAAGTGCTTGCATGGCTGCGCAAAGCTACAGAACCAGGAAGGGGTATAAAAAGTGGAAGGCTTCCTTTCGGAAGCCTTCTCACTGCCAGCCGGTTTTACCCAGGCGGACAACAAAACCCTTACAGGAGTCAAAAGTATATCAGTGAGCAGTTGCCATCAAGGGACAAAAAACCGGGAAAACAGACCTGTTATTTGATTTATTTCCGCTTTTCGATATTTACGTGTATTTGATAGTTGCTGAATATTAATTCTTTACAGATGTATTTGCTGGAATTGTATAGGAAAGAAATCGATTGGATAAAGGAAACGAGCAAAATAGCAAGGTGTTTTAAATCACACAATATCAATGATTTGAATTAAGTTGGGAGACGGGTAGAAACGACGAAGTCCCGCCGAAGCGGGACCTGGTCGACACAGAAAAGCCAAAACAATTACTGTTTGAACAACAAAAACCCTTTACACTTACGAAAGTAGTGGGTTCAATTCTAAGATCAAGGGACAAACAAGGTTAGGTTGGAAACTAAAAAGAGGGGTTATTGACCCCTCTTTTTAGTTAATTATACGTTATGTATTGATTTTCAACTACTATAAATTGCAAGAAAATAGTGCAATTTGGAAATTAATGATTTATTTTGGTATCAGATAATACTTGCCATCCTCGTCTTGACAAAGAATGAAGGTCTTAGAGTCAGAGTCAATTCTACCTCCTCCAGATGTGCTATTTCCTACACCATATACAATTCCAGTGCGTTCGTCGACAACAGTAATTGCATCTTGGTCAAGATTAATTCCAAAAGTCAATAATAATGTGATTATTATCTCAATCATGATTATAATAATTAAGTCACAAATATAAAAATATAAATGAATTCCTACAACTTAATTGTTGAATTAGTTAGCGATTTGTCCGAAGTTGAACAGAAGGTTCTATTGAGGAATATTAATAACCAATTTCGTAAATCCAATAGACTATTGGACATATATCGGATTATGGTTCAAAAGAAAAAAGTTGAATCAGATTATATAATTAATTCAATTTATGGTGAAAAAAGTAGGAATGCGATAGACGCCTTTAGGAAGCTCTGTGATCGCTTTTTAGAATTACTATTGACAGCATTAGTTTCACCTGAAATATTTGAGTATGATAAAGAGAAATATTCTGATATATTTCAGAATAGAAAATGGGTGAGGGGTAGATTGGATGTTATGGTGATTCTAGGAGTTAAGAAACTTAGAATTGAAGATAGGGTACGTTTTATAAAAGAAATAGAATCTGTATGTCGACATTATGAGTTTATTGAAGAGCTAATCATTTTGATTTATGAGTTGAAAGGGTTATCATTCTCGTCAAATTCAGAAAAGGATAGAGTTTATTATGAGAGAGAGTTGGTAAAACAATCTGAAAACCTCTCGAATAGAATTGTAGCTGACTTATATGTTGATAGGTATATTACAGTGGTTCAGCACTCATCTGTGGACGACAAGGCAGTGGTTTTTGATTTGGCAAAAGCAATCGAACATGTTTCAAGTATTTTACAACAGTCGCCTTTAGTAAACATAGAATTTTCTTTGTTAATGTTGAAGTTGCAATATTATCACTTCGTTGAAGATTTTGTGACTGCAGAGAAAATAATGTATGAGATAATCGAGTTAACAAATAATAATGCATGTATAAGATATTTTTATCGGATAGGGCAGAATTATATGAATCTTGCTTATACTCAGTTTTTCTTGAGTAAATTCGATGATGCATACTCAAACGCTAAATTGGCAAGTGAAAGATCAAATATTGCTTTAGTTGGCATGAATTTGTCTCGTGAATCCTGTGTTTTTGCGCTGATCTATTTGAAGAAGTACGAAGAGGCGGATGAGTTGGTAGCAGATATATTGTCCAGTAAGGATACCGGGAATTACCCTGGTGAGTATTCGAAGCGAAAATTGATGCATGCTTATATTAAATTTCTTCGGGACGAGTATAAAGCAGCATTTCTTTTATTGCAGGATACCAAGGAAATAGAGACCGACCGGGAAGGCTGGAATCTGGGCATCCGGATGCTGAATATTTTTCTTACTTTATCAACGGCCAAGGTGGATCTGGCCGACCAGCGTATAGGCAGTATGCGTAAGCATATCGAACGTACCTCAAAAATGCGTAACCTGAGAAAGCGGGATATCATTATCTTCCGGATTCTCAGTCACCTTTCCCGCTCCGGCTTTGATTTCAGGGAAACATGGGAGGAGCGTCAGAAGGATTTTGAATTGCTGCGAAACGGTGGTGGCGACTATCGATGGATTCCCAGGAGTCATGAATTGGTCATCTTTGATCAATGGTTTGAATCCAAAATGCTTGGTTTGCCATATGATCCTGTTTTCCCGAAACCCGCAGAATCAACCGGCGTTGAAAAGATATCTGAAAATTAACAGATTCTGCTCCGGATTATTTACTACTTTTATTGTGAATAATTCCTATGAAACAAAAACGCATCTCATTAGCTACCCTCTTTCTTTTTATCAGCACTGTACTCCAGGCTGGTGAATGGAAAGGTGTTCAACATCCTTCTCCGGCTGCCACTCATCCGGTTGTGACTTCATCAGATATTTCATCTACAAGGATCCGTCTTGATCTGAAAGGTTATTTTCTGGAGCAGGTTTCTACTCCTCAGGGATCTGCGTTGGTGGTGAAGTCGCCCGGAGCATCTCCGATGCTTGAGCAAGGGTTGCCTGACTTACCGCAATTTGCCCTTTCGGTGATCATCCCTGACGATGCAGTAACAGAAGTGGTAGTGATTTCAGGAAGGTTTGAGGATATTCCGAACGTGAGTATCGCCCCTTCGAAAGGTAATATCTATCGGAATACCCTGCCGGAATCCGTACCTTTTACGTATGGTGGTAATTATTCGAAAGATGTTTTCTGGCCTTCAGAAGCTGCCGCTTTGCGCAACCCGTATGTGCTGAGGGATTTGAGAGGTCAGACAGTGCTGTTGCGCCCTTTTTCCTATAACGCTGTAACGAAAACATTGCGTGTTTATTCAGAGCTGGAGGTGGAAGTCAGGACTGTGAAGCAAACAGGAGGTCATAATAGCCTTCAGCGGAGTAAACCTCTTACGTCCGCAGACCCGGCTTTTCTCTCGGTCTATAAGAATCATTTCGGGAATTTCCCCTCCCTGACCTACGCACCTGTAGCTGAAACACCGAAATTGCTGGTGATCTGTCCATCCGGCTGGATGCCGTTGATGCAACCTTTTGTCGACTGGAAGAAACGAAAAGGAATTTCTACCGAAATGGTGGATGTGCTGGCAGCCGGAGGAACGGCTTCTTCTATTCAGGCGTATATCGCCAACCAATATCTTACTAACGGTATCGGCTATGTGTTACTCGTGGGTGATGCAGCTCAGTTGCCTACACTGACTGCACAGGGGGGCGCCTCAGATCCATCTTATGGTTATGTAGTAGGGAGTGATTCATATGCTGAAGTGATGATCGGCCGTTTCTCTGCAGAAACGGATGATGATGTACGTACTCAGGTACAGCGTGTGCTGGATTATGAACTCTATGCGGATACCAGCTGGCATCACCTTTCGAATGGCGTGGCGATCGGCAGTAACCAGGGACCAGGTGATGATGGTGAAATGGATTGGGAGCATGAACAGAACATCCGTACTGACCTGCTGAATTTTACGTATACACAAGTGTCGGAATTGTATGATGGTACACACCCCGGCACAACGGATCTTCCCGGTGATCCTTCACATACCGATTTGTTTAACCTCTTCCAGAGTGGTCTGGGTCTGATGACTTATACCGGTCATGGCAGCAATCAGGCCTGTAGTACAACCGGACTCTCAACTTCGGATATTAGCCTGATGACCAATACCGGTAAATTACCTTTTATCTGGTCAGTTGCCTGTGTCAATGGTGAATTCTCAGATCCGGGTACCCCTTGTTTTGCAGAGAAGTTTTTGCGGGCGCAATACAACGGTCAGCCGACCGGAGCAATTGCGACTTTCATGTCATCCATCAATCAGAGCTGGGATCCTCCAATGGATGCGCAGGATGAAATGGTGGACCTCCTGATCCAGTCAGTTCCTTCCAATGTGAAATTTACTTTTGGTGGAATGTCGGTGAATGGTTGCCTTCATATGAACGATAATTATGGTGCAGCCGGAGATGAAATGACCGATACCTGGCATTGCTTCGGTGATCCTACCCTGAATGTGCGAACTGCGACACCTGCATTAATGGCCATCAGTCACCCCTCAACAATAATTGTTGGCGCTGCCAATGTGGTGATAAACGGGAGTTTTGACGGCGCTACCGTAGCATTGACTATGAATGGGGAAATTCTCTCTACGGGTTCAATTACTGGCGGACTGGCATCACTGACCTTTGATCCGGTAACAATGCCGGATACAATTTTTGTTACGGTGACCGGATTCAATCAGGTGACTTATACGGGAAGTATTCTCATTATTCCCGCAGCTGGCCCTTACGTGATTTACCAGACGGATAATTGTAATGATCCTGCGGGTAATAATGATGGCCTGATTGATTTTGGAGAGCAGATTGATGTTGATCTTACTGTTAAAAATGTTGGTCTGGCAGATGCAGTAAACGTCGGTGCTGTGTTGAGTACAACCGATCCGTACATCACTGTCAATTCAGCGAATGCGGCATTGGGCACAATCGCGACCGGAAGTACACAAACACAAAACAGTGCCTTTGGGTTCATAGTGGCTAACAATGTACCGGACCAGCATCTGGTTCAGTTTATCATCACCGCATCGGATCAATCCGGTAACTCATGGAATTCTTCTTTCTTCAAAACGATGCAGGCTCCCGTACTGAAAGGTGGTTTGCTGACTATTGATGATTCTGCAGGTGGTGATGGTGATGGGTTACTGGAACCGGGTGAGTCTGCAACCATCATCATCCGTTGTGAAAATACCGGACACAGCGATGCCTTGCTTTCAGCAGCCGGAATTTCCACTATAAGCCCTTATCTGACACTTATAACTAATACCTTCACAACGGGTACTATTGCCAAGCAGCAATTTGTAGATGCCAGTTTTCAGGTAAGTCTGGCTTCCAATGTAACCATTGGAACCAGCTGGGATATTACCTTAAGCCTGGGAGCCGGAGCCTATCAGATTACGCAGCTCTATACCGGCACAGCAGGGTTGATTCTGGAAGATTTTGAAACCGGCGATTTCAGTAAGTTTAACTGGCAGATGGCAGGTACCGGAAGTTGGTTTGCAACAACAAATAATCCGTATGAAGGGACCTACTGCTCGCAGAGCGGAAGTATCAGCGATGATGAACATGTCACATTATCACTGGCATTGACTACGCTAGCGGATGATTCGCTGAGTTTCTGGTATCGCCTCAGCAGTGAACAGGATTATGATTTTCTGAGGTTTGAAGTGGATGGCGCCACTTTGGGAAATTGGAGCGGAGACATTCCCGATTGGTCTTATTTTGGTGCATTGCTTGGTTCCGGTACGCACCTAGTTACATTTACGTATGAGAAAGATCTTTCTTACGCATATGGCAGTGATTGTGCATGGCTTGATAATATCCGTTTGCCTATTGGTACTCAGGTAACAGCATTGGATGATATGATCAGTGGATATAACTGGAGTATGTGGCCAAATCCAGCCGGCGAGCAATTACAAATCATCTGGAAGGAGAAGCAGCTGAACAATGAGGTTTATTGGTGCTTCAGCAGTGTGGATGGGAAAAAAGTTGATCAGGGTATTCTCGATTTTGCACCTGTGATGCAATTGAATACAACCAACCTGAATGAAGGGTTGTATCTCCTGACCCTACAATCAGCCGGTAAATCAGTCACGATGAAAGTAATGGTACGCCATTGATCTGAGAGGCTAAGAAGTACAAAAGGCGGATTCCTCCGGGAGTCCGCCTTTTGTTTTTGTTCCTGATTTGGAATCAGTCTTTCCCGCCTTTCTCTCCTACAAAATGATCCTTGTCGTCCTTGAACAGGACATTGAAAGTGGTCAGACTGCCGTAAATCCGCGTCAGATACTGTTGCAGATTGATTTTTTCTTCTTCTGAGAGCTTATCGTGGGCGTTTATCCTCTGTTCCATCACGCGTAAACGGTCACGAAGCATTATGATCTTGTTGAAGAACACATCAATTGGCACTTCTTTCGACGATAAGCCGGGATTGCCCGGTTGAAGAATCATTTTTCCGCCGATCCATTTCTGTCCCAGCGGAACAGTTTCCTGCAAATCACTATGCCGTTTGATAATCTGCGTCAGAATGCGTTCGACATCCGATAAACTGACCAGATCAGTATCGGGTTCTACCGCATCGGTCACTTCCAGTGCATTGAAGTTCTTTGAAATTTCTACCGGACCTTTCTCGATGAAGACTACCGAATATGTTTTGTTCTTTACATTAATCACTACACCTGAACCAAATTCCGGGTGTTTTACGCGTGAGCCGATACCAATATCTCCTTCGTGCATTGTATGTATATTTGTATTGCTGCAAATGTAAAAGTTTCACAGATGATTCTGACCATCCATCCACGTAATCCTGAACCGAGAAAAATTACAGAAATTGTTCATCTGCTAAAGAAAGGAGGGGTGGCTGTTGTTCCCACAGATACTATTTATGCTTTCATATGTGATATCCGGCAATACCGGGCTTTTGAAAAAATCTGCCGGTTGAAAGGCGTAAAACCTGAGAAAGCGAATTTTTCAATGATGTGTGGAGATCTGAGTAATATCAGCGTTTATGCAAAACCGTTTGACCGTAGTGTGTATAAAATATTAAACAAAGCATTACCCGGTCCCTATACATTTATTCTGGAGGCCAGCCATGAAGTTCCTTCGCTTTTCCGGTCCAGAAGGAAGACGATCGGCTTACGCGTTCCCGATCATCCGATAATACAGGCTATTGTGAACGGACTTGGAAATCCGTTAATCGTTACCTCCTTGCATGACCTTGACAGTATTCGTGAATATCCGACGGACCCCTTAGAAATTGCGGAAGAATGGGAGAATACGGTAGATGTAGTGGTAGATGGGGGTGCAGGAAGTATTATACCATCCACGGTGATTGATTGCACAGGTGATGCGCCTGAACTGGTGAGGGCAGGGGCAGGGGATACCGGTATTTTGTAAAGGCTGCTTGTGAATTTATTTTATCCGGGGGATACCCGGTTATAGATTATTTTTCTTTCTTGCAATCAAAATACACCCCATGATCAGAAGAATCTTATCCCTTGTTATGCTGATTCTCCCTTTGGTAGTATCCGCTCAAATCCCCTGTAATACCACTGCTAAATTCCGGGTAATCGGAGATGGACCTAATATTTTCAGTACTTCCAACAACCGGCTGAATCCATTGTCTTATGACTCAATAACGCAGTCGTTACTGTTCATTCACAGAACAAATCCACTTGTCAGTGGCGGAAACAGCAGTGATCTGCGGTATGATTTGTCGGTCGATACCGGCAATACCTGGGTGGTCAACAAAGGGGTGTTGAACCCGACAAACACCAATTCGAATGGTGCCCGCTATCCTCAGGTGGTGAATCATCATCCTTCCGGAAGCAGTTCCATCAACAATAACTATGCGCTGTATTATGCCCCTACGGTAGGTACAACCTGGAATGGTTATGTATCGGGCGTTCGTAAACTTGATAATTCAGTGAATACCGAAGTCTACAATCAAGTGGGCAATCTGCCGAATACGCTTATCCCGGGAGGACTTTGTAAAGGAACAAGTACTGCATTCTGGACCGTCGATGCAGTCGCTACAACCACCGCCAATGTATTTTCAGGCTTACGCGTGATGAAAGGTACCTGGAGTGCAGGCAATATCACCTGGGCGCTTAAAACGACCTTAACACCTGCTTCCACGTTTCAGATGGCTGATTGGAATATTGCATTTGATCCTTCCGGAAAAAAAGGTTGGATTGTTTTTCTTTCAAAACTCACTGGAATCGATCTGCAATACACCACGGTTTTTTATAAGACAACCGATGGCGGTAATACCTGGACCGGACCGATTCAGGTGGATTTATCCGCATTTCCGGCTGTACAGTCACAGGTGCCAGCTGGTTTATGGGCAACCACTGCCTTTCAAACGGATCTTGCAGTAGATCAGTTTGGAAATCCGCATGCATTGGTTCAATGCGGAAGTGGAGATGGTACCAACTATTCTATTTTTACTTCCAATGCGATGGCGATGTTTGATATTCACTACAACGGTTCAGCCTGGCAAGCACAGTTTCTCGCTACAGCCTATACACTCAGAGGGAAAGTTGGGAATAGTATCGAAAATAATACACACGATACCGAACCACAGGTAAGCCGCTCTCTCAATGGTGATATTCTTGCTTTCTCCTGGACAGATTC
>WBZL01002405.1_pt1 | contig 18292 bp, 12 predicted proteins | sample 5204291 | NCBI WGS metagenome assembly WBZL01 (sample SAMN12344345, study PRJNA552823) | activated sludge metagenome | biome: Activated sludge suspended growth; feature: Nitrification reactor; material: Wastewater; isolation source: activated sludge from nitrification reactor of wastewater...
GGTCGGTGCCTTCAAGGTAGAGGTCCGCGATCCCGTCCGGCGTCCCGTCCGGCCGGTCGCGCAACACGAAGGCATGGGTGGACCCAGAGTCGAACCAGACGTCGAGCACGTCGAAGACCTGGTCATAATCCTGCGGGTTCACGATGCCGGCCAGGACCTTTTCCTTGAAACCTTGCACATACCAGACATCCGCGCCATCGGCCTCGAACGCCGCGACGATGCGGGCGTTGACCTCGGCATTGCGCAGAAGGAAGTCCGCGTCGGTGGGCTTCGCGCCCTTCTTCACGAAGCAGGTGAGCGGCACGCCCCAGGCGCGCTGGCGGGAAAGCACCCAGTCGGGCCGCGCCGCGATCATCGAATGGAGGCGGTTGCGGCCGGTGGCTGGCGTCCACTGGACGAGATCGCTGATCGAGGTCAGCGCGCGGGCACGGATCGTGTCGCCATAGGTGCCCATGCCGTCGTCGAGCTTGCGGTCGATGGCGACGAACCACTGCGGCGTGTTGCGGTAGATCAGCGGCGCCTTGGAGCGCCAGCTGTGCGGGTAGGAGTGCTTGAGCTTGCCCTTGGCGAACAAGGCGCCGGCATAGGCAAGCTGCTTGATGACGCTGACGTTGGCGGGGCCTTCCTTGCCGTCGGGCAGGATGATTGCCTCGCCGCCAAAGATCGGCAGATCGGCGCGGTAGCTGCCGTCCGGTTCGACATTGTAGGTCATCGGCAGGCCGAATTTCAGGCCAAGCTGGTAGTCGTCGTCGCCATGGCTGGGCGCGGTGTGGACAAAGCCGGTGCCCGCCTCGTCGGTGACATGGTCGCCGGGGAGCATGGGGACAGTATAGTCCCACTCTCCCTGCGCCCCTTCAACGTCCATGAAGGGGTGGTCGCACCCGGCGCCATCAAGTTGCGAGTCACGGACCGCACCGAGCCTTTTGAAACCCTCCACCTTCGCGGCCGTCATCACATCCTGGGCGAGCTTGTCGGCTAGGAGAAGCTTCTCTCCAACTTTTGCAGTGCTGTTTTCGCCTGTGGATTCAACCAAATACAGCCCGTACTCGATGCTTGGATTGAATGCGACGGCTCTGTTCTGTGGGATCGTCCAAGGGGTAGTTGTCCAAATCAGAACGCTGCTTCCTAGCAGTTCACTGTTCGGTAGTTCGCACTGGTCAACCTCTGCCATGCCCGTGGCGTGTAGGCGAAACCGCACCCAGACCTGATGGCTGGTATGGTCGTGATACTCGACCTCCGCCTCCGCGAGCGCGGTCTTTTCCACCGGCGACCACATCACGGGCTTCGACCCCTGATAGAGGGTCCCGTTCATCAGGAACTTCATGAACTCCCCGGCGATCACCGCCTCGGCGTGGTAGTCCATGGTCAGGTAGGGATCGGCCCAGTTGCCGGTGACGCCGAGGCGCTTGAACTCCTCGCGCTGGACGTCGATCCAGCCTTCGGCGAACTTGCGGCATTCCTGGCGGAAGGCCACCACGTCCACGTCGTCCTTGTTCAGACCCTTCGCCCGATACTGCTCCTCGATCTTCCATTCGATCGGCAGGCCGTGGCAGTCCCAGCCGGGAACGTAGCGGCTGTCCTTGCCCATCATCTGCTGCGACCGCACCACCATGTCCTTCAGCACCTTGTTCAGCGCGTGGCCGATATGGAGGTGGCCGTTGGCATAGGGCGGGCCGTCGTGGAGGACGAAGCTTTCCCGCCCGGCCTTCTCGCGCAGGCGATCATAGATGCCGATCTTTTCCCATCGGGCGAGCCAGTCCGGCTCGCGCTGCGGCAGGCCGGCGCGCATGGGAAAGTCGGTCTCGGGCAGGAAGACGGTCGAGCGGTAGTCCGGGGCGGTCGGTTCGGGCGTATCTGCGCACATCGCGGGCGGTCCTTGGGCAATCGGTGAAGCTTGAGCGGCGCAGGGAATGCGCCCTGATCCCGGCGACTGACAGGTCAGATCGCCGGGCCGCTAATTCGCATGATCGTCGCGGAGGTGCGCTTCATGGCCCGCCTTATAGGAAACCGCAATCGGGGGGTAAAGTGGGCGCGGCAAGGTGCGGACTTGCCTCCGCTTGCGGCGTGGGGCAAGGATCGGGGCCGAAAGGAGACCCCGGTGCCCGCCCCTCCCCCGCGCTTTGCCGTGACGCCCGAGGATATCGACCGCGTGGTGGCCGAATTCTACGCCGCGATCCGGGTCCATCCCGGCCTCGGCCCGGTCTTTGCCGTCCATGTGACGGACTGGCCCGCGCACGAGGCGAAGATCGCGGGCTTCTGGCGCAACGCTATCCTGTTCGAGCGGAGTTACGACGGCAATCCCCTGGAGGCTCACCGGCGGGCCGGCAACGTGCAGCCGGGGATGTTCGACCCCTGGCTCGGTCTTTTCGACTCCGTCCTCAGGCGCAACCTCGCGCCCGAGGCGGCCGCCGCCTGGTCGGCCCTCGCCCACCGCATCGGGCGGAGCCTGCGCTATGGCGTGGTGGAAGGCTCCACGCTGCCGGGCGGGGTACCGAAGCTCGGATAGGATTTCGCCCTGCCCTGCGTCGGGGCACCCCGCCGGGAGGGCGCTGCCCTCCCGCACCGTCCCGGAGCACTTGCGGACGGAAGGGGAGGCGGTCAGCCGTCCCGGATGCCGGTGCCGCCCGAGTCCTGCCGCCCGGCCGCCCAGCGGTTGAGCCAGGCGAGACCGGCGAGCGAGAGCCCGAGCGCGAGGAAGGAGAAGACGCGGGTGAGGCCGGAAAGCCCTGAGATGTCGATCAGGAACACCTTGGCGATGGTCAGCGCGATCACCGCCATGGCCGCGCGGCGGAGCGTGGACGAGCGCCGCGCGATCGCCTGGTAGAGGAGCCCCGCGCCCACCGCCATCAGCGCCATCGTGTAGGCATAAAGCTCACCCTGCGTGACGCCGGGCACGGAGAGGTCGTCGCCGCGCATCAGCCGGCGAATCTCGAGCCCGGCATAGAGCGCGGCAAGTGCCACCCCGGCCGCCAGGAGCGCCCAGCGGATAAGCCTGTGCACATGGCCGAGCCGCGTCAGCGCGGCGAGAAGCAGCACGGCGGGCATTGCATAGGCGACGAAGAGCGTATCAAGGAGCGGCGGGCCGTAGACGCGGCCCTCCGGTCCGCCGAAGAGATTCCAGAGCGGGTTCGCCAGGGTGACGGCCAGGGCGATCCCCCCGAAGCCGATCAGGGCCGCCACGGCCGCGATGCCCCAGCGCAGCCAGCGCAAGGCCCCGCCAAGTTGCAGCCGGTAGAGCTGGACGAGCATGAGGATGAGCCAGGGGGCGGCGTTCAGCGTCAGCGCCCAGTGCGCGCCGATCCAGTCGCCGCCGCTCCGTCCGATGAGCCAGCGGCTGATGAGCACATTGGCGAAGAGCGCGGCGAAGGCCGCGAAGGCGCTTTCCAGGAAGACCCGCGCCGCGCGGCGGTCGAGCGGCGCAAGAAGGAAGAGTCCCCCCGCCATCGCCGCTGCCGCCCCGGCGTAGGAGGCGACCGCCTCCCACAGGGCAGCCTCGTCCACCGCCCAGGGGAGCCCCGGATCGACGACGAGCCGCCAGGAGAGCGCGACCACGCCGGCCTGGATGAAGAGCGCCATCTCGGGCAGGCGGAAGCGCCGGTCGAGAGCGGCCGCCGCGACGACGAGCGCGGCAAGGGCCAGCGTCAGCGCGCCCTTCGTCAGGATCAGGAAGAGTGCCAGCGCGATGAGCGAGAGCGCGGCGAGCACCATGTAGGCCGCGCGGCGCATGTCGCCGCCATCGGCGCGGGCGAAGGTGACTGCGACGCCCGCCATGAGCGCGGCGAGCGCGATGACATGGAGCGCCCAGGGATAGGCGCCGAGCACGGACGACGGCGCCCAGAAGAGCTCCAGGACAAGGGCCGCGAGCGGGGCCGCGAGCGCGGCGCCCGCCGCCCAGTGGGGCTTCAGCCGCCCCGCCCCGCCGCTTGCCCAGGCGGCGGCGAGCGACATCAGGGTGGCGAGAGCCAGGATCACGCTCGCCGTCATCGGCGCGGAGGATTCCGGCGGACGCAGGGCAATCGCCTGCGCCGCAAACTCCGCGGAGAGGGGGCCGCGGTCCAGCCCCTCCAGCCCGAGCCGGAGGAGGAAGGCGGAGGCGGGCAGAAGCGTCAGGTCTGAAAGCGCCCTCGCAGGCCCCGACCAGACGGTGAGAGCAACGGCGAGCGCCGCGGCGCAGAGATAGACCAGCAGGCTTTCGGCAGGGGTCGCCGTGTCGAGCGTGAGAAGAAGGACTGCGACGGCCAGAACCGTTCCGGCGGCAAGGAGCGTCGGGAAGCGGGGGCGATCCCCGCCCTTCTTCGCAAAAAGCTCCACGGCCATCTTGCCCGCGTGGTCTGGCATCAACCCGCGCGCCGGCACCAGAGCGGCCAGCCCCGCCACCGCCACGAGCATCAGCGCGAACCAGCCGGCCCCGCCCGTCCCCACGAGCGTGAGCCAGCCGCCGCCGATCCCCAGAACGACGGCGAGGACAGAGACCCAGGCCCAGCGGCGCATCGTGTCGACGGCAAGCCCGGTCGCCGCGATGGTGACGAAGTAGATGTAGAGCCAGTAGGGCGCTTCGCTTTGCCCGCCGACGACAAAGGGGGCCGCCGCCGCGCCGATGAGGCCCACGGCGGCCAGAAACGGGCCGGACAGCCAGCCGAGCCCGATGGCAAGAACCGCCGTCGCGACGATCCCGGCGAAGGCGGCGTTCGGTCCGATAAGGCCGTAGAGCTGCCGCGCCGCCACGATTCCGCCGAAGATCGAGACGAGCCCCGCGCCAGAGAAGGTGGAGGGCAGGTAGGCCGTCGGATCCCCCTCGCGGTCGCCCCAGCGCCGGCGCAGGGCCTCTCCGCCCGCGATGAGCGCGAGGCCGAAGAGGATCGCCGCCGCGACCCGCGCGGCCGGCGGCAGAAGGCCGTTCTCGATGCCGTATTGCACGAGGAAAAGCCCTGCGAGCGCGAGCGAGACGGCGGAGACGACGAAGACCCAGTTGGTCCTGATCCAGTCGCCAAGCGCCGAGACGCGCGGGATCGCCGGGGCGACGGGAGGCGTCGGCGCGGCGGGCGGGAGGTTTGTCCATGGACCCTCGACCGGCGCGGCCGGCTCCGGGGGCGCCGCCGCGGCGGGTGCCGCGTCTTCGGTCGTGGCGGGCACCGGCTCCGGCGGCCCGGCCGCAGGGGCGGACAGCCCGGCCGCCGGCGGTGGCGAGGCTTCCCGGAGCGCCTTGGAGAGATCGTCGAGGGCGCGGTCGCGTCCCGCCGCCTCCCGCTCCAGCACCGCGACGCGCGACTTGAGCCGCCCGACCGAGACGAGAAGCACCACCACCGCCACCGGGATCGCCACGACGACCAGCGCGGCGATCACGCCCAGAAGTTCCCAACCGTCCATCGTCCCGTCCCCGCGCCCGTGTTCCCGGCCGTCACCGGGACCATTCATAGCGCAAGTCGGCCCGCCCGGAAGTCAGGATTTCCCGTCGTCCGCCGCGCGCCCGGTGCCGAAGAGCCCGGCGAGGGCTCGGCTGACGAGCGCGGTGACGCGCGGCTTCGGCAGCACCGCGAAGGGCAAGGGCCGGCAGACCTCGATCGCGGCCACGCCCACCCGGGCCGTCAGCGCGCCGTTGACGACCCCCTCGCCGAAGCGTCGCGACAGCTTGGAGAGAAGGCCGCCGCCCGCGACCGACTGGATCAGGTCGTCGCCCACCGCAACCGCGCCAGTTGCGACGAGATGGGTGAGGACCGTGCGCAGAAGCCGCCAGCCGCCGATGGCGCCGGCGCGGCCCCCGTATATCTCTGCGATCCGGCGGATCATCCTGAGGTTCATCGTCAGCGCCGCCGCCACGTCCGCCAGCGCCAGGGGAACGAAGGCCGTCACCGTCGCCACCTGCCGCGCCGCCGCCTCGATCTCGCTCCGCGCCGCCCGGTCGAGCGGGGCCATCAGTTCCGCTTCGGCCAGCGACAGCAGCGCGTCGGCGTCGAAGACGTCGCCCCGCCGCTCCGCCAGTCGGGCCCGGCCCCAGGCGGTGTCCTCGCGCGAGCCGTAGAGCGCCACGAGCCCGTCGACGACCCGGCCCGCGGCTTTCAGGTCGCCCGACCCCGCGGCCGCAAGGGCGGCCTTGTGGACCCGATCGAGCCGTCCGAGCCGCGCCCAGGCGGCGGCCTCGCGCAGCGCGACCAGCAGCGCCGCCAGAACGAATAGCGCCGTCAGCCCGGCGGCAATCCAGCCGATCACCGGATGCGTCGCCAGAAGCCCCTCGACAAAGCGCCAGGTCGCGACGGAGGCCATGAAGCCCACGAGCGCCGCGGCGGCCCCCCAGAAGAACCGCCCGAGGCGCGAGCGCGGCCGCGCCGCCAGCACCGCGAGCGTCTGCATGGCCCGCCCTTCGGGCACGGGCGCGAGGTCGGGCACGGGCGGCGCCGCGTCGGGGCCGATCGCGGCCGCCTCCTCGCGCTCGATCAGGACGGGGCCTTTGGGGTTCGTCATTCTCGCCTCACAACCTGTCGCCCAAGAGGAACTCCGCCGCTCGGTCGAGCCGGATGTGCGGCGGCCCCTCGCCCGGCTTCAGGTTCAGCCGCGCCGGCGCGAAGCTCATCACCCGGTAGTCTGCGTCGAGCCAGCCCGTCGCCCCCCGGCGCGCCGGGGAAAGGATCTCGGCCGCGTTCTGCGGCAGGTCCCCGGCATAGAACGTGGCCTCGCGCCCCGTCGCCAGAAGCCGGCCGCGCACGGCGTCGAGCACCCGGCCCTCGTGCGTCACCGTCTCCTCGACCGTGGCGCGCAGGGCCGCGATGGACATGGCGGCGGTGTCGGCGCCGGCGAAATCCGCCCGGTCCTTCGCCTCGCGGACGAGGGCCGCCATGATCGCCGTGAGGCGGGTGTGCTGGGTATGGTGCAGGTGATCGGCCTTGGTCGCGGCGAAAAGGATCCGCTCCACCCGCCGCGCGCCGAGAAGGCCCATCAGCCAGCCGACCTTGCCGGGGCGGAAGGCCGCAAGGATATCGGCCATCGCGGTGCGCATGTCCTCCACCGCGCGTGGCCCGGAATGGATCGCGCCCAGCGCGTCCACAAGCACCACCTGCCGGTCGATGCGGGCGAAATGGTCGCGGAAGAAGGGCTTCACCACCTTCTCCTTGTAGGCTTCGAAGCGCCGTTCCATCTCGCGCCAGAGCGCGCCGCGCGGGGTCGCCGTGGCCGCGGGCAGCGGCGCGAAGGTCAGGACCGGCGAGCCAGCAAGCTCCCCCGGCAGGAGGAACCGGCCCGGCGTGCAGTCCGAGTAGCCCGCCGCCCGCGCGGCGGCGAGGTAGTGCGTGAAGGTCTCGGCCAGCGCCTTCGCCACCGTCTCCTCATGCGCCGCCGCCGCGTCGACGTTCGCCAGAGCCGCGAGATAGCCCGCCGCCTCGGCACGACCCGCGATCCGCGCGAGCACGTCGCCCGCCCAGCCGGCATAGCTCCGCCCAATGAGCCCGAGGTCCAGAAGCCATTCGCCGGGATAGTCGACGATGTCGAGGTGGAGCGTTCTCGGCCCCCGGACCCCGCCCAGAATCCCCGACTCCCTGAGCCGGAACGAGAGCCTGAGTTCGCTCACCGCCCGCGTGCTCTCCGGCCAGTGCGGCTCCGGTCCCGTCAGGGCCGCCAGATGCGCCTCGTAGTCGAACCGCGGCACGGTGTCGTCGGGCTGGGGTTGCAGGAAGGCCGAAAGGATGCGCCCCTCGGCCGCCGCCCTGAGCCCCGGCATCCGCCCCCGGTCCATCAGGTTGGCGACGAGCGCCGTGATGAACACGGTCTTGCCCGCGCGACTGAGACCCGTGACGCCCAGCCGGATCGCCGGATCGGAAAAGGGCTGCGCCAGCCCCTCGATCGTACGGCCGAGCGCCCCGGTGATGTCGGATAAAGCCAAAGCCTGCCCCTCGTCTTTGTTCAAAGATAGGCCGCCCTTCGCCGCAAGGGTAGGGGCGATTGCCAAGTCCCCCGCGCGGGCGTTAAAGGGGCGGATGCCTCGCTACGCGCTCAAGGTCGAATACCATGGCGGCCCCTTCGCGGGCTGGCAGCGCCAGACCGCGCAGCCATCGGTTCAGGCGACCGTGGAGGCCGCGCTCGCCCGGCTCGAAGCGGACATCCCCTCCATCGCCGCCGCCGGCCGCACCGACGCGGGCGTCCACGCCACGGGCCAGGTCGCGCATTGCGACCTCGCCAAGGAGTGGGAGCCGTTCCGCCTGATGGAGGCGCTGAACTGGCACCTGAAGCCCGCCCCCGTCGCCATCCTAGCCGCCGCGCGCGTCGCCCCGGACTTCCACGCCCGCTTCAGTGCCAGCGAACGGCGCTATACGTATCGCCTGATCGCCCGCCGCGCGCCGCTCACGCTCGGCGCAGGCCTCGCCTGGCGGGTGCTCCGGCCACTGGACGCCGAGGCGATGCGCGAGGCTGCGGAGCACCTTGTCGGCCGTCACGACTTCACCACCTTCCGCTCCACCCTCTGCCAGTCGAAGAGCCCCCTTAAGACGCTCGACGAGATCAGGATCGAGGATGTGGAAATACCCCACGGCCGCGAATACCGGTTTCACCTGCGCGCCCGAAGCTTCCTTCACAACCAGGTCCGTTCCATCGTCGGCACGCTCGAGCGCGCCGGCGCCGGAGCGTGGTCCCCCGCCGATGTGAAAGCCGCACTTCAGGCCCGCGACCGCGCCGCCTGCGGCCCCGTCGCGCCGCCCGACGGGCTCTGCCTCACCGGCGTCTCCTACCCGGAAGACCCCTTCGGCTGAAGGTCCGCGTTGCCGAAATACGCCACCCGCCCCGGCGCCGGCGGCTCCCCTTCCCCTCGAGGGGAGGCGATGAGAGGTGGGGGCGGCGCGGCGACAGCGACAGGGGCGGGGACGGGGACGGGGACGGGCCGCCCCATCAGGCGTTCAGGTCCTTCAGGAGCCGCCCATGTTTCCTGACCTCGGCCAAAAGGTCGCCGAAGGTGACCAGCCCCTTGCCCTTCAGCATCGGCAGGAGCTTGAGGAAGGCTTCCGCCGTGGCGATCGTGTCGCCGATTGCGGTGTGGCGCGCCTCCTCCGGGATGGTGATGCCGAGCCGGTGGCTCAGCGCGTCGAGGCTGTGAACCTCGGTCTGGCCGTAGACAACGGCCGAGAGGAGCACGGTATCGAGCACGGGGTTGTCGAAGGCGCGCCCGATCTCGACCTCGCGGCGCTTCAGGAAGGCCATGTCGAAGGGTGCGTTGTGGGCGATCAGCACCGCGTCCTCCGCGAACTTGTGGAAACGGGTCACCGCCTCCACAACGCCCGGCGCATCGACAACCATCGCGTCGGAGATTCCGTGCACCTCGGTCGCCCTGGCCGGGATCGGCCGGCCGGGGTTAACCAGCATGTCGAAGACCTCGCCCGCCACGCGGCGGCCGTTCACCAGCCGCAGCCCCGCGATCTGGCAGATCTCGTCGCCCTGGTCCGGCAGGAGTCCCGTCGTCTCGCTGTCGAAGACGACGTAGGTCAGCGTTTCGAGCGGAGTCTCCGCGAGTGCGGCCGCGGCGCGCGGGCGGAACAAGAGGTCGAAGTCGTAGACCACCTGCCGGGTGATCGGCTTGATGTTGCGCGCCGCATGTCGCGCGTCACGGATCGGCAGCCGGATCGCCGGCCGCCCGGTCGCGCCCGCCGCCGTTCCGGCCTCCGGCCAGCATTCGGTCGCATGGGTGGCGAGCACCGCGCGCCCGGTGACTTCGGCGGCGGGATCGACGGGCTCGGCCAGCCAGCCCTCCAGCATTCCGATGGAAAGAGGCAGCCCCGTCCAGTCGAGGCTGAGAAGGGCACCCGCCCCCTCTTCGGCGATTTCCAGCCGGAAGTCGGCCGCGTCGCCCCTTTCCGCAAGGCGGCGGACGAGGCCGGCGAGGAGCGCCACGATCTCGAACCCGTCGCAGCGCAGGATGAGGTCGGCGGCGCGGGACACGAGCGCCTGGCCCTGCGCCTCCACCCGCGCCCCGAGCCCGTCGACGAGGTCCGCCGCCCGGGTCATCGGCAGCACCGTCCAGGCGCCGCGCGCCGCGTCGTAACGCTCGCCGAATTCGCGCACCGTGGAGGCGAGCGCACCCACCTCCTGCAGCATGGCCGCGCCGAGGGCCCCTCCCCCGCCCGGTCCGCCCTCGCCGAGGCCGCCCCCGGCCTCGGTGGCGACGCCGATCACCGTCTGAAGATTGGCGGCCGGGCGGCGGATGCGGTCGAATATCTCCTCGAGCAGCCGGTCGCGGCCCGCGTGGACCGCGAGGTCGGTCGTCACGTCGCGCAGCGTCAGGACGTAGCCTGGCTTTCCCCCCGCGCTGTCGAGAAGCCGCATCCGGCCGGACAGCACCCGCGCGCCGTCCACCGTCGCCACCATCAGGTCCGAGACGGCATCGGCCTCGCCCGAGGCGACGAGCCGTTCGTAGGCATGGGCAAGCGGTGCGGCGCGAAGGGAGTCGAAGACCTTGCGGTCGAGCCCCGGCGCCGCGCCGGCGCCGAGGAGGTCGGTCGCGGGTCCGTTGTAGAAGACCAGCTGATGCGACGCCGAACAAAGAAGCACCCCGGCCGGCACGTCCGAGAGGAGCGCCTCCAGCCGCCCCTTCTCGGACTGGAGCCGCCCTGTCTCGCGCTCCACCGCCGCATCGAGCGCCGACCGTGTCGCGGCAAGCGTGCCGGACACTGCCGCCGCGGCGGGGCCGAGATCGCCGAGATAGCGCGCGGGTCCCGGATCGAAGGCCCCGGCGCCCTCGGCATGGGCCTGCGCCCTCAGCCCCGCGGCGATCCGGTCGAGCGCGCGGCCCACGTTCTCGTCGAAGAGGCGCCAGACCCAGGTGACGACGCCGAGAAGTCCGAGGCCCGCCGCCGCGCCCGCGAGAATGAACCCCGAAGCAACCTCCGGGTCGCCCATGCGCAGGAACGAGACCCAGAGCCCGCCCGCGATCGCCGCGACCCCACCCAGGGCGAGGGCCGCAAAGAACAGCAGGAGCCGCTGCCGGAGGCTCAGCCGTTCAAGCATTGCCTCCCGCCCCCGGTTCGAGAAGCCGGCGCACCTCCTCGCGCAACTCCTTGAGTTCGAAGGGCTTGGCGATGAACCCGTCGGCGCCGAGCGCCAGTCCCTTGCGCCGCTCGATCGCGGAGCCGCGCGCGGTCATCATCAGGATCTTCACGTCCTTCAGCTTGGGGTCCATCCGCACGTTCTGGCAGATCTCGTAGCCCGAGACCTCGGGCAGCATCACGTCGAGAAGGACGAGATCGGGCGCCGTGTCGCGGATCTTCGGCAAGGCTTCGGCGCCGTTCGCGATCCTTTCGTGGTCGTACCCCTCCCGGGTCAGCACGTAGTCGAGCGCGAGCGCGATGTTGTCCTCGTCCTCCACGATCAGGACGCGGTGTCTGAGCTTGCCTCCCTCCATGTCATCCTCCCATGCATGCCGCGCGTATCAGTGGATCTTCGGGGTCCGCCGCCCGCCATTCCGCGCCTGCGAGTGCGCCGTCGGTGCCGAAATCGCCCGCCTCGCCGAGTTCGGCCTGCCGTCCCCCGATGCAGTCGAAAGCCATGGTCATCGTTGCCGTCGGCTGCCAGCGGGCGACGAGAAAGACCGGCAGGATCACGACCCCGGGCTGCGCCTCGTGGCGCAGGGGCGCGCGCCGATCGAGCGCGATCAGGCGCGAGGCGGCGGGAAAGACCAGCGTCCAGGGGCGATAACCGACGGTTTCGCCACCCTGCCAGACGACGGCGACGCCCTCGGGCAGGGCCTCGGCCGTCCGCCCGGCCCAGGAATATTCCGCCCAGACGGAATAGCCGAGCATGGCCACACCGGCCGCCGCCGGCATCCACCAGCTCGGCAGCCGCCAGCCGGACAGGTGCCGGATCGCGTAGACGAACGCAAAGACCGCGGCCCCGATCCCAAGAAAGGCGATCATGTGGATTACCATGACGACCTCATCCCAGCGCTGCCTTGCCGTGTCCCACCGCCGATTGCATGGTGCGCACGACCACGAAGGCATCCCGCAGGTGGCTGCGCTCGAAATCCGACAGATCCGAGGGCGAAAGGAAATTGTCCGGCGCATCGCCGGCCCGCACCCGCCGCGCCTGATGTTCGAGCCGGGTTTCGGCGATGAGGTCGTAGGCCTCCATCAGGTCGCGCCCCCCCGTTGGCGAGATCACGCCCGTCTCCGTCGCCGCCGCCAGCCGCGCCCGGGTGTTGACGGCGGTGAGCCGGCCCTGCAGCGCATAGACCCGGCCGAGGTCGGCGACAGGCACGACACCGGAATGTTTCAGGTCGATCTGGTTGCGGTGCTCGCCGGAGCGGATCGTGGCGAAGCCACGGATGAGGCCGAGGGGCGGCGTGTGCTTCAGCGAGTTGGAGACCATGTGGGCGACGAATATCGAGTTCTTCGACGCCGCCGCGAGCGTCTCGGCCTGAATGTCGGTGAAAAGCCCGGTCACCCCTCCGATCGGCCTGAGGTCGAACATGACCGAGGCGAGCATCTGCGCCTCGGGGTCGGGCTTGGCGATCCAGCCGCGGAAGTAGTCGCGCCACTTCGCCACCGGCTGGCACCAGCGCGGGTTCGTCGCCATCATGTCGCCGGGGCAGTAGATGTACCCGCAGGCGTTGAGCCCGTCGGACACGAATCTCGCGAACCGTTCGAAATAGCCCATGTCGTCGGCCGTCACCCGGTCATCCAGCATCAGGCAGTTGTCCTGGTCTGAGACGCCCGTCTGTTCCTGACGGCCCTGGCTGCCGCAGGCGAGCCAGAGATAGGGCACCGGCGGCGTGCCGAATTCGGCCTCGGCCATCGCGAGCAGGCGGCGGGTGACCGCATCCGCGATGTCGGTGACAAGCCGCGTCGTGACCTCGTGCGGGTGGTTGCCGCCGACGAGTTGCAGGAGAAGCTGCGGAATGCGCCGGGTGACGGTCGCCATCTCCTCCACCCGCTCGGCACCCGCGAGGTCACGGATGAGGACGGCCGACGACAGCGCCTGGAGCCGCGTCAGGTCGGTCTGGGTGACCATGCCGACGAAGCGGCCGTTGTCGGTGATCGGCAGATGGCCGATCTTCCGTTCCAGCATCAGGTGCAGGATGTCGGACCCGAGGGCGGTCGGCGGCAGTGTCACCGGATCGGGCGCCATCACCTCGGCCACCGGCGTCGAAGGGTCACGCCCCTCCGCGAGGACCTTGGCGGCGAGGTCGCGCGTCGTCACGACGCCGATCAGCCGCCCGTCGCCATCGGTGACGCCGAGGCTCGACACCCGGGCGTCGCGCATGATCTTTGCGACCTCCCTGACGCTCGTCATCGGGCCGCAGCCGAGCGGTTCGCGCGTGAGAAACTCCGAAACCTTGCGGGTCGTCAGGTCGTTCACCCGGGGCTCTGCCCCGCGCGACCGGTTGAAGAAGCGCTCGAACGACGGAAAGGTCGCGATCAGCCGCCGGAACTCACCCACCGGCAGCTTCAGCAGGGTCGCGTCCTCGGTCGCGCGCGCGGAGGTCACCGCGAGACCGTCGCGCATCAGCCCGCGCTCGCCGAAGGAATTGCGCCGGCCCAGAAGCGAGACCAGAACGCCGTTGCGGTCGAGGATTTCAATCGTGCCGGCCTCGATGAGGTAAAGCCCCGTCAGCGGCTCGCCCATGCCGTAGATCTCGGTTCCGGCCGGAACCTGCCTGCGGCCGAAGGAACCGGCGACGCGCGCCAGTTCGTCCTGCGGCAGTGTGTCGTAGGGATGGACCGACTCCAGGAAGGTCTGGATGGTCCGGATATCGTCGTGCACCGCCGGCCCCAGATTCAGGATAGGGGATGCGCCCCTCGAAAGGGGCGCATCCGGGTTCAGTTTCAGTGGTGCGTGGCCGCGCCCGCGCCTTTCGGGATGCGGATCGATTCCACGAGGTCCACGACTTCCTGCGGCGGCTCTTTCGTCATCGCCGAGATCACGTAGGCGACGCCGAAGTTCACCACCGCGCCGACCGTGCCGATCGACAGCGGCGAGATGCCGAAGAAATGGTTCGCCGGAACGTTCTCGTACACGTTCGTGCCAGGGATGAAGAACCAGCCGAGGTAGAGGAAGATGTAGACCGCGGTGAAGACGAGGCCCGCCAGCATGCCCGCGATCGCGCCTTCCTTGTTGATGCGCTTCGAGAAGATGCCCATCATCAGAGCTGGGAAGATCGTTGCCGCAGCCAGACCGAAGGCAAGCGCCACCACCTGTGCGGCGAAGCCCGGCGGGTTGAGGCCGAGGTAGGTCGCCACCACGATGGCAAACGCCATCGAGATGCGTGCCGCCAGAAGCTCGCCCTTTTCCGAGATGTTCGGGTTGATCGAGCCCTTGATGAGGTCGTGGCTGATGGCCGAGGAGATGGCCAGCAGCAGACCTGCGGCGGTCGAGAGCGCGGCGGCGAGACCGCCGGCGGCGACAAGCGCGATCACCCAGCCCGGAAGCCTGGCGATCTCGGGGTTGGCGAGCACCATGATGTCGTTGTCGATCTTGGTGACTTCGTTGCCGGCCCAGCCGCGTTCCGTGGCAATGGCCGCCACGGCCTCGTTCTTGTCGTTATAGTACTGGATCTTGCCGTCGCCGTTCAGGTCCTCGAACTGAAGAAGTCCGGTGGCCTTCCAGGTGTTGATCCAGGACAGGTTCGGGTCGGAGTTGATCGCCTCGAGGCTGAGCGCATCGCCGTCAAGCGCGTTCCCGGCAACGGCGTTCGGCCAGAACGTCGTGGTCAGGTTGAGCCGCGCCATCGCACCTACGGCCGGAGCCACGGTGTAGAGAAGCGCGATGAACACCAGCGCCCAGCCGGCAGAGGAGCGCGCGTCGGCGACCCTCGGGACGGTGAAGAAGCGGATGATCACGTGCGGCAGACCCGCGGTGCCGATCATGAGCGACATGGTGAAGAGGATCATGTTGAACATGTTGGAGGTGTCGGCGGTATAGGCGGTGAAGCCGAGTTCCGTCACAACCTGATCGAGCTTCTGCAGCATCGAGACGTCGCCGCCCTGCGGTACGTAGCTGCCGATGAGACCCAATTGCGGCAGGAAACTGCCGGTCAGGTTCAGCGAGATGAAGATCGCCGGGATCGTGTATGCGATGATCAGAACGACATACTGCGCCACCTGGGTGTAGGTGATGCCCTTCATGCCGCCGAGCACGGCGTAGGCGAAGACGATCGCCGCACCGATGTAGAGGCCCATGTCGGTCGACACTTCGAGGAAGCGCGAGAAGGTCACGCCGACGCCCCGCATCTGGCCGATAACGTAGGTCACCGAGATGACGATGAGGCAGACGACGGCGACAAGGCGCGCTGTGCCCGAGTAGAAGCGGTCGCCGATGAATTCCGGCACCGTGAACTTGCCGAACTTCCTGAGGTAGGGCGCGAGAAGCAGCGCCAGAAGCACGTAGCCGCCGGTCCAGCCCATGAGGAACGCCGACTGCGTGTAGCCGCCCGCCGGGGCGAGCGCGATGATCCCGGCCATCGAGATGAACGAAGCCGCCGACATCCAGTCCGCGCCCGTCGCCATGCCGTTCATGATCGGGTTGACGCCGCGTCCTGCGGCATAGAACTCAGCGGTCGAGCCCGCGCGGGCCCAGATCGCGATCCCGATGTAGAGGGCGAATGTCAGGCCCACCACGATCAGGTTGAGGGTAAACTGATCCATCTGTCCCCTGCCCCCTTATTCTTCCACGCCGTGTTCGCGGTCCAGCTTGTTCATCTTCGCCGCGTAGGCGAAAATCAGGACCAGGAACACGTAGATCGATCCGTTCTGGGCCATCCAGAACCCGAGGTCGGCGCCGCCGACCGAAATCCCCTTCAGCGCGGGCCGCAGAATGATGCCCATCCCGAAGGAGCAGATGAACCAGATGGCAAGCGAGATAAGGATGATCCTTACGTTCGCCTGCCAATAGGCGTGTGACGATGATTTGTCTGCCATATTGGCGTCTCCCCTAGGTTTCCTCCCACCCGCGCCCCGTGCGTCGGGGCGCCGGCCTTTCTATCCCGCCTTTCGCGCGACGATCGCGGCGAGCCCTTCGGCGATCGCGTCGATGGAGCCCATCGCCGGAACCGTCTCGAGCAGGCCCATCGCCCGGTAGTGCGCGATCAGCGGGGCCGTCTGGGCGTGATAGGCCGCAAGCCTTTCGCGCACCGTCTCGGCATTGTCGTCGGCGCGGCGCTTGAAGCCCGTGCCGCCGCATTTGTCGCAGACCCCCGCCGTGGCGGGCTGCTTGAACTCGTCATGATACCCCTCGCCGCAGGCGGCGCAGGTGTAACGGCCGGCCACGCGGCCGACCATCGCCTCGTCGTCCACCTCGAGGCTGATCGCGGCGCTGACGCCGCGGCCCTCGCCGGCGAGAAGCGCGTCAAGCGCCTCCGCCTGCCCCGCGGTGCGCGGGAAGCCGTCGAGGATGACGCCCCTCGCCACGTCGGGCTGGGCCATCCGGTCCTGCAGGATCGCCAGCACGATCTCGTCCGAGACGAGTCCGCCGGCCTCCATGACCGCCTTGGCCGCGAGGCCCGCGGGCGTGCCCGCCGCCACGGCGGCGCGCAAGAGGTCACCGGTCGAAAGCTGGACGAGCCCGAAGCGTTCCTCCAGCATCCGTGCCTGGGTGCCCTTCCCCGCGCCGGGAGGCCCGAGGAGGATGATGACGGAAGGTGCGGTCATGACCTCTCCCATCGTCTCAGGCCCGGTTCATCCGGTTCTCGATGAGGTCGTCGACGACCGCGGGATCGGCCAGCGTCGAGGTGTCGCCGAGCGCGCCATAGTCGTTCTCGGCGATCTTGCGCAGGATGCGGCGCATGATCTTGCCGGAGCGCGTCTTCGGCAGGCCCGGCGCCCACTGGATGAGGTCGGGCGAGGCGATGGGGCCGATCTCCGTCCGCACCCATTTCACCAGTTCCTTGCGCAGGTCCTCGGTGGCCTCCACCCCGTTCATCAGCGTGACATACGCGTAGATGCCCTGGCCCTTGATGTCGTGCGGATAGCCGACGACGGCGGCCTCGGCGACCTGGGGATGCGCGACGAGGGCGCTTTCGACCTCGGCTGTGCCCATCCGGTGGCCCGAGACGTTGATGACGTCATCGACCCGCCCGGTGATCCAGTAATAGCCATCCTTGTCGCGCCGGCAGCCGTCGCCGGTGAAGTAGTAGCCGCGGTACTGCGCGAAGTAGGCTTCCTGGAAGCGTTCGTGATCGCCCCAGAGGGTGCGCATCTGCCCCGGCCAACTGTCGGAGATGCAAAGCACGCCCTCGCATTCCGTCTCGCCCTGGCGGACGGCAGTGGCCGGATCGAGCACCACCGGCTTGACGCCGAAGAACGGCACCGTGGCCGACCCCGGCTTGGTCGGCGTGGCCCCCGGCAGGGGCGTGATCATGTGGCCGCCGGTTTCGGTCTGCCACCAGGTATCGACGATCGGCAACCGGCCCTGTCCGACATGCTTGTCGTACCAGTTCCAGGCCTCGGGGTTGATCGGCTCGCCGACCGTGCCGAGGACACGCAAGCTCGACAGGTCGTGCTTGGCGACCCATTCCGGACCCTGCCCCATCAGCGAGCGGATCGCCGTCGGCGCGGTGTAGAACTGCGTCACCTTGTGCTTGGCGCAGACCTCCCAGAACCGGCCCGCGTCGGGATATGTCGGCACGCCCTCGAACATGACCGTGGTCGCGCCGTTCGCCAGCGGGCCATAGACGATGTAGCTGTGCCCCGTGACCCAGCCCACATCGGCGGTGCACCAGAAGACGTCGCCGTCATGGTAGTCGAAGACGTATTGATGCGTCATCGCTGCATAGACGAGATAGCCGCCCGTCGTATGCACCACGCCCTTCGGCTTGCCGGTGGAGCCGGAGGTGTAGAGGATGAAGAGCGGGTCTTCCGCGCCCATCGGCCGCGGCGGGCATTCGGGGCTTACCATGTCCATCATGGCGAGCACATCCACGTCGCGGCCCTGGATCCACGAGGTCTGGTCGCCGGTATGCTTCACGACGAGGCAGCGCACCTTGTCCGAGCAGTGCAAGAGAGCCGCATCGGTGTTGGCCTTCAGGGGCGTCCGCCGCCCGCCGCGCGGCGCGCTGTCGGCGGTGATGACGAGCTTGGCGCCGGAATCGTTGATCCGGTTGGCGAGAGCATCGGGCGAGAAGCCGGCGAATACGATGGAATGAATGGCACCGATCCGCGCGCAGGCCAGCATCGCATAGGCGGCCTCGGGGATCATCGGCAGGTAAATGACGACGCGGTCGCCCCGCATCACGCCCTGGCTCAGCAGGACGTTGGCCATCTGGTTCACCTTGCGCGACAATTCGCGGTAGGTGATGTGCTTCGCAGGCGTCTTCGGATCGTCCGGTTCCCAG
>WBZL01002406.1_pt1 | contig 18286 bp, 12 predicted proteins | sample 5204291 | NCBI WGS metagenome assembly WBZL01 (sample SAMN12344345, study PRJNA552823) | activated sludge metagenome | biome: Activated sludge suspended growth; feature: Nitrification reactor; material: Wastewater; isolation source: activated sludge from nitrification reactor of wastewater...
GGACCGCCAGACAGCACAACGCGGCGGCTATATCGGTTTCTTCGGAATCCAGCAACTGGAAAAACCCTTCGAAGAAGCCGCTTTCAGCCTCAAAAACGACGGCGATTTCTCCGAACCATTCCGTACCAGCGTCGGTTGGCATATCGTGAAGCGAATTGCTCACAAGGGCGTACAACCTTATAACATCGAGAAAAGTCGTTTAGAAACGAAAATCAGCCAGGATCCCCGCTTTGCAAAGGCAAAAGCCGAAATGCTGGCCAGGCTCAAAAAGGAAGACAACCTCCGGGAACAGAAGGACGTACTGGATAATTTTGTAGGCAGCCTGACCGATACTTTCCTGACTTTCAAATGGAAAGCACCGGAAATGAAATCGGAAAAGACCCTCTTTTCACTGGGCAAGGACTACAAGGTCACCCTGGGCGATTTCACGGATTACCTGGGTCGCGCTTCCCGCGAACGCCTCCGGATGGGACGCGGCGGCGATGTATCGGCAGCGGCCCACACCCTGTACAACAGTTTTGTGGACGAACAGATAATGAAATTCGAAGAAGGCAGGCTGGAAGAAAAATATCCGGAATTCAAGTCCCTGATGCGGGAATACGAGGAAGGCATCCTGTTGTTCGAAGCTACCAAATCCCTGGTATGGGATAAGGCTTCCCAGGATTCAGTCGGCCTGGAAAAATTCTACGAAACCATCCGGGGCAAATACCGGTGGGGGCAGCGGGCTGAAACCTCCGTTTTCAGGATCAGCGATCAATACAAGGACCAGGTCGAGGAAATCCGGAATTTCGCCGCCGCCCATTCCGTCGCCGAAACCCAGGCCAAATACAATACGCCTGAGGCGATTATCGTGAACGTAGAAGAGGAAACCCTGGAAAAAACCCGGAATCCGACGCTCGACCAGATCGAATGGAAACCCGGCAATACCACCAAGGCTACTCAGTTGCCAAGAAGTAAGACCCTGGTGTTCTACAAAATTGAAAAGGTCTTGCCGGCTACCGAAAAAACCCTGGCTGAAGCGCGGGGTTATATCCTGGCTGACTATCAGGACTACCTGGAAAAACAATGGGTTGACCAGTTGGCCAAAGAATTCACCGTCAAGATCAACCAGGATGTATTGGAAAGCCTGGTTGTGAAAAAATAAAATGCCTGAATACAACAGGCAGCATGAGGCATGCTCAAAAGGCTTAAAATTATTTTCCTGTCTGCACTTCCTTTTTTATTCGGTATCGCAGGATGCCAATCCAAAAAAGGAGAACTTGAAGGCGATAAGCCTTTAGCCCGGGTGCAGAACAAGATCCTGTACCTGTCGGAACTGGACGGCATGTTCCCTCCTGAAGCCACTTCAGGAGACAGTACGGCCATCATCGACAGCTATATCCAACGTTGGATACGGGAAACCGTCCTGATGCAGGAAGCCGAACGAAATGTGCCGAGCGACCTGAACATTGACAAGCTCGTCCGGGATTATCGCGCGTCGCTCATCAAGCACAACTACGAAAAAGTGCTGGTGGAGCAACGGCTGGATTCTACGATTTCACAGGCTGAACTGACCGATTTTTACGAGCGCAACAAGGACCAATACCAGCTGGAAACGCCGATAATCCGTTGTTACTTCATCAAAGTGCCGCTGCCTGTGCCGCAGGAGGAAAAAGTCAGGCGCTGGTGGAGCAGCAGCAAAAAGGAAGATTTCGGCTCCCTGGTGGCTTATTGCAACCGTTATGCGGCAGCCCATTTGCTGGACGACAGCGTCTGGTACAGCCTGGAAGATATAGAGGCTGAAATGCCGCCGGGCACCATTACTGCCGACAACGTCAGTTCCAAAAGGGAATTTACGCAGAAGGACAGCAACAATCAATACTTTTTCCGGTTATTTGAATTGAAGAACCGGAAGGAGATCGCCCCCCTGTCGTACATCGAAGGACAGGCGCGAAAGTTCATCCTGCACCAGCGAATGCTCAAATTGCTCGAAGAGGCCAAGGAAGACCTGTTCCAGCGCGAGCAAAGAAGAAATAACGTGGAAATACTGTTTTCCCATTGATAAATTTGCCGCTAATCCATTCGGCGCATCATCCATAACCGGGAGTTTTTATGAGGTCATTATTCATTACGCTTGCATTTTTTGCCATTTCGGTCTTTAGGATCTCCGCTCAATCGGAAGTTATCGACAAGGTCGTCGCCACCGTCGGCGGAGAAACCGTTTTGCTCTCGGAAGTTGAAGAACAATTCGCACTTACGGAAGCCCAACGGGGTGTTTTGCCCGCCGAGGCCCGGTGCGAAATCATGAATCAGATCCTCATCACCAAATTGCTGCTCAACCAGTCAAAACTGGATAGCATCGAGGTAACTGATGAAGAGGTGGAAGACCAGCTCAATGCCCGTATAGAGCGCATCCTGGGGTATATGAACAATGATGTCAGCCAGTTTGAAGCTTATTACGGTCAGTCCATCAGCCAGGTAAAGGACCAATTCAGGGAAGACCTCAAGAATCAGCTGCTGGTGGAAAGAATGCGTTCCAATGTGATCAACAGCATCACAGTAACCCCCTCCGAAGTAAAGTCTTTTTTCCGCCGCATACCGAATGACAGCCTACCGTATTTCAATTCTGAGGTTGAGATCGGCGAAATCGTTTACAAGCCGAAGATCAATGCCGAAGAAAAGAAAGCGGCAACCGAAAAACTTGAAATGATCCGGGAGAAAATCCTGAACGGCGAAGCCACCTTCGAGGAAATGGCCCAGAAATTTTCGGATGACGGTTCTGCCCGCGGCGGCGGCGACCTGGGCTGGACCCGGCGGGGTAAATTCGTTCCCGAGTTCGAAGCCGCAGCCTACAAACTGGAAAAAGACGAGATCTCACCTGTTGTGGAATCCCAGTTCGGTTTCCATATCATACAGATGCTCGAACGCAGGGGCAACTCCATCCACGTACGCCATATCCTGATCAAGCCGGCAGTAACCGATGCCGACCTCGAACTGGCCAGGGTTCACCTCGACTCCATCCGGCACCTGATCGCTATTGATTCGCTTGGTTTTTCGCAGGCGGTCAAACAGTTTTCGGATAAGGAGCAGCAAAGTTTCAACAATGACGGCCGGATGGTCAATCCCACTACGGGGAATACATTCTTCGAAATTGGCGATCTCGATCCGGATATCTACTTTGCCATTGATACCCTTGAGATAAACGAAATCTCCGCCCCTTTCCAATTCCGCGATCCTACGGGGGAGATTTATTTCCGCATTGCCCAATTGCAGTCGCGTACAAGCCCGCATAAGGCCAACCTGGCACTGGATTACTCCAAAATCCAGAAAGCCGCTATTCAGGCCAAACAAAATGAATTCATCTCCGATTGGGTAGAAGAAAAAATTGACGCCACCTTCATCATGGTCGATCCGCTTTATGCCAATTGCCCCAACCTCAGCATTTGGCGGAAAGAGGGGATAAAACCGTAGCGGTTGCCGGATTTAACACTTGAATAACAAGATTTTTTATCCCCGGATAAAATAATCCGGTCCGGTTTTTCATTTAAGCTTTTGTTAGTTTTACATCTTCAACCTGATTTACGGCCGGATTCAAGGCCGTTCCTCTTTCTACTCTCAGTCTTAACCAATACGCCCGTTCCCACCGGAACGGTTCATTATTTTTTTATTTAAACCAATCCGTTTTGAAGCAGCTGTACCATTGTCAACCTGAAAAAGTGAGAAAATATGAGATTGACGCTGGTTCTTTTTACCCTGGCCGCTGCGGCATGCCTGCCACAGGCCGGATTCTATGCGCAAACTGACGCACCTGATGCTGCTGTTGTTGCTCCCGCTGCCGCTGTTGCAGAAGCACCCATTGAAAAAGAAAATGACAAGCGAAAAAAACGAAAATACTCGGAAGAAGACCGGGTAACCGATTTGTTTGCCGCTGTTCAGGCCGGAGACACCGCCAAAGTGGCCGACCTGATCGATCCGATGGATTATTACAAACTCAATGAAGCCGGCGAATCGGCCCTTACCCTGGCCATTCAGAATGGCGATGCCCCGATGACTTACTTTCTGGAAGAAAAAGCCGTCATCAACCTGAAGAACGGGGCCGGCGAAACACCCCTTACCCTGGCCATAAAAAAAGGGAACGATGAAATCATCCAGATCATCCTGCAACGGGCAAAAGCCGGACTGAAAAACGATGCGGGAGAAGCGCCCCTTATGCTGGCGCTGGAAAAAGGAGACCTGCTGCTGGCCCAATCCCTGATCGATAACGGCGCCGATGTAAACCGCAAAACGAACGGCGCTACGCCTATGTCCAAAGCGGTATCAGCCAACAATGTGAAAGCCGTTGCCATGCTCATCCGGAACGGCGCCGACCCCAGCCAGGCCAACGACGACGGCGATATCCCGCTGTACATTGCCGTACGAAACGGCTATAATGTCATAGCCGGCATCCTGTTGTACAAAAGCAACAAACCGGATAAAGACGCCAACTGGAAAACCGATATGGGCGAAACGCTCCTGAACATTGCCATAGATAAGGAATATGAGCAAATTGCCCGCATTCTCCTGGATTTCGGAGCCGATCCCAACCTGGAAGACTTCATGGAAAATACGAGCCTGAACATCGCCTCGGAAAAAGGGCAGACAGAAATGGTCATGCTGCTCCTTGACCAGGGCGCCGACCCCAACCACGCCAATATCATGGGCGGAACACCGGTTACTGCAGCAGCCCAAAACGGCCATCTCGACCTGGCGCAAACCCTGGCAGCACACGGCGCCAACCCGGGCAGGCGCAATTTCGAAGGCTTCGCAGCTGCCGATTTCGGCATCAGTGAAGCCTCCATGACCGACCCAATGTTAATTAACGAAGTTTTGGATGCAACCCAACAATAAGACGAAACGGCCGTCGTTCTATTGGCCGTTAATCTGATCACATCCAACCGGATACGCATTAGATGACCTTGTCCCGCCTGGCGAACGGGTACCCCTGACAACAGGCGGGACAAGAATGATTGCAATTGTGAATGCGGCCGGATTGGAAAGGCCCGGCCCCCCTGAAAACATCCAAATGAGACTTTGTTGATAGGGATTAATAGGAAGGGACGTTGTATTGCGTCCCTTTTTTTTATTGATTATTCAATTACCCAGGAAGTGCCTTCCTTGCTGTCCTTCAGTTGCACGCCGATCTCTTTGAGCGAATCCCTGATCTTGTCGGAGGCAGCCCAGTCTTTCCGGTCCCTGGCGTCTTTCCGCATATCAACGATAAGCTCCATCAACCCGTCAATGATCGCCGTACCTGTATCTCCGGCCTGAGAATCGTCTTTCAATCCCAGTACGTCAAAAACAAAATCCCTGAAAAATTGCTTCAGGCGCTCAATGGTATCCCCGCTGACTTCTGCGAGCGGCAAGTGGCCGCCGGCCAGGCTGTTGATCCGCGTAACCAGGTCAAAAAGGCGCGCCAGCGCTTTGGGGGTATTGAAATCGTCGTCCATTTCCAGGAAGGCCTGCTCCACCAGTTCGTTCAGCTCCTGGTCAAGGGCGCCGGGTTGGGCATTCGGTACGGGAGACAATCCCGCAAGGGCTTTCATTCCCTCCATCAGGCGCCGATACCCTTTTTCGCCGGCCTGCAGCCCTTCATCCGTCAGGTCGAGGGTGCTGCGGTAATGGGTCTGGAGCATGAAAAACCGGATGACCGCCGGGCTGTACGCTTTGCTCATATGTACGCTTGCACCTTCAATGAGCTCGGTCGGAGAAACGGTATTGCCGTCGCTCTTCGACATTTTTTTGCCGTTGAGCAGCAGCATATTGCTGTGCAGCCAATATCTGGCGGGCGCGTGACCGCAGGCGCTGACATTCTGGGCCACTTCGTTTTCGTGATGCGGGAATTTCAAATCGTTGCCGCCGCCGTGAATGTCGAAGGTTTCCCCCAGGTATTTGGTGCTCATGGCCGAGCATTCCAGGTGCCAGCCGGGGAAGCCGACCGACCAGGGGGAATTCCACCGGAGGATATGCTCGGGGGCCGCTTTCATCCAAAGGGCAAAATCGGCCGGGTGGTTCTTCTCGTCCTGATTTTTGAGGTTGTCCCTCGATTCGGCGATCAGCTCCTCAACTACGCGGCCCGAAAGCTGACCGTAAACCCCTTTTTCTTTTGCAAACCTGAGGGTATCAAAATAAACGGAGCCGTTTTTGATATATCCGTATCCGTTGTCCAGGATAGCCTGAACCATTTCGATCTGTTCGATGATATGCCCCGATGCGCGGGGTTCGATACTGGGTTCCAGCACATTGAACAGCCGCATCATATCGTGGAAGCCGTTGGAGTATTTCTGCACCACCTCCATCGGCTCCAGCTTATCGGCTTTGGCGCCTTTCAGGATCCGGTCTTCCCCATCGTCGAGCAAATGGCCCACATCCGTGATGTTGCGGACATAGCGCACTTTGTACCCTATGTATTTCAAATACCTGAAAATAATGTCGAAGCTCATGAAGGTCCGGCAATTGCCCAGGTGAACGTCATTGTAGACGGTGGGCCCGCAAACGTACATCCCGATATATCCTGGATGGAGCGGTTCGAATACTTCCTTTTCTCTGGTAAGGCTGTTATACAGTTTTAGTTCGCGGTTCATGGTCATTATTTAGCCCGGCAAAAATAATCAGGTTCGCGGGCTATTCAAAAAAATTAAAGTATTGACTCCTGGATAAAAGGCAGCTTATCAGGATAATCCGTTGTAAAATGAAGCCCCCGGCTTTCCCGTCTCATGGATGCGGCCCTTGTGACCAGGTATCCGATGGTGATCAGATTGCGCAATTCGCACAACTGAGGGGAAAGCGTAGTCGCGTTATACAGGGCTTCGGTTTCGCGGTACAACAGGCCCAAACGGTCTTCGGCCCGCTTGAGCCGCACATTCGAACGGACTATACCCACATAACTGCTCATGATCTCTTTAAGTTCCTTGATGCTTTGCGTGATCAATACCATTTCCTTGGGGTCGGTGGTGCCGCTTGCGTTCCAGGCCGGTATCTTATCCTCAAAACCATACCCGTTGATCTCCCTGACAATGTCGGTTGCTATCCGGTTGCCGAAAACCAGCGCTTCCAGCAGCGAATTGGACGCCAGCCTGTTGGCCCCGTGCAAACCCGTACTGGTGCTTTCGCCGCAGGCATAAAGCCGGTGAATGGAGCTGTGGCCGATCAGGTCCACTTTGATCCCGCCGCACATATAATGACAGGCCGGCACCACGGGGATCATGCTTTTCATCGGGTCAATGCCCAGGCTCACGCATTTGTCATAAATGGTGGGGAAGTGCGCCACAAAAGCGTCTTTATCCAGGTGTCTGCAATCCAGGAACATGCATTCATCGCCGCTGATCTTCATCTCATTGTCGATCGCCCTGGCAACGATATCCCTGGGTGCAAGCGATTTCCGCTCGTCGTATTTATGCATGAACTCTTCGCCGTCCCGGGTTTTCAGGATCGCTCCGAACCCTCTGACCGCCTCGGAAACCAGAAAATCCGGGTTATCGCCGGCCGGGTTGTACAGCGCCGTGGGGTGAAACTGTACGAATTCCATGTTCTCCAGGTGGCCTTTTGCGCGATAGATCATGGCGATCCCGTCGCCGGTTGCGATAACCGGGTTTGTCGTATTCCTGTACACTTGCCCGGCGCCCCCTGCGGCAACAACCGTAACCCTGGCAAGGATGGTTTCGATCTCCTTGGTATCCTTGTTGAGGGCGTAAGCGCCATAACATTCGATATCCGGCGTCAACCGGTTCACCATATACCCGAGGTGATGCTGGGTAATGATGTCTACGGCAAAGTAGTGCTCATAAACCGTCAGGTTGGAGAAGGTTTTGGATTTTTCGTTCAGCGTCCGCTGGATTTCCCATCCGGTCAGGTCCTTGAAATGCAGGATGCGGTTTTCCGAATGGCCCCCCTCACGCCCAAGGTCGTATGCTTCGCTTTTATTTTTATCAAATCGCGCGCCCCAGTCTATCAACTCCCGTACCCGGTCCGGGCCCTCCTTCACGACGACCTCCACCGCTTCCAGGTTGCACAGGCCGTCGCCGGCGTCCAGGGTGTCCTCGATGTGTTTGTTAAATGAGTCGATGCCGAAATCCCAGACGGCGGCCACCCCGCCCTGTGCGTATCGGGTATTGCTTTCTCCCCTGTTGGTCTTGGTCAGGACCGTAATCTGAAGGTCGGGCCGCTCTTCTGCAATCCGGATAGCCGTACTCAGGCCACCAATGCCGGCGCCTATGATGAGAACATCGGTTTTGATCATATTCCCTCACAAATGATTGAACGGGCAAGATAGGAGTTCTTTCGGAGATGTGGAAGGCATCCCAGGCCGCATCACCCCCGTTTCCGGTAAGCCAGCACGGCCATCGTGCCGAAGACCACCGCGAGCACCCCCATGACCTCAAAATGCCAGGCGACATCGCGCCATCCGCTGCCTTTCAGCATCACCTGCCGCATAACGGCCACAAAATGGGCGATCGGGTTGGGTATGGTCAGCTTCTGGGCCCAGACCGGCATGCTCTCGATCGGGGTAAACAACCCGCTCATCAGGATAAAGATCATCATGAAGAACCAGGCCACGAACATTGCCTGTTGCTGGGTTTCAACCAGCGTGGAAATAAGTAAGCCGATGCCCAGGACCACGATCAGGTTGACGGTGCAAAACGCAAAGATCAACACCAGGCTCCCCTCCAGCGGAATATGGAAAAGGAGTTTGCCCACCGCAAGGCCGAGCGCCAGATCCATCCAGCCGATGAACAGGAACGGCAGCAGTTTGCCCAGTATGAACTGGTATTTTTTTATCGGCGAAACGTTCAACTGTTCAATCGTGCCGATCTCCCGTTCCCGGACGACATTCATTGCACTCAGGATGAGCGTCAGGATCGTAACCAGTACGCCTAAAATACCCGGTACCATAAACGCCTTATAATCCAGCGTGGGGTTGTACCAAACCTGCGGCAGTACCCGTATCGAAGCCGGTGCGGGCGGTGTCATTGCTATGGCCTTATCTGCAGAAAGATCTGTCGTACCGCTTTTGCCGTTATTGTTCCGGCCGGCCAGTGCAGGCAGCGCCCATTCCGCACGCAGTTCGCCCTGGATCTCTTTGCCGAACCCTGAAATAATAGCGGTGGCATAGCCATTGGCGAGCCCGCCTTTGGTGCCATTGATGGCGTTGGCGAGGATCTGCACTTTGGCGTGACGGTCTTTTAAAATATCGTTCTCGAATCCTTTTGGAAAACAAATCACGAGATCGGCTTCGTCCCGGTCCAGGAGTTGGGCGGCCTGTTCATTGCTTTCGGGATAACCTTTCAATACGAAATATCCTGAAGCTGTGAATTTGTTCATCAACCTATGCGAATAGCCCGATTGATCGGCGTCATAAACCGCCAGGTTGATGTTCTTGACCTCATTGCTGGCCGCAAAGGACAACAGGATCAATTGCACGATCGGGATCACTGTCAGAAGGGGCAGCATCGCCTTATTGCGAAAAACCTGCAAAAGCTCCTTCCAAACCAATATGCGTATGTTATTCATGCGCCCGGATTGAATGTCGGGGAATTTTACCCCAACCTGATTTTGAAATTTTTAAAACTGGCAACCAGCAGCAACAACATCATGCCGGTGAGGACCAAGGCGTCCTTCCAGATCAGATCGATTCCGCCTCCCTTCAACATGATATCTTTCAGCAGCAAGATGAAGTACTTGGCCGGAATGGCCTGGGATATCACCTGCAGCGGCAGCGGCATGCTTTCCACCGGAAAAATAAACCCGGATAACAGGATGGTCGGCATCATGAGGATCATCAGTGAGCTCAGCATGGCCGCCTGTTGTGTTTGTGTTCTGGTGGAAATGAAAATGCCCAGGGCCAGCGCTGTTCCGATGAACAACAAACACACTGCCGCCAACAAACCGATGCTTCCCAGCAGGGGAACCTTGAAAATGAACTTGCCCATCAACAAAATCGTAACCGCGTTGATGAATGAAAGACCAACATAAGGCGTTACTTTACCCAGGATGATCACAGGCGGCGGCAGGGGTGACACCAGCAACAACTCCATCGTTCCGAGCTCTTTTTCCCGGGCAATTGTCAGGGAGGTCATCATAGCCGATACCAACATCAACACCAGGGTGATCACGCCGGGTACAAACAGGTGTGTAGACCGCAATTCCGGGTTATAGACCAGCCTGGACTCCACATCGATCAGCGGTTGTCCGGATGTTATCCCCGATTTTTCGCGGCTGAAAGCGGCAATCATGTTTGAGGCATAGTTGATCAGGGAAGTGGCGGTATTGGGCTCTGTCCCGTCGGCAATCAGTTGGACGCTCTGCCCGCTCCGGCCGAAGAAATCCGCTGAAAACCGGCCGGGGATGACGACGGCCAACTTGATTTCACCGGTTTTGAAGGCTTCATGAACGGCTGAATAGCTGTCGAGTTGGCCGACATTGGTAAAATGCCCGCTCGCAGCCAGTTTGACGGTTAATTCTTTGCTGAGGTCGTCCTTGGCCAGGTCCAGAACAGCCATATTGGCGTCCTTGAACTCGTTGGTCACCGCAAAACCAAAAAGCAGCACCTGGACGATCGGCATCCCGATCAGGATCAGCAGCGTCCTCCGGTCGCGGAGGATGTGCAGAATTTCTTTCCGGACAAATGCAATAAACGTTTTCATGATATCACTTTTTTCCTCTCGCCAGTTGTACAAATACTTCGTCCATGGTCTCGACCTTGAATTGTTCCTTCAGTTCATTGGGGGCGCCCATTGCCGAAATATGCCCGTCAACCATGATGGAAACCCGGTTGCAATATTCAGCCTCGTCCATATAGTGTGTTGTCACAAACAGGGTCACCCCGCGGGCGGCCGCGGCGTAGATCATTTCCCAGAATTGACGGCGCGTCAGCGGATCCACCCCTCCTGTGGGTTCATCCAGAAAAACAATAGCCGGTTCGTGCAACATAGAGACCGCGAATGCCAATTTCTGCTTCCAGCCCAACGGTAAGGAACCCACTTTAGCATTCGCCTGACCGGCAAGTTCCAATTCCGCCAGCAATTGCTCCCGGCGCTGTTTTATTCTTTTGGATTTCATCCCGTATATATGCCCGAAAAAGCGGATATTCTCACTGATGCTCAGGTCTTCATACAGCGAAAATTTCTGGCTCATATAGCCGATCCGTCGCTTGATCTGTTCGGATTGGCTGAACACATCGAATCCTGCGACTTCGGCTTCTCCGGACGTAGGCTTCAGCAACCCGGTGAGCATGCGCATGGCCGTTGTCTTACCGGCGCCGTTGGCCCCCAGAAATCCGAAGATCTCACCCGCTTTTACCTCAAAAGAGATCTGATCCACCGCTTTGAAAGCGCCGAAATGCTTGCTGAGCCGGTTTACGTTGATGACTGTATCTGTTTTCATTTGACCATCATTCCGATGAAACAATCTTCGATATCTGCTCCCGTTTCCTCGATAATAATCTGCTCGTGGCCGCGGTCGGCCAGGAATTGGTTGAGCACTTGTTTATCCACCGGCGTTTTCGCCGTGGCATGCAGGAACTCCCCGAAAGGGTACACCTGGTCGATCCCTTCGAATTTCCGGAGATCCTGGATCAGTTGGTAGGTATTGCTGTGGGCCCGGATAGCATAAAGCGCCTTGTCAAAGCCTTTGGTGATCACTCCGGGCGGGTCGACGGTCAGGATTCTCCCCTGCTGGATCAGGGCTACCCGATTGCAGCGATCTGCCTCGTCCATATACGGTGTAGATACCAGGATCGGAATTCCTTTTTCCTGCAATTTCTGAAGCATATCCCAGAACTCCCTTCTGGAAACCGCATCCACGCCCGTGGTAGGCTCGTCCAGAAACAACACCTTGGGTTCGTGGACCAGTGCGCAGCTCAGGGCCAGCTTTTGTTTCATACCCCCGGATAGCTGTCCGGCCTTGCGCTTCCGGAAGGGCTCTATCTGTTGATAGATATCTTTGATCAGATCGTAATTCTGATCAACCGTTACACCGAAAATGGTGGCAAAGAACCGAAGGTTTTCTTCTACGGTGAGATCCTGATATAAGGAGAACCTGCCCGGCATATAGCCTATCTGACGGCGGATCTTCTTATAATCGCGCACGGCATCCAGACCGTTAACTTCCGCTGTTCCGGAGTCCGGCAGGATCAGGGTGGTCAGTATCCTGAACAAGGTGGTTTTACCGGCGCCGTCGGGCCCGATCAGCCCGAACAGTTCTCCTTCCGCTACCTGAAGGTTGATGTCCTCCAGGGCTGTTACGTCACCGAACCGCTTACCGATATTTTCCGCTTTGATGGCGATCATTGTTCCTGTTGTTGTGGTGGCATGGAAAAGTAGACCTCTGCCGGCATGCCGATCTTCAGGCTTCCGTCGTTGGGCACGGCAATCTTTACGGCATAAACCAGATTGATGCGCTCATCTTTGGTCTGGACCATTTTCGGTGTAAACTCCGATTGATCCGAGATCCAGGTGATGCGGCCGTTGTACGACTTGTCGGTCCCGTCGACCTGGATATAAAGGTTTTGCCCCAGTTTGACGGATGCCAATTGATTTCCGCTGATGTAGGCCCTCAGGATGAGCGTGTCCAGCGGTGCGATCCGGTACAAAGGTCCGCCGGGTGCAACCATCTCGTCTGCTTCCGCGATTTTGGTCAGGACAGTTCCGGAAACCGGGTTCCGGATGTAACAGCGATCCAGCTGTTCGTCCAGGATGGCCAGTTGGGCCCTCAGCGGGTCGTTTTCGCTGAGTATTCCCCGGTTAGCCGTTTGCGATTGTTTTCTGGCGGCATCAATCTGTTTGTCCAGTATGGCGATCTGGGCTTTGATATCATCCAGTTGTTTCGGTGTGGCGGCTTTATCGGCCAGCAGCGCTTCTATGCGTTTTCTTTCGCCGACCTGGTAATTGCGCTGCTCCTGCAACACTTCGATCTGCGGCAAAGGATCCTGGGTCTTTTTCCCAAGGGCCTGCATCGTAGCCAGTACCTGTTGTTTCTGCAGGAAGAGCAAGCTGGTGTCAACCAGTCCGATCAGCCGGTCTGCGGCCAGGTGTTCGCCCTCCCGGACATCAAACCAGACGAGCCGGCCGGATGCTTCGGCGCCGACCGATACCGGGTCCGCTTCAAAATTGCCGAAAGCATCGGCCTGTTCCTCTTGTTGGGTGCATGCGGTCAGGGTAGCCGCGGAAAGTAATAGGAAATATAACGGTCTCATGGTTATTTTTTAAAATCCTTTTTGTGTGAAATAATCTGCCTGGAGTTGCAGCAGGGCCAATTCGTGCAGGCGCACATTGAGCTGGGTATCCACCCCGGCATTGAATTGCTGGAGGTATTCGCTGGCTGTAATGACGCCATGGTTCAGCTGCGACGCCGAAATATTCAGCAATTCGGTTTGCAGGGAAGCAATTTCCCGGTCCCGCTCGATCTGTTTTTCAATGGTAGCTTTATCGGCAGCATACCGGTTATCCAGCAGGTTCAGTTCATACAGGAATTGCTCCCGCTGATTTTCAACCGTCTGCATTTTTACAGCCGTCAGTTCTTTGTCCTTTTTGCTTTTTCCCCAATCGAAAGCCCAACGAAACTGTACTCCGCCGATTGCGAAAGGGCTCAGGGATTGATCAAAAAAATTCAGGGGGTTGGCGTACCCCACACCGGCCTGTGCAAACAGGGAGAGCATCGGTTTTTTTCCGGCATCGATCAAGGCATTGCTTTCCGCAATTTGTTGCCGGCGCAAATCAAAATATTTCAATTCAGGCCGGTTTACCTGCATTGCATCCGGCGCCGGCTGCATATCAGGCACCTTTAGTACGGCAGTCTGCTCGGGGCTCAACCCCGTCATATCGGCCAAAAGCGCGGCCATGGCTTTGCGTTTGCCCGCCGTTTCTTCCCGTCTGGATTGGAGCTTCAATATTTCGATCTCGAGCTGGGTTACAACGCCCGGCAAAACGGTTCCTTGTTTTTCACCGGCCTTGAGCACTTCAAGGCGCGCCTGAAGCGTACCCTGGTTGTTCTCAAGGATGGAATCCTGTGCTTGCAACAGCAAAATGTTAAAGAACAGCGAGTTTATTCTCGGCTTGAGCTTGTTGGCCTCAACCGCGACAGATTGGCGATCGACAGCTTCCTCTGCGCGGATCAACCGCCCCTGGGCTTCGTTCACGCCACCGTCATAAAGGAGATAGCTGGCTTCCAGCGTTGTCTGCCCGTTGATCAGCGGTTGCCTGATAGGACCATCAGCGCCGGGCGGCGTGAACGGGACCTCCACGCCCTGCGATTGCCCGACCACTTTCGCATTCCAGCTCACCTGGGGCAAGCGCTGCAAGGCCAGTTTGTCCATTTCAAGATTGGCCTTCTGCTCCTGAAGCGGGTAAAGCTTTTGAACCGGGAGACGTTCCTCCGCCAGCCGATAACAGGTTTCCAGGTCGAGCCCGCCCTGGGCCGGCAACCGGAATCCGGTCAATAAAATTAAACATACCATCAAAAGGTGTTTCATGACAGCCTCTTTAAATTTAACCAAACAGATGAATTAATTTATTTAACCAAACGGTTAATCCGTGTGCAAAAAATTTTAAATCACAAGCGCCGCCCGGATAAACCGCTTAACCTCGGCAGCTCTGTCCGCCATGATAGCGGCCCAACCGGCTTCATCCATGCCGCCCACCGCTTTCAGCATCGGCCTTGCTGCAAAGGGAAAAATACACATGCCCAAAACATTCATGAGCAAATGGAACGGATGATAGGCCCTTATTTTTCCTTCCATCATGCTGTTCATGATTTCTCCGAAAATGACCGATATATCCGGGAATCCGTGTTTTTCCTTGATTTTTTGGACAAAACGCTCCGGGTTGCTGTTCAACTCATGGAGAATGAAAATCGGCACGTGCGGGTTTTCCATCAGGATGCCGATATAGGCATCTACAAAAGCCTCTATCTTACCGATCGTGTCCAGGTCACTGGTCAGTACAGTGCTGATCCTGGGAATCGCCGACCGGAAGACTTCATCGAATATGACCTCGAAGAGTTTTTCTTTACTCCGGAAATAATAATGCAGCATGGCCTTGGTAATACCGGCATGGGCTGCAATTTCTTCCATGCGAGCGCCCGCATACCCTTTCTGGAGAAATACCAGACGGGCTGCATCTTTGATTTTTTGTTCCGTTGAATGATCCTTTTGCACTAATCAAAAAGTTTAACCAAATGGTTAACGATGTTGAGATCAATTATGTTGCCTGGAAGTTCGGTTTTATGCGATTTTTTTTGAATTTTTTTTTTGCCCGTGTTCCGGAGCCTTTGTTTAACTTTATGAAAACCTTTATAACCCAATGCTCCAGCAGGTTTTAAATGCGCTTCACGAATCCTACCATTATGACGATCTGAAAGGAGACTTTTCCAGAGCGAGAGAGGCCGTTTTATCCTGGTTGTTAAAGGCCAAAAACCCGGCAGACCAAACATCGGCCTTATTGTGGAAAGCACAGGTCCATATCCTCCAGGGGGAGTTGACCATGGCCCGGGCCTGCCTGGCTGAATGCGAAAAAGCGGCTGCCGGCGACCTGAACGCGGACCTGATGATCGAAACCCTGAGGCTGTTGGAAATATACGAAAGGTACAATACCGCTCCTGACATGTCGGGCATAGGCGCCGTTCAGGTCAGTGTTTTCTGGCGCGGCGCTGAAGACCTGAAACCGCTGAATGAACGATGGGAAGTGTTGCGAAAGGAAGCCGATGATGCCAACGTCAAATGGCAGGCCTGGTACATTTACGGATTGCTGTGCAACCTGCGGTCAGCCCGCTCCGTTCTGGACAGCTCGCGGTTTGCCCCGGCGGCGTTCAACAAAGCGCAGTTTATTGACCATAACCTGCAACAACTCATACAGGTCAAGAACAGCCTCGTCAGTTCCGGCTTTTATCCGACCGCTTCCTATTTATGCCTTTCAGCAGCCGATCTGCATTTCCGGGGCATGCAGGCGGAAAAGGCCCGGCAGTTTTTGGAAGAAGCCGTCATCCTCGCTCGCAATTCAGGGGATAATACAGCCTTGGGGCATGCGTTAATGGTCAAAGCCGACCACTTATGCGCGCCGTTCAGCAGCCCCGTTTACTGGAATTTCGCCCTTGTTGACAGCAGTTCGGAAACCAGCAACCTGGCTGCTTCTGTGGAAGAGCAGGAATTCAAGGTCCCGGAAGAGCGCCTGCTCAAAGACGCCGCATCGCTTTACCGTGAAGCGGAGACATTGTTCGAACGATCAAACTGCATGCGCGGACTGGCCGCTGTGCTCCTGCGATGGGGCTACCTGCATTTTTTGCAGGATGACCTTGGGAGCGTTGAAAAAATAGTAGACCGGGCTGCGGCCATTTTCCTGAAAACAGGAGACCTGAAAGCGCACCAACTGGCCAATGCGCACCTTATTCTGGTCAAACTGCATAAGGGAGAATCGGCGGAGGCCATCAAAAGAAGCCGGGAGATCGGCCGCTGGGGAAACGAAAGCGGTTCGTTCGGGTACGCTCATTGCCTTGGGATACTGATCAACCGGATGGGCAGGCACCAACTGCTTCGGATGGGCCGGTACGAAAATGCCCTGGCGGCATATCAGGCTGCCGGAATTTTATTTGCCGAATTGCAGGCCCCCATTAATGCCGCCCAGAACAAAGCGGATCAGGCCGTAGTACACCAGGCCGTCGGTAACCGCCAAGCTGCAACAACCTTTTTCGAGCAGGCTATCGACAGCTATTCCGATGTGTTGCGCAGCCATCTGCCTCAATTTCCCGGCGGCCCGGCGCAGGCGTCGAATATCCAGCGCCGATTGCTGATGCTGGCGGTTTCGGGGTTCCAGTTAAACCTGACCTACTCCGATAGCGATCAGATGGACCGATACGCCGGGAGGCTGCGTGAAATTCTGGCCGGACTGCCCGTAGTCAACCTGGCTGATAGCGAACAGATCTACCAGATGGCGGCATTGCTATCCGGTGAAAATACCGGATTCGATCCCTTGTTGACGGAAGCTGCCGAAAACTGGCCGCTCAGGCAAATGGCAGAGCAGTTACTCGCTCAATCCGCCGTATTGTCGCCCCTTTACAGGGCCAGAAAAGCGAAGGAATCGGGCAATGATCCCGTTTTTGAACATTACTGGCAGACAGCTTACGATGCATTGCCCAATATGGACCCGGACACGCGAACCATGTACGAAGCCATTCTGTGGTCGGAGAAAAAAGACTTCGATAAAGCGGCTGAAATTTACCGGAAATACATGGAAAAAGGCGGCGCCAATTCCGGACTTTCAGGCGCTTTGTCAAAGGTCATGAACCAGGCAGGCAACCTGGGGCAGGCTGAAATGAAACTCCAGGAATTTCGATCCCATTTCCAGGCATTCTCAATGTGGGTCCGGATCAAACAATACGCTGAGGCATTCAAACACTTGAAAAAGCTGGAAGAGCTGGAGGGCCAGGATTGGATGTTGAAGGACCCCAGTCCATGGCAGGCACTGTGCGATGTGGGAGAAATGTACGAAGGGTTGTCCGGGGGCAATTATTTAAGCTCCAACGCTATGAAAGCCCTGACCGCCTACTCGAAGGCTGTGGACACCCTGGAGAACAGGAGGAGCCATTTAAGCCGGGATGAACTGAAGACCGCCATCTCCGCGGGTAAAGGCGCCCAATACCTTTATTTTCTGACGGCTCGCCTGGCGATGAGAATGAAGAATTACGATCTTTCTTACCGCTACGCCCAAAAAGGCAAGGCCCGGGGATTACTCGACCTCCTGGCAGGCAATACATTGGCGCCTTCCGGTTCATCAGGCGCCAACAAATATCTGAGGCATTGGCGGGAGATCAACGCAAAGATTACCTTGCTCCAGGGGCTTATCGCCCGTGAACGCTCAAAGTCAGCACAGGATCCTATGCAAATTTCGGCATTATCGCTTGAGATTGACCGGGAGGTTTCAGCGCGTCAGAACCTGGAATCGAGGCTTATGCAAAAATCGCCGGGATTTATAACGGCGTTCAGCAGCGAGGCGCCGGTATTGAATATCAGGGAGGTCGCTCAAAAACTGGCTGACGACCAGCTGCTCATCGAATACTATTACCTGGACAACGACCTTTTGATCTGGGCGATAGACGCCAAAGGCCTTTCCCAGGCACAAGGTTTTGAAATGAATATTACCGCCTTTGACCGGGAAATAGAAGCTTTTCGCACGGCGCTGGAACAGACTGCCGACTGGCAACCGCCCGCTGAAAGCATTGCTGAAAAGATACTGATGCCGGTCTCCAACTCCATCAAAAAAGCCAAACGCCTGGTTTTTTCCGC
>WBZL01002407.1_pt1 | contig 18277 bp, 13 predicted proteins | sample 5204291 | NCBI WGS metagenome assembly WBZL01 (sample SAMN12344345, study PRJNA552823) | activated sludge metagenome | biome: Activated sludge suspended growth; feature: Nitrification reactor; material: Wastewater; isolation source: activated sludge from nitrification reactor of wastewater...
GTGACCGAGGACATGACGGCCAACCTGCCGCCCGCCGAGCTGATCAGCCAGGTGTCGTTCCTCACGCAGGAGCAGATCGCTGCTGCCAAGGACGTTCTTGCTGCTCAGTGGGGCCCGATGGTTGCCGACGCCTGATCGGTTCTTGTGACTGATCTGATCATTCACGCTGAAGGGGGGCGCACCGACGGTGCGCCCCCCTCGGCGCGCCCGGCGCCACGTCGTCGGCGCAGCTGGGCGTTCCTGGGCCTTCTGCCCTTCTTCGCCTTCTTGGTGCTGTTCCTCTTCATCCCCGCCGTCGGCGTGTTCATCGATGCCCTGCGCACCAAGGACGGCGGCTGGAGCCTCGACGCGATGGGCGAGGCCTTCACCGGCCAGAACTTCCAGGCGTTCAAGTACTCGATCAAGTTCTCCGCGATCGCTGCGCTGGTCGGTGTCGTCTTCGGCACCCTGCTGGCCTACGCCGCGGCCACCCTGCGCCGCCCCCGCTGGCTGCGCAACCTGATCGCCTCGTTCAGCGGGGTCGCCGCCAACATGGGTGGCTTGCCGCTGGCGTTCGCGTTCATCACCTTGTTGGGCGCCCGCGCCGGCGTGTTCACCAACATCCTCAAGTTCTTCCACATCGACATCTACGACAAGGGCTTCGACCTCGGCAACACCTGGGGTCTGGTCACCGTCTACGCGTACTTCAACATCCCGCTGATGGTGCTCATCACCCTCCCCGCGATCGACGGCCTCAAGGCCTCGTGGCGCGAGGCGTGCGCCAACCTCGGCGGCACCACCTTCACCTATTGGCGCCGCGTCGGCCTGCCGGTGCTCACCCCCTCGCTGCTCGGTGGTTTCCTCCTGCTGTTCGCGAACTCCTTCGCCGCCTACGCCACCGCGCGGATCCTCACCGACAACTCGATGATCGTGTCGTTGCGCATCGGCTTCTTCCTGGGCGGCGACGTCGCCATCGGTGAAGACGCGGTGGGCTACTCACTCGCGGCGTGGATGATCATCATCATGGTGATCTCCATGTCGCTGTACTGGATTGCGCGAAAGCGTGCGGAAAGGTGGCGCGCATGATGCCCGAGTCCTCCATCGCCCAGATGGAGATCAATGCCGCCATCACCGACGGCATCATCCACACGGCACCGGTCGGCTATGTGCCGCCTTCGGCGGGCAAGCCCACCACGCGGTGGTCGCGGGTCGTCCCCACGTTGGTGCTGCTCCTGCACGCAGTGTTCTTCCTCGCGCCCCTGCTCACGCTCGGCCGGTTCGCGCTGCAGAACGTGCCGGCGTTCCTGCTCGGTCGTAAGACCCTGTTCAAGAAGTGGTCGCTGAAGCCGCTGACGCTGGCCTTCGACAACCCCGCGTTCTGGCCGGCGCTGAAGCTCAGCCTGCAACTGGCTGTCGGCACCGTGCTGCTCACCCTCCTGCTGCTGGTGCCCACCGCCATCTGGGTGCACTTGCGGGTGCCCCGCGCGCGGGCGGTCGTCGAGTTCTTCACGGTGCTGCCCTACATGATCCCCGCGATCGCGCTGGTGGCCGGCATCTTCGTGATCAAGCCGCACGCCCGCTGGTTCCTCAACAGCGACTTCTCCCTCATCCCGTTCTACGTGGTGCTGTCGCTGCCGTTCACCTACCGATCGATCGATGCCGGCTTGCGGGCCATCGACCTGAAGACGTTGGTGGATGCGTCGCGCAGCCTCGGCCGTGGCTGGGCCGCGACGGTAGTCACCGTGGTGATCCCCAACCTGCGCACGGCGATGATCTCGGTGAGCTTCCTCACTGCGGCCGTCGTGATCGGTGAGTTCACGATCGCCGACACATTGCTGAAAGAGACGCTGCCCCGGTTCCAGGCCACGTTCGTGGGCCGCGAACCGCAGGCCGGTTATGCCCTCAACCTGCTGGCGCTGCTGGCCACCACGGCCCTCTTCCTCCTGCTGGGTGTGCTCACCCGCAAGCGCAACCCGAAGCGCAAGACGTTCGAACATCGGTCGGCGCGACTGGCCGCCAAGGGAGCTCTCTGATGACCACGCTCGACTTCATCTCCGTGCGCAAGACCTTCGGGTCGATCGTGGCGCTGGAGGGGTTCGACCTCGACGTGAAAGAGGGCGAGCTGATCACCCTGCTCGGCCCTTCCGGATGCGGCAAGACCACGGCCTTGCGCATCACCGCCGGGTTCGAGTTCGCCGACTCCGGCGCGGTGCTGGTGGGCGGCGCCGACATCACCCGCACCCCGGCCCACCGCCGCAACATGGGCATGGTGTTCCAGAGCTACAGCCTGTTCCCCAACCTCTCGGTGGCCAACAATGTCGACTTCGGTCTGAGGGCACGCGGGCAGGGCGCGGCCCAGCGTCATCAACGCGTGGCCGAGATGCTGGAGCTGGTGCAGCTGACGGCGCTCGCCGATCGCTACCCGCACCAGCTGTCGGGCGGCCAGCAGCAGCGTGTGGCGCTGGCCCGCGCGCTCGCCATCCAGCCGCAGGTGCTGCTGCTCGACGAGCCACTGTCGGCGCTCGACGCGAAGGTGCGCACCACCTTGCGCGACGAGATCCGCCGCATCCAGACCGAGGTGGGCATCACCACCCTGTTCGTCACCCACGATCAGGAAGAGGCGTTGGCGATCAGCGACCGGGTGTGCGTGATGTCGCAGGGCCGCCTCGAACAGCTCGGCACGCCGCGCGATGTCTACCGCCACCCGAGCACGGCCTTCGTCGCCCGCTTCGTGGGCACCATGAACGAGCTGCCCGCAGAGGTCACCGGCGCCGGTGAGCTGTCCGTGCTCGGCGTGCGGCTCGGCGTGCCCAAGGCCGCCGGGCTCGGCACCGGCTCCACGGTGAAGCTGCTGGTGCGCCCCGAGGATCTCACGATCGCCGCTGATGGCCTCGCCGGCACGGTCACCGCCGTCACCTTCCAGGGTTCCACCACGCTGGTGGGGGTGCGCCTCGACGTGCTCGACCTGCTCGTCACCGTCGATGTCGTCCAGGGCGCAGCCGATCTGCTGGCCATCGGCGACCGCGTCAACGTCAAGATCGACGGGGCGAACGGGGTGTGCGAAGCTTGACAGTCGTGCTAAGGATGGATCTCGACCTCCGATGTTGCGACTCCCGACACGGCTCACTCCTCTGGCGGAACACACGAAGTGAAGCTGATCCTCACGTTCCCGACGGTGGTCTTCACCTTCCTGCTCGCGGTGTGCGTGCTGTGGTGGCTGCTGTCGATGCTGCTCGCCGGGCTGGATCTCGACCTCGACGGTGATGGCTCCGATGGCCTGGGCGACCAGCTCGGCTTCACCGCCATGCCGTTGCCGCTGGCGCTGTCACTGCTGTCGCTGGGCGGCTGGGTCACCACCGCGCTGCTGCAGGGTGCGCTCGGCACGAGCGCGGACGATTTCAAGCTCGCCATCGGCACCGCGATCGGCGTACTCGTCGCGGCCGTTGTCGTCGGCCTGCTCATCGTGAAGGTGGTGTCGCGGCCCCTCGGGCGCCTGTTCGCCACCGAGCAGGCACCCACGCGGCGATCCACCATCGGCTCGTTCTGCAAGATCCGCACGCTCGAGGTGAACGAGGGCTTCGGCCACGCCGAGGTGCTCACGGGGCCCACCAAGGGTGCGCTCATCTCCGTGCGTGCGCAGGACGGACGCTTCACCCGGGGCGACGTGTGCCTCGTGGTCGACTACGACGAACCCACCAACAGTTTTCTCATCGACGAGGTCGAGGAGTTCGTCCGACCGGACTGACCTCGATCGTCCCCTTCCCGTGACAAAGGAACCTCCCCAATGACCATCATCCTTGCTGCCGCCGCCGTGCTGGTGTTCTTCCTGCTCGCCGTCGGCGTGTTCGTCACCCGGCTGTACCGCAAGGTGCACCAGGGCCAGGCGCTCATCATCAACCGCGCCAAGACCACCACCGTCACCTTCAACGGTGGTGTCGTCCTGCCGGTCGTGCACAAGGCCGAGCTCATGGACATCGGCGTCAAGGTGATCGAGATCGAGAAGATGGGCAACGAAGGGCTCATCTGTCAGGACAACATCCGCGCCGACATCCGGGTCAGCTTCTACGTGAGGGTGAACCCCACGGAGGAGGACGTGCGCAAGGTCGCCCAGCTCGTGGGCTGTGCGAGTGCCTCCGATCCGGCCAAGCTCGACGAGCTGTTCAGTGCCAAGTTCGCCGAGGCGCTGAAGACCGCCGGCAAGCAGATGGAGTTCGTGCAGTTGTACGAGCAGCGCGAGCGCTTCCGCACCAATGTGATCGGGGTCATCGGCGACGATCTCAACGGCTACATGCTCGACGACGTCGCCATCGAATACCTCGAGCAGACCCCGATGGAGCAGCTCGACCCCAACAACGTGCTCGATGCCGAGGGCATCAAGAAGATCACCGACGTCACCAGCCGCGAGAACATCCAGGCCAACCACTTCCGCCGCGAGGCCGAGAAGCAGATCAAGGCCAAGGACGTGGAGACCCAGCAGGCCGTGTTCGAGATGGAGCGCCAGGAAAAGGCCGCCGAGTACCGGGCGCTGCGCGAGATGGCCACCACCAAGGCACGCGAGGAGAGCCTCACCGCGCAGGTGGAGGCCGAGGAGCGTCAGAAGGCCGAGGCCGCCCGCCTGAAGACCGACGAGGTCGTGGGTATCCAGCAGCAGAACGTGCAGCGTGAGGTGGAGGTGGCCGCGACGGCCCGCGAGCGCGTGCTCGCCGCCGAGCGAGAGAAGGTGGAGAAGGCCCGCCAGCTCGAGATCGTCGCCCGCGACATCGAGACGCTCGCGGCGAGCAAGGACCTCGAGTCCGAGAAGGCCCGTGTGGCCGAGTTGGCCAAGGCGCGCATCGCGGTGGAGAAGACGGTCGCCGAGCAGGAGGAGAGCATCAAGACCCTGCGCACGGTGGAAGAGGCGAATCGTGGCCGTGAGGCCCAGGTGATCGCGGCCGGCGCGCAGGCGGAGAGCGTGCTCATCGCCACCATCAAGGAGGCCGAGGCCAAAGAGCGCGCCGCGCAGCACCTCGCCAAGGAGCGCCTCACCATCGCCGACGCGCACAAGACGGCGAGCGAACTCGAAACCGTCGCCAAGATCCGCATCGCCGAAGGTATCCGTGCCGAGGCCGCCGCCGAGGGGCTCGCCGAGGTGGAGGTGCAGAAGGCCAGCGCCGCAGCGATCGAGCAGACCGGCCTCGCCCAGGTGAGGGTGCAGGAGGCCCAGGCTGACGCCGCGCTGAAGCGTGGCGGCGCCGACGCCGAGGTGATCCGCCTGACGGGTGAGGCCGACGGTGCCGCCATGGAGGCCCGCCTGCGCGGCGAGGCCGCCGGTCTCACCGACAAGGCCGAAGCGATGAAGCAGCTCGAAGGCGTGGGCAAGGAGTACGACCTCGCCGTGCGCAACATCGAGGCCGACGTGCAGGTGCGCACCGCGGCGATCGACGCGCAAAAGGACGCCGCCGTGGCCCAGGCCCAGGCGATGAGCGCCGCGCTGCAGACCGCCGACATCAACATCGTCGGTGGTACCGACATGTTCGTCGACCGCATCATGGGTGCGACGGCGATGGGCAAGGCCGTCGGCAACTTCAGCGAGAGCAGCGATGCCACCCGCGCGATCGCCAAGCCGTACCTCAACGGCGAGCGCGACCTCATCGAGACGCTGGCCGGCGCAGTCGGCGGCAGCCAGGGGTTGGCGAACCTCTCGCTGGCCCGTTTCCTCGGCGTGCTCGCCGAGCGGGTGGGTGGCGACGAGGGAGCATTGCTGAGCGAGCTGGTCGGCAGCCTGAAGGAACGCGGGCTCGACGCCATCTCGCTGAACCAGCTCACCAAGTGAGTCGTCGATGACCGACTCGTCAGGGGCGGTGACGCCCGGGGCCGGGTCGCCGCCCACGGTGCCGGCGTCCACCTACCAGTTGCTCCGCGACCGCCTGCAGGCGGTCGCCGAGCGGCTGCGCGTGGCCGCCGACCAGGTGAACCAGGCCCGCGCCGAAGCCTTCGCCACGGTGCCCCTCGCCCTCGCCGAGCAGGATCGCCTGCGCACCGAACAGCCGTCACACCCTCGCGACGTGGTGGGCCTCGGCGACCTCTTGCTGTTCGGGTTCAACGTCAGCGGTGCGCTGGGCCGAACGCGCACCGCCCACGACGCCTTCTCGCTGTTCCGTGTGCAAAGGGCGTCGGCCAGCGACTGGAACTTCACCGAGCTGAGCCGCGACGACCCGGCGTCGTTCCTCTCCGACCCCGGCTTCACCCGCGATCTGGGCGAGCTGTTCACCTACTACGCCGACACCCGCCTGTTGAAGCTGCAGGTCGTGAACGGCCGGCTGCTCATGGTGTTCTCCGTGGGCAGCAACGACGAGGACATGCGTGTGCTGCGCTGGCAGCTCGATGCAGCCGGCACGCCCACGTATGTCGACGCGTACGGCGACCACGACGTGTCCACCACGGAGGCGTTCGACTTCGAATGGACCGAGGCCGGCCGCGAGCTGATCGTCGAAGGGCGCTGGCGGCATTACGCCCTGGCCAACACCCTCTACGTGGGGATCGACAAGCAGCGCCTGGAGTTCCGGATCGACGATGCGGTGGTGGGCGGGCGCACGGTGCTCACCGAAGCCCTCGCCGAGGAGCAGGCGATCGACGAGCTGAACATCACCTACGCGTCGCTGGGCGATGTGCTCCTGCTGAGCGTGCAGCCCTATCGCGAGGCCGACCGCCGCTTCTACATCTACAACCGGCTCACCCGCGCCGTCAGCCGCACCGACGCGATCGGCCGCAACTGCCACCAGCTGCCCGAGGGCCAAGGGGTGGTGTTCCCCGGTGGCTACCACTTGCAGAACGGCGAGACCAAGGTCTTCAGCGTTCCCACAGAGGCGGGCAACGGGTCGGCGCACACGTTCGGCTTCCACGCCGCCCACAAGAGCCCGAACGGCGAGGACATCCTCTACGCGTACTACAGCGCCGTCGCGGGCGAGTACCTGCTGTGCGCGTACAACGTGGTGGCGCGCACGATGGCCACCCCGGTGGTGGCCGACGGCTATGCGATGTTCGACGACGGCCTCATCGTGACGATCCGCCACGCCGCCGAGGCGCAACGGGTGCACGCGGTCGGCGTGTACACCAGCCCGTTCTGCACCGCCGAGCACTACTCGCCGCCGGTGGCGAGTGACAGCTTCCACGGCCGGGTGGGCAACCCGGAACTCGTGAGGGTGCTCGGCGAGGCGTTCTCGCTCGTGCGCGACGCGAGCGATCCGGTGTTCAACGAGGCGGTCTTCGAAGCCTTGGTGGGACGGGCCACCAGCCTGCTCGACGCACACGCGTGGCTCGGCGAGCCCGAGGCGCACGGGATCGACGGCCTGCTCGTGGAGGTGCGCAAGGCCGCCGGCGATGTGCTCGACGAGTTCGCCGCGGTCGTTGCCGCGAAGAAGGACGCGACGGAACGTCTCGCTGACGCCGATCGCCTGGTGGCCAACCTGGTGGCCGACGCCGAGTTGGAGCTGCGCGACGCCGACACCTACATCGACCGGCTGGCCGCCACCCGCGCCGCGATCGGTCACCTCGTGGAGCTGCGCGACGCGCGTGAGATCGATCTCGAGGCGGTGGGCGCGCTGGAGGTGAAGGTGGCCGGGGTGCACGAGCGCCTCGCCAACCGCGCGGTCGACTTCCTCGGCTCGGACGCGGCACTTGACACCCTGCTCGCCGTGTTCGACAGCGCCGAGCGTGATGCCGCCGCGGCGCCCACCGTCGCGGCGCTGACCGGGCTCATCGGGCAGGTGGACACCGCCGGCGAGAGGGTGGTGCTCCTCACCGAGGTGGTGGGCGGGCTGGAGTTGGCCGACACCACCGTGAAGACGGCCGTTCTCGGGCGCCTGTCCACCGCACTCGGCCGCCGCAACGCGGCGCGGGCGACGCTCGACGCGCGGTCGGCGTCGCTGCGCATCGCCGAGTCGAGTGCGGCGTTCCAGGCGGGTATGGCCGTGTTGGGCCAGCGCATCCAGGCGATGCTGATGACCACCACGGACACCGCGAGCTGCGATGCCGCTACGGCGACGCTGACGGCCGAGTTGGAGAACCTCGACCTGGCGTTCGGCGATGTGCCCGCCCACGCGGATGCGATCGAGGTGAAGCGCGACGAGATCGTCACCGCGTTCACCCGCCGGCGCGATGCACTCTCCGCCGAGCGCACCCGTCGCATCGACCGTCTCGTTGCGTCGGCGCAACGGCTGATCGCCACGATCACCAGCCGCAGCGCGGCGTTGCCCGGGCGGGCCGAGGTCGACACCTTCTTCACCACCGACCCCCTGGTGGGGAAGGTGCGCACCACCGTCACCGAGCTGGCGGCACTCGGCGAGGCCGGGCCGGCGGGTGAGCTGGAGGTGGCGCTCGGGGCGGCGCGCGATCAGGCGCGCCGTGTGGTGGCCGACCGTGCAGAGATGTTCGAGGACGGCGCGATCAAGATCGGCCGGTGGCGCTTCGGGATCAACACCGAACCGTTCGAGCTGCGCCTCGACGCCAACCCCGACCCCGATGCCAGCGATGACGATGCGTTGCGGCTCCGGCTGAGTGGCACCGACCTCGTCCTGCCGGTGCCGCCCGAACTGAAGGGCATCGGTGCGCGCTACGCCCGCCAGACCTATCCCAGCGAGACCGCCGAGCTGCCGCGTGCGCTGTACCTCGCGTTCGCCGCCCTGTGCGCAGGTGTCGATGGCGTGGCCACGGGCTCGGCGGCCGTCGCCGAGTTCGCCGCCCGCCGGATCGACGACGGCTACGAACCGGGGGTGCACGACGCCGATGCGGCGCTGCTCATCGGGGCGCTGCTGCCATGGTGGTCAGTGATCGCTTTGCGGCCGAGCGGTGTGGTGCGCGGGGTGGCCGGCGCGTGGATGTCGGCGATGCCCGCCAAGGAACGCTCCGCGCTGCAGCGCGAGCTGGCCGCGATGGCGGCGCTCGGCGAGGGCCGGGCGTTGGCGGCGCTGCGCGAGCGGGTGATGCCACCGCTCGAGGAACTGGCCGCGGCCGCGGGGCTCGCCGCCGAGTTCGACGGATCGAGCGCGGTCGACTGGCTGGTGGCCACCGCGGGGCACGGCGTGGTGCGCCGAACCGCGGCGGATCTCGCGTCGGCCCTGCGGGAGTGGACCACGTCGGTGGGCCTCGACCTGCGCACCGTGGGCTTTGCCGACCTGTTCCGCTGGGCGTCCGACCTGAAGGACGCCGACCCCGCCCTCGCCGCCGAGGCCGCCTGGAAGCTGCTCGACGACCAGGTGGAGGTCGACGGTCTGGAAGCACCCCAGATCGTGGTGCCGGGCCTGCGCAGCCAGCACCCACGGATCGTGGAGGGCGTTCTGCAGTTCGATCCCGGCGCGGAGTTCACCCGTTGGGTGGTCTACCGGCGAGAGGAGCAGCCCCGCTTCCAGGCGTTCGCCGACGCCCGCCGTGCGCTGCTCGGCCGCCAGCGCACCGAACTCGACCTCGATCGGCTGCGGCCCAAGGTGATCAGCTCGTTCGTGCGCAACCGCTTGATCGACGAGGTGTACCTGCCGCTGGTGGGGGACAACATCGCCCGTCAGGTGGGGCTCAATGGTGCCGCTCAAGGGTTGCTGCTGCTCATCTCCCCACCCGGCTACGGCAAGACCACCTTGCTGGAGTACATCGCCGACCTGCTCGGGTTCGGCATGGTGAAGATCAACGGCCCCGCGCTCGGGGCCCAGGTGGTGAGCCTCGATCCGGCCGCCGCGCCCGATGCCGCGGCGGCGGAGGAGCTGGTGAAGCTCAACCGGGCGTTCGCCATGGGCAACAACGTGGTGTGCATGATCGACGACATCCAGCACACCTCGCCCGAGTTCCTGCAGAAGTTCATCTCCCTGTGCGACGCCACCCGGCGGGTGGAAGGCGTGCTGGATGGCGAGGCGCGCACGTTCTCGCTGTCGGGGAAGCGCTTCGTGATGGCGATGGCGGGCAACCCGTACACCAGCGACGGTGCGAACTTCCGCATTCCCGACATGCTCGCCAACCGTGCCGATGTGCACAACCTCGGCAATGTGGCGAGCAGCGCGGCGAACGCGTTCGCACAGAGCTATGTGGAGAACGCGTGTGGCGTCAACGAGGTGCTGGCGCCGGTGCTCGGCCGCGGGCGCCGCGACCTGGAGGTGCTCATCAGGGCGGCGTCGGGCGGCAGTGTGCGCAGCGACGAGCTGCAGCACCGGTACACGGCCAACGAGTTGCAGGCGATCACCGCGACGCTGGCTCACCTGCTGCGCGTGCGCGACTCGTTGCTGAAGGTGAACGCGGCCTACATCGCCTCGGCCACGGTCGACGACCACCTGCGCGGTGAGCCGGCGTTCTTGCTGCAGGGCTCGTATCGCAACATGGCGCGCATCGCCCAGAGGGTGCTGCCGGCGATGACGGCCGAAGAGGTCGACCATCTCGTCACCGACCACTACCGGGCGGAGTCGCAGACCCTTGCCGCCGCGGCCGGCTGGAACTTGTTGAAGCTGAGAGTGGTGATGGGCACCGCGAGCGATGACGATCACCGCCAGCTCGACGAGTTGCGCGAGCGGTGGCGGCAGAGCAATGCGGCCGGCGACCCGATGGCGGTGATGGCCAACGCGTTGAGCAGCATCGCCGGGGCGCTCACGTCGTCGGGCGATGTAAAGCCGGGCTAACGTGTCGGCCCTGGGGGTCCACCACGCATCATGTCGTCCGAGTCATCGTCTGTTTCCACGTCCACGCCGGCCATCCGGCTCGTCGGGCTGCGCAAGACGTTCGGCACCGGCGAGCACGAGGTGGTGGCGGTCGACTCCGTCGATCTGACGATCGACAACGGCGAGTTCTTCTCCCTCCTCGGCCCATCGGGCAGCGGCAAGACCACGGTGCTGCGCATGATCGCCGGCTTCGAACTGCCGAGCGCCGGGGCGATCCTGCTCGAAGGGCAGGACGTCACCCGTGTGCCGCCCTACGACCGCGACGTCAACACCGTCTTCCAGGACTATGCCCTGTTCCCCCACATGTCGGTGCAGCACAACGTGGAGTACGGGCTGAAGGTGAAGGGCGTGCCCCGTGCCGAGCGTCACCGGCGCGCGGGGGAGATGCTCGAGGTGGTGCGCCTGGCGGGGTTCGGCCATCGTCGCCCCAGCCAGTTGAGCGGCGGCCAACGCCAACGCGTGGCGCTGGCCCGCGCGCTGGTGAACCGCCCCAAGGTGCTGCTGCTCGACGAGCCGCTCGGCGCGCTCGACCTGAAGCTGCGCGAGGAGATGCAGGTCGAGTTGAAGGCGATCCAGCGCGAGGTGGGGATCACCTTCGTGTTCGTCACCCATGATCAGGGCGAGGCGCTCAGCATGAGCAATCGCATCGCCGTGTTCAACCACGGCCTCATCGAACAGGTGGGCACCCCGCGCGAGATCTACGACCATCCCACCACGTCGTTCGTGGCCGGGTTCGTCGGTACCAGCAACCTGCTCTCGGTCGAGCTGTCGCAGCAACTGCTCGGCGTCGCCGAGGTGCACAGCGTCCGTCCCGAGCGCATTCGCATCGTGCACGAGTCCGCCGGCGACGGCGAGGTGACGGTGCAGGGCACGGTCACCGATCTGCAGTACCTGGGGGCCGACAGCCGCATCCGCCTGCAGCTCGCCGACGGCTCCCACCTTCTCGCCAACGTGCCGAGCGACGGGCTCGTGGGCGTTGCCATCGGAGCACCGCTCCGGATGGCGTGGTCGCGCTACGCGGCCTTCACCGTCGCAGCAACCGACAATGAGCTAGGGGAGGATCAATGAGGAAGGCAAGAGCCGCAATGGCGCTGCTCGCGTCGCTGTCCATCGTCGCCGCCGCGTGTGGCGACGACAAGGAGAGCACCGAGCCGACGACCGGAGCCACCACGGAAGAGACGACGGCCGGCACCGCCGGGTCGGAGACGACCACCGGTGGCGAGATGGATTACATGTGGACGCCCAACGCGGAACTCCTGGCGAATGCCGAGCCGGAGGTCAACATCGTCGCGTGGGCCGGTTACATCGAGGACGGCAGCACCGACCCGGCCTACGACTGGGTCACTCCGTTCACCGAGATGACGGGGTGTGCGGTGAACGTCACCAACGGTGAGACCAGCGACCAGATGGTGCAGCTGATGCAGAGCGGCGAGTACGACGGTGTGTCGGCCTCGGGCGACGCCACCCAGCGGCTCATGGCCGGTGGCGAGGTGGAGGCCATCGATCCGGCCGAGTACTCCAGCTATGAGAAGATCTTCGAGCAGCTGAAGCTGCAGCCGTGGAACTCCGAGGACGGCACGCCCTACGGCATCCCGCACGGCCGTGGCGCGAACCTGCTGGTGTACAACACCGAGGCCTTCGCCGACGGCGCTCCCGACTCGTGGGGCGTGATGTTCGACGGCGGCGCTCCCAGCGACGGTGCGGTCAGCGTGTACGACAGCGCGATCTACATCGCCGACGCGGCGCTGTACCTGATGGCCACCCAGCCCGAACTGGGCATCACCAACCCGTATGCGCTGGATCAGACCCAGTTCGACGCGGCGATCGCCCTGCTGGAGTCGCAGAAGGCACTCGCCGGCCAGTACTGGGCGCTCTACACCGACCAGCAGACCGCCCTGGAGGACGGCTCGGTGTTGGCAGGCACCACCTGGCAGGTGATCGTCAACCTGGCCCAGGCCAACGGCGCGTTGATCGACGCGGTGAAGCCCGTGGAGGGCGCCACCGGTTGGTCGGACACCTGGATGCTGTCGTCGAAGGCCGCCCACCCGAACTGCATGAAGCTGTGGATGGACTGGATCGCCTCCCCGTGGGCGAACAGCCAGGTCGCGGTGTGGTTCGGCGAGGCCCCCAGCAACGCCGACTCGTGCACGCTGGAGGGCATGGCCGAGCACTGCGCCACCTTCCACGCCGAGGAGGACGACTACTGGACCGACGTGTGGTACTGGACCACGGCCACGGAGGAGTGCCTCGACGGGCGCACCGACGTGACGTGTGTCGGGTACACCGAGTGGGTGAACGCTTGGACGCAACTGCGTTCGTGACGCAGTCGAGTGCGGGCGACGGCGGGAGGGCCTCCGGGCCCTCCCGCCCCCTGCGCGCGCTCAATCGTTTGTTCCACGGCCGTCGCCGTCTGGGCGTCGGCTCCCTCCTCGGGCTTCCGCTCTCGTGGATGCTCGTGGTGTACATCGGTTCGCTGGCGTTGCTGGTGGGCAGCGCGATGTACGCGCTCGACCCTTCGTCGCAGAAACCGAGCCACGATCTCACGTGGCACAACCTGCGCATGTCGTTCAACATCTTCGACCCCGATGTGCGCGAGACAGTTCTCTGGCCCTTCCTGCGCACGGCCCGGATGGCGGTGTTCGTCACCCTCATCTGCGCGGCGGTGGCGATCCCGGTGGCGTTCTTCGTGGCCAAGGTTGCCTGGCGTTGGTCGCGCCGAGCCTTGATCGTGTCGATGCTGTTGCCGCTCTGGGCCGGCTACCTGGTGAAGGGGTACGCATGGCGGGCGATGGTGTCTCCTGCCGGCGGACGCTTCGCTGCCGCCGGTCGAGGAGAAGGCGGCTTCCTTACCAGCACACTCGGCTGGACCCCAGGCTTCGGGCAGGTCGCCATCCTGCTCGCCGAGATCTACCTCTGGCTGCCGTACATGATCCTGCCCATCTACGCCGGCATCGATCGCCTTCCGCCCTCACTGCTCGACGCGGCGGGCGACCTGGGGGCACGGCCGTTTCGCACCTTCCGCTCCGTCATCCTGCCCATGCTCATCCCTTCGGTGGCGGCAGGAGCGATCTTCACCTTCTCGCTCACCCTGGGTGACTTCCTGATCCCCGACATCCTCAACGAGAAGAACCGTTACATGTTCGGGTCGACGATCTACGGCATCCTCGGTGCGCCAAACCAGCCGTTGGCCGCTGCGTACACCCTGTGGCCCTTGCTCATCATCGTGCTGTTCCTCCTGTCGATGCGGCGCATCGGCGCGTTCGAGAGCCTGTGATCGCGTGAACCTCTCATGGCCCTCGAAAGTGATGCTCGGGCTGGTCACCGCGGCCACCCTGTTGTTCCTGTATCTGCCACTGGCGGTGGTGGCCCGCCTGTCGGTGAGCCCGCTCAAGACGGTGGGCTGGCCCGGGTGGAGCGGGTTCAGCTTGGATTCATGGCGCCAGGTGTGGGAGGTGGACGGGCCGCGCGACGCGTTGTGGATGTCGGTGAAGATCGCCTTCGTGGCGATGCTGCTCGCGCTCGTTTTGGGAACGTTCGCCGCGATGGCGATGGCGCGCTTCGACTTCTTCGGCAAGAACAGTGTGTCGTTCGTGCTGGTGCTGCCCATCGCCCTGCCGGGCATCGTCACCGGCCTCGCGATGCAGAACACGTTTTCGCGCACCATCGATCTCGGGCTGTTCTCCTTCAAGATCGGCCTCGGCTTCCACGCGGTCGTCATCGCCCACGCGACGTTCTGCATCGTCATCGCCTACAACAATGTGGTGGCGCGGCTGCGGCGCACGGCACCCAACCTCCTGGAGGCCTCCGCCGACCTCGGCGCGCAGGGCACGCAGACGTTCCGCTACGTCACCTTCCCGCTGATGCGTTCGGCGTTGGTGGCCGGCGGCATCCTGGCCTTCGCCCTGTCCTTCGACGAGATCATCGTCACCACCTTCACCGCAGGCGCCGGCGTGGAAACGCTGCCGAAGTGGATGCTCAACCAACTGAGCAACCGCCAGAACCCCCTGCTGCCCTACGTGATGGCGACCTTCGTGATGCTGGTGTCGATCCCGCTGGCGTGGCTGGCGCAGCGCCTCAGCGAGGGGCGACCGGACAGCTGAGCGCGCCACGCAGGCGGGCGCGCAGGGCCACCACGAGCAGCACCACCGAAAGGGCGGCGAGGTAGGGCTGCAGCGGCTCGAACCAGCGCCGGGCGCCCACCGTACCGAGGGCGATCACCACCACCTTGTTGCACACCGGGCAGCCGACGGCGAAGAACGACAGCAACCCACCGACGCCGCCCGTGCGTGCGGGCCGATCGGCGTCGATCGGGCCGTCCGTGAGGGCAGGGTCGCGCACATAGGTGGCCACGAGCAGCCCGCCGAGGACGGCGGTGATCGCCAGCACCGGGTAGCTCCACCACGTCACGGGCACCGGGCGGCCGAACACCGGGTTGGGGATCACGTCGGTGGGCAGGCCCACCACGAGGGCCACCGCGACCGCGCCGACTGCGGCCGTCCACCAACGACGAGCAGGCCACTGGCCGAGTTCGGCGAACATGCGCGGGAGCGTATCGTGCCCCGGCCGGAGCAGGGCGGCGAGCGGTGGGCGGGTAGCGTGGCCGCGTCATGATCTACCTCGTCCTCATCGCCGTCGTGCTGGTGTTCGGCATCGGCCTCGTCCTCTGGAACCGTCGCCGTCACGCCGCGGCGCCGGGCGCGGTTCCTACCACTGTTCCGGCTGCTGCTCCGATCGCGGAACCTGCCGCGGAACCTGCCGTGTCGGCGGAGACGGCGGCCGAGGAGGTGGCAGAACGGCCGAACTTCCGGTCGCGCATGGCCAAGGCGCGCGCCGGGTTCACCGGTGCGCTCGTCGGCATCCGTGGTCGCAAGGGCATCACCGACGAGACGTGGGACGACCTGGAGGAAGCCTTGCTGCGCGCCGATGTGGGCGTGAAGGTCACCGCCGCGCTGATCGAGGGCCTGAAGGCGCGGGTGAAGGCCAAGGAACTCACCGAGCCCGACCAGTTGTTGGATGCCCTGCGCGCGGAGATGACCTCGCGGCTGGATGGCGCCGACCGGTCGTTGCACCTCGAGCCGGGGCCCGCCGACGAGCCCAACGTGTGGCTGTTCGTGGGGGTCAACGGGGTGGGCAAAACCACCACTATCGGCAAGGTGTCGGCCCAGCAGGCCGAGCAGGGGGTCAGCGTGCTGATGGCGGCGGGCGACACCTTCCGCGCCGCGGCCGCGGAGCAACTCGAGACGTGGGCGCACCGTTCGGGTGCCGAGATCGTGCGCGGCAAGGAGGGCGGCGACCCCAGCTCGGTGATCTTCGACGGGATCGAACGCGCCGCGGCGCGGGGGATCCAGCTTGTGCTCGCCGACACGGCCGGGCGGCTGCACACCAAGACCAACCTGATGGACGAGTTGCGCAAGGTGCGCCGTGTCGCCGAGAAGGGGCGCGGCCGGGTCACCGAGGTACTGCTCGTCATCGACGCGACGACGGGCCAGAACGGGCTTGCCCAGGCCCGCGAGTTCGGTGCCGCCACCGGTATGGGTGATGGCTCGGGGGTCACGGGTGTGGTGCTCACCAAGCTCGATGGCTCGGCCAAGGGTGGCATTGTGTTCGCGATCGAGACCGAGCTGGGGCTGCCGGTGAAGCTGGTGGGCCTCGGCGAGACGATGCACGACCTCGTCGCGTTCGAGCCGGCGGAGTTCGTGGAGGCACTCGTCTCACTCGATTGACGAAATCGGGAACCACGACGGCTCGCCCGAACGTCGAAAGGGTGAGCACTCGTGAACCAGTACCCCGACCCGAAAGGATCGCCATGCTCCGCTCCCACCGCTTCGCACTCGCCGCCGCCGCCGTCGTCTTCGGCCTCAGCTCGTGCGGCGACGCCCCCCGTACCGCCACCTCGGGCCAGAGCCCGGTGGTGATCCACCTCGGCCAGCCCTCCACATCGGCCAATGCCGAGACGGCCGCCGCGGACAAGATGATGGTGCCGTACATGATCATGAACTTCGTGTACGACGGCGCCCTGCCCGACCTCGGCGCCACCGGCCAGGCGTGGAAGCTGCCGGCCGGCACCCAGATCGATGCCGACCGGGTGGCCCGCATGGCCGCACTGCTCGGCGTGTCCGGCGAGGTGCGCGAGCTCCCCGCTGATCAGGGTGGGGGCTGGATGGTCGGCGCCGCCGACTACACGAGCGCCAACCTCAGCGTGAGCGCCGATGGCCTGCTGAGCTGGTGGTTCAACCCGGATCCGTCGGTCTACGGTGACGGCACTGCGGTCACCTGCTCCGACCCCGGCGTGATGGTCGATCCGGCCGTCAGCGAGGAGGCCGCACCTGCGCCGAGCACCCCGGTCACCGAGGTGCCGACCACCGACGTGCCCGTGTGCGAGACGCCGCAACCCCCCGAAGGGGTGCCCGACAGCGAGACCGCGCTCGCCAATGCGCAGCAGTTGATGCGCGACCTCGGCTACGACCCGGCCGGCTACGAGTTCGAGACCTATGCCGACGAGTGGGGCGCGAACGTCACTGCCTACCTGATGATCGAGGGGCACCGCAGCCCGCTCACGGTGTCGGTGGGGTACGGCGCGCAGGGTGCGCTCACCTGGGCATCGGGCACCATGGCCACCCCCGAGTCCGCCGGTGAGTACCCGCTGGTCAGCGTGCAGGCGGGTATCGACCGGATGAACGCCGAGGGTGGGTACTGGATGGGCTACTACGGCCCCGCCGGCGCCATGGTGAAGTCGGCCGTCAACGAGACGGTGACCGCCGGTGAGGCCACGCCGCCCGCCGACACCGCGGTGGCGGGGTCGGCCGTTGTCGAGCCGATCGGCACGGCGCCGTACTGCGATCCGGCCGCGGACTGCTACGACGGCAGCGTTCCCGAACCGGAGGAGATCACCGTCCACCTCAACTCCGCGAAGGTCGACCTCACGATGGTGTGGGATGTCGACGGCACGGTGTGGCTGGTGCCCGCCTACACGTTCAGCGACGTGGATGGGGGCTCGTACACGGTGATCGCGGTCGACGAGGAGTTCGTCACCCTGCCTGACCCGGGGCTGATGCCCGAGCCGGTGCCGGTGGAGACCGGGTCCGGTTCTGAAGGTTCGGAGGGTTCTGTGGCAGCTGACATCGACACCGCGATCTCCGCTCTGGTGGGGGTTGCCGAGGACGAGGCCGCCAAGCTGGCCGAAGGGTACGGTTGGACCTTCCGGGTGATCGAGCGCGATGGCGAGTCGCTGCCGGCCACGATGGACTTCAACCCCGCCCGTGTGAACGTGACGGTGGAGGCCGGGGTGGTGGTGACCGTCCAGTCGTTCGGCTGAGCCACGTTGCGGCTCAGGTGCTGTCCCACTCCACCGGAGCGAGCGGATCGGGCACGTACGAGCAGTACGTGCCCGTTCGCACGCGCTGGCCGAGGTGGGCGGCCGCGATCGAGTGGTGTTCGGCCAGCCGAGCGAGTGCGTACCTGATGGCGCGGGTGACCGCGGTCCTTGCCCGTTCCGCGCTGGCGCCGGTGGTGCGGGGCCGTCCCCCGAGCCCGACGGCGCTGCGCAGTTCGGCGATCAGGTAGTCGCGGTCTCGCTCGGCAAGCTCGCGGCGGGTGAGGTCGTTCATCGCCGTGGCGTCGTCGAT
>WBZL01002408.1_pt1 | contig 18274 bp, 17 predicted proteins | sample 5204291 | NCBI WGS metagenome assembly WBZL01 (sample SAMN12344345, study PRJNA552823) | activated sludge metagenome | biome: Activated sludge suspended growth; feature: Nitrification reactor; material: Wastewater; isolation source: activated sludge from nitrification reactor of wastewater...
ACTGCCGCGAAACAGCCCCGCGCGCCCGCAGTGCCTCGCCAACTCGGGTGACCGAGTGCGCCAGCGTGCGCATGCCACCTGCGGGATCGGTGGCACTGTCGAGCAAGGCTTTGCGAGAGGCTGCGGACAGAGCCAGGTCTTGAACGCATGGCCCCGCGATCACCGACTCCCACATGGATGTTCGGACTTCCAGGTGCTTTCTTTGCGTCCTTTCTTTGCACCAGCAAAGAAAGGATGTCGGCCGCCGGGCCGAGACCCGGCCGAGAGAGGTGGGCGACCGACTCGTCCGCCAATGCCCGATCAGCGCCACAAGCCGCTGGCCCGCACCGGCACGCCGGGCACCTACGGCCCAGCGCCGCGGCAGCGCTACTTGCCGAGTCCGTCCACCCCGGCCTTGGCGACCACGCCGTCCTGCTCGGACGAGCCGCCCGAGACGCCGATGCCGCCGATGATCTTGCCGTCCAGCACCAGGGGCAGGCCGCCCTCGACGCCGTTGGCGCCGCGCAGCATCAGGATGCGCAGGCCGGCGCCGCCGCCGGCGATGGCGTCCTGGAAGGCCTTGGTCGGGCGGCGGAACATCGCCGCCGACTGGGCCTTGTCCTGAGCCACCTGGACGCTGCCGGTCTGTGTGTTGTCCATGCGCTCGAAGGCCACCAGCATGCCGGCGGTGTCGACCACCGCCACGGCCATCGGCAGGTTCTGGCGCCGCGCGTCGGCGAGCGCTGCGGCCAGCGCCTTGCGCGCCTGGTCGAGCGAGACGTTGGTGCCGTAGACCGGCACCTGGGCCTGTGCGGCGAAGGTGGTGGCGCACAGCGCGGCGGCGGCGAGGGTGGCCTTGAAGGGGAAGCGACGCATCGGGTGTCTCCTGTGGTGCAGCATGGGTTCGAGCGACATGGACCTGCTGGCCCATGGGGTATACGGGCGAGCCGGCAGGTCCATGCCATGATGGGTCATGACCGAGTCGACCGCACGCCCGGCAGCCGCATGAAGTCCTTCGGTGCCCGTGCCCAGGGCCTGCGTCTCGAACGCTTCCAGGACTCGCCGCGCTGGATCGACGGGGCCTTTCGCAACCTGCACCCGGTGGCGCCGGGCCTGCGCGACCCCACGGTGCCGCGGCCGACGCTCGGCGACTTCCTCTCGTGCAGCGGCCGCAAGCTGCCGCGCGGCCCGCTGCCGTCTCTGGATCCTCGCGAGGCCTGGCGGCGCCCGCCCGGCAGCGGGCTGCGGGCCACCTGGCTGGGCCACTCGACGGTGTTGATCGAGATCGACGGGCTGCGCGTGCTGACCGACCCGGTGTGGGGCGCGCGCGCATCGCCCTCGCGCATCGCCGGGCCCAAGCGCTTCCAGCCGGTGCCGGTGGCGTTGAAGGCCCTGCCCCCGATCGACCTGGTGCTGATCAGCCACGACCACTACGACCACCTGTGCATGGCCACGGTGGGCGAGCTGGCCCGCCGTGGGCTGCCCTTCGTCACCAGCCTGGGCGTCGGCGCTCACCTCGAGCACTGGGGCGTGCCGGCCGGGCGCATCACCGAGCTCGACTGGTGGCAGCGCTTCGAGCTGCCCGGCGCCGAGCTGGCGGTGACCGCGGCGCCGTCGCAGCACTTCTCGGGCCGCGGCTTGAAGGACCGCAACGCGACGCTGTGGTCGTCGATGGTCATCTCCACGCCGCGGCATCGCGTGTTCTTCAGCGGCGACACCGGACTGACCACCGAGTACCGCCACATCCTCGAGCGGCTGGGCCCCTTCGACCTGGCGATGCTGGAGGTGGGCGCCTTCCATCCCAGCTGGGGCGACATCCACCTCGGCCCGGACAACGCGCTGCAGGCGCTGGCGCTGCTGGGGCATCCCCCCTTCCTGCCGGTGCACTGGGGCACCTTCAGCCTGGCCCTGCACGCCTGGGACGAGCCGGCCGAGGTGCTGTTCGACCGGGCCGCCGGGCTGCGCGCGCCGCTGTTGATGCCGCGTCTGGGCGAGGCCGTGGAGCCGACCGAGGCGCCCGCCTTGCAACCCTGGTGGCGCGACGTGGACGGCGTGCCGGTGCCGGCCGCGGCGAGCCGTGAGGAGCCACCGCCCGAGACGCCGTTGCGCGGGCCGATGGCCTGGCCGGCGGATTGACCGGCGGATTGACCGGCGAACGGACCGGCGAACGGACCGGCTGACCGATCGGCGCCCTGCGGTCGAATCCGCCAGCAGCGAGCAGGGCCGCCCGCCGCTCGATCGATCGATCGCGCGGGCCGGCAGGCTCGTGCGCCGGCCCCGGCGGGCTCTACGGCCGTGCCGCGGCGTCCACCGCCGCCAGGCGCACGTTCAGCTCGAAGGCCGCGCGCAGCCCGTCGATGCGCGCGATGCCCTGGCCGGCGATGTCGAAGGCCGAGCCGCTGGCCGGGGTGGTGACGGGTACGGGCAGGCCGCCGTGCAGCGTGACGCCGCGTTCGAAGCCCATCAGCTTCATCGCGATCTGGCCCTGGTCGTGGTACATCGAGACCACGGCATCGAAGTCGCCGCGCCGCGCGGCGATGAACACGGTGTCGGGCGACAACGGGCCGCGGGCGTCCAGGCCGTCGGCCTGCAGCGACTGCACGGCCGGCGCGATGATGTCGATCTCCTCCATGCCGATGCTGCCACCGTCGCCGGCATGCGGGTTCAGGCCGGTGACCGCGATGCGCGGCCGTGCCACGCCGGCGCGGCGCAGCGCGCGCTCGATGATCAGCACCGCGTCGCGCACCGCCGGGCCGGTGATCAGGCCGGCGACGTCGCGCAAGGGCACGTGCGAGGTCACGCGCGAGGTCCACAGCGCGCCGGTGATGTTGAACTCGCAGACGAAGCCCGGCACCGCCAGGCGCTCGGCCAGGTAGCGCAGCTCGTCCTCCTGCTGCATGCCGGCCAGGCGCAGGCTGTGCTTGTTGAGCGGCGCGAAGACGATGCCCTGCACCTGACCGGCGCGCGCCGCGGCGGCGGCCAGCTCCAGCGCGCGCAGCGAGGCACGGCCGGCCTCGGCGGTGGACTCGGCGCGCGGCGGCAGGATGCCGTGCAGCACGTCGTCGGCCAGGAAGTCGATGGCGTTGGCGTCGCTGCCGGCCGCGGTGCCGCGCAGGCCGGCGGTGCCTGCCACGCCCGTCGCGCGCGAGGCCTGTGCCGCGCCAGGCCGGTCGACGCGGCGCAAGGGCAGTCGCAGGCCGGCGACGCGCTCGCCCTCGGCCAGCACCACCGGGTCGGCGACCAGCAGCACATCGGCGGCAGCCCTGACGGCCGGGTCGGCCAGCAGCCGCACGCCCATCTCGGGACCGACGCCGGCGACGTCGCCGAGCAGGAAGGCGATGCGCGGGCGTCGGCTCATGATCTCGCTCCCGGGCGCCGGGTGCGGAGCGGATCGATGGCCCGCACGGTCACTGTCCCTCCACCTTGATGCCGGCCTCGCGCACCAGGCGGCCGTAGCGCTCGAACTCGCTGCGGTTCATCTCGGCGAACTGCGCGGGGCTCATCAGCTGGATCTCGCCGCCCAGACCCTTGATGCGCGACTGCACCTCGGGCAGCTCGAGCGCCTTGGTCAGCTCGGCGGCCAGGCGCTCGACCACCGGCCTGGGCGTGCCGGCGGTGACGTACATCGCGTACCAGGTCTGGATGTCGACGCCTTGGATGCCCTGCTCGGCCAGCGTCGGCACGTCGGGCAGCTCGGCGCTGCGCTTGGGCGTGGTGATGGCCAGCGGGCGGAACTTGCCACCGCGGATCTGCCCCATCGCCGAGCTGGTGGTGTCGAACATCATCTCGACCTGGCCGCCGATGATGTCGATGTGCGCCTGCGCGCTGCCCTTGTAGGGCACGTGGATGGCCCGGGTGCGCGTGGACAGGTTGAAGGCCTCGCCGACGATGTGCTGGGTGCTGCCGATGCCCGAGCTGCCGTACTTCAGCGCACCGGGCCGCGCCTGCAGGTCGGCCAGCAGGTCCTTGACGGACTTGTACGGCGAGCTGGCGCTGACCACCAGCACGTTGGGCACCACTGCCACCAGCCCGAGCGGCTGCAGGTCCTTGAGCGGGTCGAACTTCAGCTTCAGCAGGTGCGGGGCGACGGCCTGTCCGGTGTTGGTGGCCAGCAGCAGCGTATGGCCGTCGGCCGGGGCCTTGGCGGTGATGTCGGCGGCGATGGTGTTGCTGGCGCCGGGCCGGTTCTCGATCAGGATGCTCTGCTTCAGGTTGGGCGCCATCTTCTCGGCCAGCAGGCGCGCCAGGATGTCCGTGCCGCCACCGGGCGAGGCACCGACCATGATGCGCAAGGGCTTGTCGGGCCAGGCCTGCGCGAAAGCGGGCGGGGCGGCCGCCAGCCAGGCGGCGCCGGCCACGAGCAGACCGGCGCGCAGCCACCTGCGGCGCCGTGGATCCGAGCTGCGGGCAATGGCCATCGGGGTCTCCGGAAGGGTGTCGGGGCGAGGGGCTCGCGCCCGGCCGATCTGCCGGGCGTGGGGCGATGGCCGCGAGCGTACGGGCTCGGGTCATGCAGCGCCAATTCGGCTTGCTGAAGCCTTGATACCATTTTCGACATGGCTCGCACGACTGTCCGCACCACCGCACCGACCACCGACCCGACCACCGCACGGCCCACCACGCGCACCCTGGTCCCCGGCACGCATCCACCCCCGCGCCGCCCGCCGCTGGCCGACGAGCCTGCGTGGCTGCGCCTGCGCACGCGGCAGCTGCTGCTGATGGTGCACCTCGGCCGCGAAGGCCACCTGGGCCGCGCCGCGGCGGCGATGGGCATCAGCCAGCCGGCCGCGACCCGGCTGCTGCAGGAGATGGAAGACACGCTCGGCGCCACGCTGTTCGCGCGCGGGGCGCGGGGCATGGCCACCACCGCCTCGGGCGCGGTGCTGCTGCGCTATGCGCGCCAGGTGCTCAACGACTTCGGTGCCACACGGCGCGAGCTGGCCGCCCTGGCCGCCGGCCTGCACGGCACGCTGCGCGTGGGCTCGGTGCCCAGCGCGATGCCGCCCCTGGTGGCACCGGTGCTGGCGCAGTTCAAGGCGCTGCATCCGCGCGTCGCGGTGGCGGTGGAGGTGGCCACCAGCGACGTCATGCTCACGCAGCTCGGCCGCGGCGAGGTCGAGCTGATGCTGGGCCGCCTGGTCGAAGGCCACCACGACGACGAGCATGCCGCCCTGCCGGTGCTCGACGAGCCGCAGGTGGCGGTGGCGCGCCAGGGCCATCCCCTGCACGACGCGGTCGATCCCGGCCTGCGCGAGCTCGCCCGCTGGCCCTGGGTGCTGCAGCCACCGGGTTCACCGCAGGCCGGGCGCTTCAGCGCGATGATGCGCGAGGCCGGCGTGCACCGCCGCATCGACATCACCGAGACCGCGTCGACGATCGCCACCACGGCGCTGCTGGAGGCCAGCGACATGCTGACCGTGATGCCGGCGTCGCTGGCCGCGCACTACGCGCGGCTGGGGGTGCTGCGCACGCTGCCGCTGAACCTGCCGCTGCGCGTCACCGACATCCACCTGGTGTGGCGCCGCGAGCGCGAGCTGTCGGCGCCGGCCGCGGCCTTCCGCGACCGCGTGCTGGCGTTCAAGGCTGGCCCACCGCCCAGCGCGGCAGCCAGGTCGTGATGGCCGGCACGTAGGTGATCAGCCCCAGCGTCAGCAGCAGCGGCAGATAGAACGGCAGCATCTCGCGCAGCACCTCCTTCATCGACACCTTGGCGATGTCGGACACCAGGTACAGCGCCAGGCCCATCGGCGGCGTCAGCAGGCCGATCATCAGGTTGAACACCACCACCATGCCCAGGTGCACCGGGTCCACGCCGGCGGCCACCAGCGGCTTGGCGATGATCGGTGCGATGACCAGGATGGCCGTGGTGCTGTCGAGGAACATGCCCACCAGCAGCAGCAGCACGTTGACCAGCAGCAGCAGCACGACCGGGTCGCGCGAGATCGCCAGCATCGCCCCGGTGAGCTGCTGCGGCACGCCTTCCACCGACAGGACCCAGCCGAACAGCGCGGCCACCGCGACGATCAGCAGGATGCTGGCCGACGCCGCGATGGTCTCGACGGCCGCGGCACGCAGGCCGGCCCAGCTCAGCTCGCGGTGGAACACGGCGCTGATGAGCATCGCGTAGGCCACGGTCACGGCGGCGATCTCGGTGGGCGTGAAGATGCCGGCCAGCATGCCGGCGATCAGGATCAGCGGTGCGGCGATCGCCGGCGCCGCAGGCTTGAAGTCGCGCCACAGCTCGGCGGCACGGGGCCAGCGTTCGCCACGCGGGTAGCGGCGGCGCAGCGCCAGCCAGCCGGTCATCAGCATCAGCATCGCCACGCACAGCAGCCCCGGCAGGATGCCGCCGAGCAGCAGCTGGATCACCGACACGCCGGTGACGGTGCCGTAGATGATCAGCGGAATGCTGGGCGGGAAGATCGGCCCGACGATCGCCGACGCGCAGGTCACCGCGCTGGCGAACCCGGCCTTGAAGCCGCGCGAGCGCATCGCGTCGATCTCGATGCGCCCGATGCCGCCGATGTCGGCCAGGGCCGAGCCCGACATGCCGGCGAACACCAGGCTGCCGAAGATGTTGACCTGCGCCAGCCCGCCGGGCAGCCGGCTCACTGCCGTGTCGGCGAAGCGGTAGATGTGGCGCGAGATGCCGGCGGCGTTCATCAGGCTGCCGACGAACACGAACACCGGCACGGCGACCAGCGGAAACGAGTCCAGCGCGTACAGCGTGCGCTGGGCCACCAGGTCCAGCGGCAGGCCCTCGATCAGCAGGTAGGTGACGCTGGGGATGCCGATCGCCAGCACCACCGGGAAGCCGAGCATGAACAGCGCGAGGAAGGCGCCGATGACGAGGAAGCCACCCATGTGGTCAGCTCAGCACGGTGTGCTTGTCCTCCGGCCGCCGGCGCTGCCAGGTGTGGACCAGGCGTGCAGCCGTCTCGACCGCCAGCAGTGCCGCGCCGATGGCCAGCGGCGCCATGAACAGCCAGAACGGCATCTCCAGCGTCGCCGTCTGGTTGCGCAGGTTGTTGGCGATGGTCACGCCCGCCGCCAGCGTCAGCAGCGCGAAGAAGCCGATGCCCGCCAGCTCGATGCCCATCTGCAGCCACCAGCGCGGGCGCGGCGGGATGCGTGCCTGCATCTCCTCCATCGCGATCTGCCCGCCGTCCAGCGTGACCAGCGGCGCGGCCAGGAACACCAGGCAGATCAGGAAGTAGCGCGTCAGCTCCTCGGCGCCGGACATGGGCAGGTTCAGACCCGAGCGCAGCACGATCTGCGCCAGCGGCGTGGCCACCAGCAGCGCCAGCAGCACGAAGCTCAGGGCGCGCAGGACACGGCGCAGCGGCACCAGCAGCTGCAGCATCGCGGCGCCCGTCACGCGTCCTGGCGGCACGCGCCGCCCGGCAGGGACCGCGTCACTTGACGGCCTGGATCTGCGCGATCAGGCCCTTCCAGTCGGGAAAGTCCTTGTCCACCTGCGCCAGCACGGCCTTGCGGAAGGCCTCGATGTCCAGGCCGTCCTTGGCCTCGACGAAGGTCATGCCCTTGGCCTCGAGGTCCTTGCGGTACCTGGCGAAGGTCTCGCGGTCCCAGTCCACCGTCTTGCGACCCACCTCCATCATCGTGTCCTCGATGATCTTGCGGTCGGCCGCCGGCACGCCCTGCCAGATGCGCTCGTTGACGAACACCGACAGCACCGACTGCATGTGCCCGGTGAGCATCACGTACTTCTGCACCTCGTAGAGCTTGAGGTTGTAGATGTTGGGCAGCGGGTTCTCCTGCCCCACCACCAGGCCGGTGGCCAGCGCAGTGGCCAGTTCCGACACCTCCACCGGCGTGGCCACGGCGCCCATGCCGGTGAGCATGGTCAACCACAGCTTGACCGGCACGCCGCGGTACTTCTTGCCCGCCATGTCCTTGGGGCTCAGCACCTTCTCCTTGGAGGTGAGATGGCGCGTGCCCTGGAACAGGTTGCCGACGATGCGCATGCCGCCGGCGGCAACGAGCTGCTTGTTGATGTCCTGCAGTGCGGCCGAGCTGCGCGGGTCGGTGGCGCGCATCGCGTGCTCGACGTCGCGGTAGGCGAACGGTGCATTGAACACCGCGGTGGCCGGCAGGATCTTGCCCAGCGACGCGAAGTCGTGGTGGCCCATCGCGATGGCGCCGCTCTTGATGCCGTCGACCATCTCGCCCACGCCGCCGAGCTGCGAGTTGGCGAAGACCTGGATCTCGACGCGCCCGGCGGTGCGCTCCTTGACGAGCTTGGCCACCTCGTCGGCATACAGCGTCTGCGGGGCATTGGCCACGCCCACGTGCGCGTAGCGCAGCTTGATCTGCGCCTGCACCGGCAACGCCAGCAGGGCGAGCGAGGCCAGCGCGATCGCCGCCAGGCCGCGGCGGGCCTGGCGGGAAGTGGCAGAAGGGGCTTCGGTCGGGTTCAGCATCGCGATGTCTCCGGGTCGTGTCGTGTTGTGGGTCGTCGAGGGTCGTGCAGGGTCGTGCAGGGTCGGGGCGGTGAAGCTTGCATGCGCCGGGCGCGAGCGGGTGGGTACCGGGCGCTTGGTGCGAGAAGGCGGTGGCAGGAGGCCGCGTGGGGCGGGGCGTGCGGCAGCGCTCAGCCCGCTGCCGGGATCGACCGCTGCTCGTAGAGCTTGAACACCGCACCGGTGTCCAGCTCGGAGTGGCCGGCCTCGATGAGCTGCCGATACAGCAACAGCGCCTGGTGCAGCATCGGCACCGGCGTACCCACGTCGGCGGCGAAATGGTCGACCATCTCCAGGTCCTTGCGCAGCTGGCGCGCGTAGCCCTGCGGCGCGAAGTCGCGTGCCACGATGCGCGGGTACAGGCGCTGCAGCAGCGAACCATCGGCATGACCGCCGGCCAGGCACTCGGGCAGCCGGGCGGCCTCGATGCCGGCGGCCTCGGCCATCGAGGCGGCCTCGGCCATCACGACGTGCACGCAGCCGACGATCAGCTGGTTGAGCATCTTGGCCACCAGCCCGCTGCCGGCCGGCCCCATGTGCGTGAAGCGTCCGGCGATGTCGGCCATGAAGGGACGCAGCCGCTCGATGTCGGCGGCCTCGCCGCCGGCCATCACGGTGAGCGTGCCGCCGCCGCTGGCCGGCGGTCCACCCGACACCGGCGCGTCGACCCACGCGCAGCCACACTGCTGGCGCAGCCGCTGCGCATGCGCGCGGCCGTCGTCGACCGGGATGGTCGAGAAGTCCACCAGCAACTGCGGCGGCCGCATCGCCCCGGCCACGCCTTGCGGGCCGAAGGCGGCTTCCTGCACCGCCGCCGCGGTGGGCAGGTTCAGCAGCACCAGGTCGGCACCGGGCACGGCCGTGGCGGGACTGGCGGCCACCCGCGCACCGGCGGCCCGCGCCTCTTCGAGCCGCGCCGGCGCGATGTCGAACACCGTGACGCGGTAGCCCAGCCCGAGCAGGCGGCGCGTCATCGGCAGGCCCATCAGGCCGATGCCGATGCAGGCGAGGGCGGGCTTGATCGGCGCGGAGGCTGGGTTCATGGGGCCTCGATGCGGTAGGTGCGCAGGGCGTTGGTGCGGAACATCGCGCGGCGCTCCGCCCCGGTGAAGCCAGCGGTGAGGGTGTCGAAGCCGCCGAAGATCTCGCCGAAGCTGCCGCACAACCCGTCGACGGGGAAGTTGCTGGCGAACAGGCAGCGCGCGGGACCGAACAGATCGATGGTGGTCAGCACCACCTCGCGGTTGGCTTCGGCCGTCCAGCGATGCCCGGGAACGCCGATGCCGGAGATCTTCACGCTGACGTTCGGGCAGGCCGCCAGCTGCGCCATTGCCTGGCGCCAACCGGCCAGGCCGGCGGCGCTGCGGTCGGCGGGCAGCCCGGTGTGGTTGAGCACGATCGGCGTGTGCTCGAAGTCGGACGCCAGCCGGGCGGCCTCGTGCAGATGCCACCACGGCGTCTGCAGCTCGAAGTGCAGGCCCAGCGGCGCCAGACGGGCATAGCCGGCCCGCCAGGCGGCGTCGGCCATGCCGCCGGGCTCGGCACGGCCCGGCTCACGGTGCGCGCGCGGCTTGTGGCGCACGCCGCGCACGAAGTCGCGTGCGGCGTGGCGCTCCAGCACCGCTGCGGCATCGGCGCGGTCGAGCCAGGCCGGCGCGATGGCCACGCTGGGCAGGCCGTGCGCCTCACGCAGCGTGGCCACGTAGTCCATCTCGCCGGCGGGATCGCGGGGGTCCCACTCGGTCTCGATGTAGACGCTGTGCGACACCGCGTACGGCGCCGCGTCGGCCCGGTACTGCGGCGGCAGGTACGGGCGCCGCAGCGAACGGTAGTCACCGTAGCGGAAGGCGATCGGCGGCTCGTCGCACAACCAGGGGTGGTAGTTGCGTGTCGGGTCCCAGAAATGCTGGTGGGCGTCGACGAGCGCGAAGTCCAGGGCCATCGGGCGGCGGGGGGCAGGCAGGTATCAGGCAGGGATGGGCGGGGAAGGCCAAGCCGGACACTAGCCGGCCGCTTCATGCAAAGCCAATGCGGATTGCTGAAGAGGCCATGACATTATCTGCATGAGTCGACGCGCGGCCGGCACGACCGCGACGCACGGTCGACGCAGCACGGGCCGGCCGGCTGGCGACCGGCGCGCCCTCGCGCACCCAGACGCCCGGCGCCTCGCAGCGCAGCAGCTCGTCACCGCTGAGCACGAACTCGCCGATGCGGTAGGCGGCGCCGTTGAAGGTGCAGCGTCCAGCCGTCACGTTGGGCTCGACTTCCGTCTCGTCGTCTTCACCGACGATCGGCGAGGTGTCGCGGTCGGGGTCGGGAATGCCCACTTGCGGGGGATGCGTGATCATCGCGTGCCTCCTGGCTCGGTGTCGAATCCGGGGCCGTGCAGGGCCACACGGGTGGCGCGGCCGGTGCCATCGCGGGGGTTCATGGCCGGGATGCGTGCGCCGCGGCGGTCATCCGCCAGGTCGATGCGAACCAGTCGGCAGCCATCTCCGCCACCGCGTCCAGCGCGCCGGCCTCCTCGAACAAGTGGGTCGCGCCGGGCACCACGCGCAGCGCCGCTTCGCTGGTGAGCAGCCGCAAGGCCTGCCGGTTGAGGGCCAGCACCTCGGGGTCGTCGCCGCCGACGATCAGCAGGCACCGCGCCCGCACCTCGGCCAGGCGGGCTGCCGCCAGGTCGGGGCGGCCACCACGCGACACCACCGCGCTGACGGCGGCGGGCCGTTCGGCAGCGGCGATCAGGGCCGCGGCCGACCCGGTGCTGGCGCCGAACAGGCCCAGCGGCAGGCCGCTGCACGCGGGCAAGGTGGCCAGGTGGTCCACCGCGGCCACCATGCGCGCCGCCAGCAGCGGGATGTCGAAGCGCAGGTCGCGCTCGCGCGCTTCGGACGCATGCAGCAGGTCGAACAGCAGCGTGGCCAGCCGGTGCCGGTGCAGCATGGCCGCCACCTGGCGGTTGCGCGGGCTGTGCCGGCTGCTGCCGCTGCCATGGGCGAAGGCGACGACGCCGATCGCGCGCTCGGGCACCACCAGTTCGCCGGGCAGGCGCGAGGGACCGATCTCCACCTCGTGGAGGTATGGAGGGGCTGAGTTGCGCGCCAAGTTCGTCTCCGGCCGGTGCCCGTGGGGGCAAGCCTGCACCGCCGCGGCCGGAGGCGCTTGAGGGCGCTCAACACAGGGTGAGGGGGCGCTGCGGCATGCCCCCATCGGTCGTTCGCCGGCGGCCCAGCCGGGTACCGGCATGGTGGCCGCACGCATCGGCGGCGCGCCCAGCTCGACGTTGCCGGCCCCCCCGGCGCGATGACCGGCAGGCGCGACCCGCAGACTCGCTACACCCCGTAGGGCACCCAGACGTTCTTGACCTGCACGGCGTGTGCCAGACAGCCCCGCAGGTCGGCGGCCGCAGCCATGCCCCCGCCGACCCAGGTGCGCTTGAGGTTGCTGACCGACAGCTTCTCGACGCGCGCGGCCTGCGCCGGCGTGGCCGCCGGCCACCAGAAGGCATCGACATCGGCGTGCGCGGCCAGCGTGTCGGCCAGCTCGTCGTGCGACCCGGTGACCAGGTTGACCACGCCGCCGGGCACGTCGCTGGTGTCGAGCAGCGCGACCAGTTCGGCGGCCACCAGCGGCCAGGTGGACGAGGGCACGGCGACGACGCGGTTGCCCATCGCGACGGCCGGGCCGACGAGTTGCAGCAGGCCGAGCAGCGGCTGCTCGTCGGGGGCGACCAGGCCGATGGTGCCGACCGCCTCGTGCAGCGCCAGCGTCACGCCGCGCACCGGCGGCTGGTGCACCGCGCCGTCGTACTTGTCGGCCCAGGCGGCGCAGGCGAACAGCTGCTCGACCGCGGCCTGCACCTCGGCCCCGGCGGCCGCCGGCGTCATCACGGCGGACAGCTGGGCCAGCAGCCGGTCACGCTGCGCCGACAGGTTCTCGGCCAGGTAGTACAGCACCTGCGCGCGGCCGTGCGCGCTCTGGCGCTCCCAGCCCTGCGCCGCGCGCGCCGCCTCGACGGCATTGCGGATGTCCTTGCGGTTGCCTTCGGGCACCACGCCGAGCAGCCGCGAGCCGGCCCACAGCTGGCGGCTGTAGCCGCCGTCCGGGCGCACCTGCCGGCCGCCGATGTAGAGCTTGGGCGTGCGGTCGATGCCCGCTGGGTCGGCCTCGACGAGCGCGTGGCGCACCGGCGCCACGGCGCGGCCGCGTCGGGCAGCGGGAGCCGCAGCCGCAGCCGCAGCCGCAGCCGTCGCCACAGGCGCCGGCGCCAGCGCCTGCAGGTACTCGCGCAGGCCCTCGCGACCCCCTTCGCGGCCGAAGCCGCTCTCGCGGTAGCCGCCGAAGCCGCAGGCGGCGTCGAACTGGTTGGCGGTGTTGACCCACACCACGCCGGCCTTCAGGCGTGGGGCCACCTCCAGCGCCAGGCCGATCGACTCGCTCCACACGCAGGCCGCCAGGCCGTAGCGCGTGTGGTTGGCCAGCTCGACGGCCTCGTTCGGCGTGCGGAAGGTCTGCACCGTGAGCACCGGGCCGAAGACCTCGTCGCGCACGATCTCGCTGGCGGTGTCGACGCCGGTCACCAGGGTCGGCGCGAAGTAGCAGCCGCGGCCGGGCAGCGGCGCAGCCGAGGCCTGGAAGACCTCGGCACCGGCGGCGCGCGCACGCTCGACATAACCCGCGACCCGCGCATGCTGGGTGGCGTCGACCAGCGCACCCATGTCGGTGGACTTGTCCAGCGGGCTGCCGACGCGGATGCGGCCCATGCGCGCCTTGAGCTTGGCCAGCAGCCGTTCGGCGGTGCCCTCGTGCACCAGCAGGCGCGAGCCGGCGCAGCACACCTGGCCCTGGTTGAAGAAGATGCTGTCGACCAGGCCCTCGACGGCGGCGTCGAGGTCGGCGTCGGCAAACACCAGGTAGGGCGACTTGCCGCCGAGCTCCAGGCTGAGCTTCTTGCCGCTGCCGGCGGTGGCCTGGCGGATCAGCCGGCCGACCTCGGTGCTGCCGGTGAAGGCGATCTTGGCGATGCGCGGGTGCGCGCTGATTGCCGCGCCCACCGCGCCGTCGCCGCTGACCAGGTTGAACACGCCGGCGGGCAGGCCGACCTCGGTGCAGACTTCCGCGAACAGCAGCGCGCTCAGCGACGTCTGCTCGGCCGGCTTGAAGACCACCGTGTTGCCGCAGGCCAGCGCCGGCGCCACCTTCCAGGCCAGCATCAACAGCGGGAAGTTCCACGGCACGATCTGGCCGACGACGCCGAGCGCGCGGTGCTGCGGGAACTCGCTCGCCAGCAGCTGGGCCCAGCCGGCGTGGTGGTAGAAGTGGCGCACCGCCAGCGGCACGTCGATGTCGCGCGTCTCGCGGATCGGCTTGCCGTTGTCCAGCGTCTCGAGCACCGCAAAGAGCCGGGCGTGCTTCTGAAGCGCCCGGGCCAGCGCGTACAGGTGGCGCGCCCGCCCGTGCCCGCCCAGCGCCTGCCACGCCGGCAGCGCCTGTTCGGCGGCCTGCACCGCGCGCTCCACCAGCGCCGGCGTGCCTTGTGCCACCTGCGCCAGCGCCATGCCGATGGCCGGATCGACGCTGTCGAAGTGCTTCGCGCCGGCCACCCGGCGCCCGGCGATGAAGTGGCCGAAGCGGCGCCGGTGGCCGTCCAGCCAGGCCTGCGCGGGCGCATCGCTTTCCGGGTTGGGGCCGTAGTCCATCGTGTCCAGGATGTCGGTGATGCGAGGCATGATCAAGGCATCGCGTGGCGGTGCGCGGCGCTGTAGAAGCCGGTGACGTGGTGCTCGAGCTGGCGCTCGATGTCGGTGAGCAGGCTGCTGGCACCGAAGCGGAACAGGTCCGGCTGCAGCCAGCGCAGCCCCAGTTCCTCCTTCATCAGCGTCAGGTACTGCGTGGCCAGCCGTGCGCCGGAGATGCCACCGGCCGGCTTGTAGCCGACCACCAGGCCGGTCTCGTCGGCGTACTCGCGGATCGCGCGCACCATCACCAGCGAGACGTCGAGCGTGGCGTTGACGGCCTCCTTGCCGGTGCTGGTCTTGATGAAGTCGGCGCCGGCCATCATCGCCACCCACGACGCGCGCGCCACGTTCTCCAGGGTCTGCAACTCGCCGGTGGCGAGGATCGCCTTCAGGTGCGCCGGCCCGCAGGCGGCGCGGAAGGCCTTGATCTCGTCGTACAGCGCGCCCCAGTCGTGCGTCAGGGCATGGCGGCGGCTGATCACGATGTCGACCTCCCGCGCGCCGGCGGCCACGCTGAGCTCGATCTCGCGCAGCTTGGTCTCCATCGGCGTCTGCCCGGCCGGAAAGCCCGTGGACACCACCGCCACCGGAATGCCGCTGCCGGCCAGGGCCTGCACCGCCGTGGGCAGCATCTCGTGATACACGCACACGGCGCCGACCTGCAGCGACGACAGGCCCAGCGCGGCCATCAGGTCCTCGCGCAGCGGCGCGCGCGCCTTGGCGCACAGGCGCCGCACGCGGCCGGGCGTGTCGTCGCCGGCCAGCGTCGTGAGGTCCAGGCACTGGATGGCACGCACCAGCCAGGCGGCCTGGAAGTCCTTCTTGACCGAGCGGCTGGCCGACAGCGCCGCCACGCGCCGCGCCACGGCGGGCTGGTTGACGCGCACCGCGCGCAGGCGGGCCAGGTCGAGCGGGATGCCGGGGTTGAGGGTATCGCTCATGCGGCGGTGGTGCACTGAAGTCAAGATCGAACCCGGTCGGCGCGTAGATTCCCCGACTTCGGCTCGCTGCGATGGTCGCCGACACTGATCGGCGCGGACGGGCTGGAGTCTGGGAATGCAGGATACATCGCCACTCCTGCCACGCAGCTGGGTTCCAACAGTGAGACGAGTCAGGGCATCGTCAACGTCGGGGACAGTGCCAAGAGTCTTGAAGCGGCTTCGAGACCCCTTCGAACTTCGACCTCCTGCATGAGAAGACTGCCGCACCGATCGATAGCGGGCACATGGACCCGAACGGCAGCCGACTTGCCAGTCACAACCACCGAGAACTCCGTCCCCAGAGCCCGTGCGTTGACGGATGCGATCGCGTCCACCTTGGCCGAGGCGCCATCAATCTGAAGGTCAACGACGCCAAGCTGGAGCTTGTGGACAATCTTCCGCCCCTTCCCAAGGGCCGAGTTCCTGAACTCAGGCCAGTCGGAACCGGCCGCGACTTGTCCAGGGCGGCGCATCGCCAAGTGAGGATAGTCGGCCTGAACCAAGCTCCAATATCCCTGCCAGAACGCCGTTACAGCCGGGTCTGGCACGTGCTGGTACCCGCGTCGCTGCTGCTCAATGGCCGACTTCAAGACCTTCGCTCTGTACTTGCTGCGGGCATGATCGAGGTGGCCACTTTCGAACCAGTCATGCAGCATCTCGTACTTGATCTGAGTGTCGTAGTCGCCTGGCTGGACCTTTGAGTTCAAGTAGGAATCTGGAGCGACGATCACCGTCTGGAACGATGTCCAGGTGCCGTCTCTCACTCCCGCCTCGCCTCGCTTTCGATACCGAGCACACTGATCAGTCTGCGCGGGGGCGTCGATCTTGTTTTCAATCAGTAGGGCGTGCCTTGAACCTTGCGAATCTGCAAGCAGGCACACCAAGTCTGACTCTCCCAGCTCCGAATGAACAACCGAATGCCACGCTCCCAGGAAGACACTCCATCGCGTAGGCTCAGCGGAGAATCTTGAGGTAAACCACTCTCGAAAGGCAATTGACACATTTAGCTCTTCCAGCAGCATCAGGTCGACATCTCTTTCCGCCACGTAGCTTATGAAGGGTTGGCTCAGCATCGTCCTACTTTCGAAGTTCAGCTTCGGTGTGGGAGTACAAGTGTTGCTCACTCGAGTGATCATCGCGCTGGCGGTTGTGCCCATCGCTTCTTGATGTCGCGAGAGCTGTCGTGCACCGTACGGTGCCCTACAAGCACCACCCGCAAGTCAGCAAACTCCACGACTTGCAGTGCGCGTCCGATCGCGGCATCGATCCACGGATCGAGGTTGCCGAAGACGCCTCCACCCAAACGGGTGAGGTAGGCGGTCGGCACGCGTCCTTCCTCCGTGTACAAGAGGGCGGCCAGCAGGGTGGCTTCGTATGATGCTTCGAGCACAAGGGAGGCGAACGGCGCCCAGTCCGAAGGGTCGATTTGCGTATATGCCACCGGTAGTGCAGCGCAAAATGCCTGAGATATCTGATGCCGCGCCGTTTTGGGCAAGTCAGTGGCATCTGCTCCGATGTGGAGCGCGATGGCCAGGCGGCCACGAAGCGCGTCGCGCTCTTCGTCACCCGCACGCCGAAGAGTGTCTGCAATGGCCGACAGGCCCTGTGCTGAGCACAGGGCATAACCGTTTCTCATTCGCCAAAGTGCCTCGACCGGGATGTCTGCCATTCGCGCCAGTTCGCCGCCCAGCATGGCGAGCGTGTCGAGTTGACGATTCTGAGTCTGACCGCGGCCACTTCCAACGGGGACGCAGTAGTTCCGCCAGATCGTTGCAGCCCCTGCGGCGATGGCGCACGCTGGTCCTTGAGTGTGGTCGTGCAGGTAGCGAGTTACTCCTGCTTCTGGGGGCACGTCTGGTGAAACCATTTCCAGCGCGTTGAACTGCGAGGCAACTTGGAATAGCGCGCCCGCGCATGCTGGGTCAGCGTGCAAGGCGCGCGCATCTGCAACTTGGCACTCGACGATTGAACGCGCCCTTCCACCCAGTCGCTTGGCAACTCGGGTTCGGAGCTCATTGAGCGTTGGCATCTCGAATCGTCCGATGGCGTGGCGAGTGGCGTCCGCTCGGGACACAATGTCCCATCCATCAACGATGAGTTGCTCGTTCGTTCTCTCGTAGGAGGTCTCTGGAAACCCCGTGATCCGTTCAAACCAGTCCATAGACGAAATGTTCACAGGCTTGGCCCTACATGAGAGCGAATACTTGCGGCGACGCCGTCAATTTGTCTGGCGGCGCAGATCCGCAGTCGAAGTGGCAAATTGCCTGCAGCCTTTGCGTCCGTAGTCACATGGTGCCACTGAGAGCAAACTGGCGGCCTGGCACGAACTGCAGGTCTGGCATGCAATCCGCTGCACCTCCTGGCAGCCGTGGCCTTGCCTACCACTTCTAGGTCCACCATGTTGCGTGCTGCCGATCCACAGGACCTTTCGTCTGAGGTGGATGAGGCAGCGATGGCTCGTCTCTCGAGCCTGGCTCGCAAGCGTCGACCTGTGGTTGACGTGCAGCGCTGCACCGGCTGCGGCCGCTGTGTGGCCGCCTGCGATCCCCACCTGCTGAGTCTCGAAGTCGAGCGCTGGAACAAGTTCGCGGTGCTGCACGACGCGCATCGCTGCACCGGCTGCAGCCTGTGTGCTCGCGTCTGCCCGTTCGATGCGATCCGCATGCGTCCGATCGATGCCGATGGAGCCCTGCGCGATCAAGCGGCGTGAGGCGGGGCGTCAGGGCCGCGGCTCGACGTGCCGTGTCAGGGCTTTGCCGGGCAGGTGCATACCGGGCATACCGGGCAGTGGCGGGTCGTGGCGCCAAGCGGGCGAGTCGGTTGCCCACCGCCCCCGGCCGGGTCTCGGCCCGGCGGCCGACATCCTTTCTTTGCTGGTGCAAAGAAAGGACGCAAAGAAAGCACCTCGAATACCAAACATCCATGTGGGAGTCGGTGATCGCGGGGCCATGCGTTCAACACACGAGTCTGCTCGCAGCCTCTCGCAAAGCCTTGCTCGACAGCGCCACCTACCTCGGAGGCGGCACGCGCATGCTGGCGCACTCGGTCACCCGGGTCGACGAGGCCCTGCGGGCCGGAGGGGCTGTTTCGCGGC
>WBZL01002409.1_pt1 | contig 18269 bp, 15 predicted proteins | sample 5204291 | NCBI WGS metagenome assembly WBZL01 (sample SAMN12344345, study PRJNA552823) | activated sludge metagenome | biome: Activated sludge suspended growth; feature: Nitrification reactor; material: Wastewater; isolation source: activated sludge from nitrification reactor of wastewater...
CTGGGCGATCTGTTCGTGATCCGCGTCGCCGGTAACATCGTGGCGCCGTCGCTCGCCGGCAGCGTCGAGTTCGCCGCCGAGCGCTTCGGCACCCGCCTGGTGGTCGTCCTCGGTCACTCCCAGTGCGGCGCCATCCTCGCCACCCTCGAAGAGCTGCGCCGGCCCACCGAGAGCCAGTCCCCCAACCTGCGGGCGATCGTCGACCGCGTGCGGCCCTCGGTCGAGGGGTTGCTGGCGACCGAGCTGCGCGACGACCTCGACGCTCTGGTGCACCAGGCCGTGCGAGCCAACATCCGTGCCTCGGCCAACCACCTGCGCCACGCCTCCCAGGTGCTCGAACAGCTGATCGCCGAGGACGGCCTGCTCGTCGTCGGCGCCGAGTACTCGCTCGAGACCGGGGAGGTCGACTTCTTCGACCTGCCTCCAGCCGTCTAGGCCCCCTCTAGGCCTCGTCGAGCTCGCCGAGCAGCTCCTCCAGCTCGTCGAGGTGGCTCGCCCACTGCTGCTCGAAGTGCGGGTCACCGTCGGGCTCGGCGAAGAGGTCGAGCACGAAGCGGCCGGCCGAGGCGCCGGAGGCGGCGAGGGCGCCGCAGACCAGCTCCCAGGTGATGCGGGTGTTGGCGCTGAGCGCCAGGGACAGGGTGTGCGGCCGCAGGCCGAGGGCGAGGCTCACCCGTCGCTGGCTCCAGCGCCGTCGGCGCAGCGTCACCTTGAGGGCCTGGCGCACCCGCTCGGTGAACTCCCTGGGGCTTGCGGCCGGCGCGGCGCGCGCCGTTCGCACGGCCTCGGGCAAGGGGCCGCCGGGCACGCCGTCCAGCCGGCGGCCGAAGGGGAAGAGCGGCGGGAAGAAGTCCTCCGGCGCCGTCTCGGCGACGGCGAGGAGGGCCAGCACTTCGTCGACCTTGAGGGCGAGCTGACCCGAGAGGCAGCGCGACAGGTAGTTGGGATGGCGGCCGAGGGCGGCGCTGGCCTCGGCGAGGGTGAGGGCACGGGCGCGCAGCAGCTGGCGCAGACCGCGCCGCAACCTCTCGAGGCAGGCCGGGTTCGCCACCTACTCACTCTAGCCGATCCCGGCGCGGTGGCCCCCGGGGCATGATCGTCGAAAGCGAGAAAACATTATGAATGCCGGTGATTTGGTAGCGGATAAGGTTTTGTCCCGATCGACAGTGCGTTGGCCACTTGAAGACAGCTGGGTGACGGATGGCGCCGCGAGAGGGCCGCCGGACACCAAGACAAGGAGGTCAGGGTGAGCCGGCAATTTGCAGCAGCGGTGATCGACGAGCTGAGCGGTGGCGACGAGCTCACCGCCGACGAGATCATCTTCGAGCTGCTGGCCGATCTCGAGGCGGGCGATACCGCGTTCCCGGTGGGGGCCGCCGGGCTGGAGGCCGGCGCCGGCCGGGCGCGCCGCGCCCCGACGGCGCCCGCGGAGTACGAGGGCCTGGTCGAACGTGCCATGCAGACCCTGCGGCAGACCCTGAGCCGCCTGCACCCCGAGGGCGAGATCACGCCCGGCGAGGCCCTGCGCCAGCTGCTGGCGCTGCGGCCGGAGGAGCGCTGGCAGGCGGTGTCACAGCGCGGCGCCTGGCATCGGCCGGAAGTCGTGACGGCGTTGCTCTCCTACCTTCGGCATGGCGCCTACGAAGACCATCAGCGCTCCGATGACCTCGCGCGGTTGGCGGTGGAGCTGATCGAAGGGCTGGATCCACGGGTGGTGCCGGCGAGCCTGCGGCGCGACCTGGCCGCCGAGGCCTGGTCCGTGCTCGCCCGCGAGGTCCTCGCCACCGGCAGCCTGGCGAGCGCCGACGTCACCCTGCGCCACGCCGAGTCCCTCCTCGCCATGGGCTCGGGAGACCTTCTCGCCGCCATCCAGGTGCAGCGGGTCCGCATGCTCTGGCATTGGGCGCGGGGTGAGGCCTCCGCCGTCCAGCAGCAGCTCGAGGGCTTGCTCGGACGGGCGGCCCTGGTGGAGAGCGCGAGTGACGAGCAGGAGCTCTGGCTCTGGCTCGCCGTGTTGCTCGACGAGACCGGGCGGCCCGGTCCGGCGCATGGGGCCCGCGCCCGTGCTGCCGACTGCGACGCTCCCCTGGCCGTGCCGGCCGTCCTCAAGCGGGTGCTCGCCCTCCAGGCCCGCCTCGGCCTCCACGGCCTGGCGCGCGAGCAGAGCTGAGCCGCTTCAGCTCGACAGCCAGGCAGTCAGCTGCTACGTTCTGCCGGCGCTCGCCCGCGCCGAGCGCATCCTCGCGAGCATGATCGCCATCGAGCAGGGCCTGTTGATCGGCATCCTGGTGATCGCCGTCGTGTTGCTGCTGGCGAGCCGGCTGCGGCCAGACCTGGTGGCCCTGCTGGTGCTCGCCCTGCTGCCGCTGACCGGCACGGTCACCTACGCCGAGGCCTTGTCGGGGTTCAGCCGCTCGGTGGTGATCACCATCCTGGGGCTCTTCATCATCACCCAGGCCGTCGAAGACAGCGGCGTGGTCGATGGCCTCGCCACCCGCCTGCGCCACCTGAGCGGCGGCTCGGAGAGCCGCTTGATCCTCGTCTTCATGGGGGCCGGTGCGCTGCTCTCGCTGCTGATGAACAACATCGCGGCTGGCGCCGTGCTGCTGCCGGCGGCGGTGCAGGTGGGCCGCGAGGCGCGGGTGCCGGCCTCGCGGCTGCTGATGCCGCTCGCCTTCGGCACCCTGGTCGGCGGCATGGCGACCTACTTCACCACCGCCAACATCATCCTCTCCGGGGTGCTGCGGGACCACGGCCAGCGCGGTCTCGAGCTGCGCGACTTCCTGCCCACCGGCGGTCTGATCGTCGTCGCCAGCCTGGGGTTCATGGCCTTTCTCGGCCGCCGCTGGCTGCCCGAGCGCGAGTCGGCAGCACAACAGCTGCGGCCGCGCGGCTCCTCCCGCGAGCTCTACGACACCTACGAGCTGGGCACCGAGCTCTGGGAGGCGCGGCTCGGCGTGGGCAGCCCCTTGATCGGCTCGACCCTCGCCGCGAGCCGGCTGGGCGAGACGCTGGGCTTGCGCGTCCTCGCCGTTTGGCGTGGCCAGGAAGCGATCCTCAACCCGTCTCCTTCGTTGCAGCTGGCGCGCTCCGACCTGCTCCTCGTGCAGGGCACGGCGGAGGCGCTGGCTGCAGCCCACGAGCTGGGGCTCGAACCCGGCCGGCCGGCGGCGGGCAGCGAGGTGGCGCCGCGGGTGGACCTCACCGAGATCGTCATCCCGCCGCGCTCGCGGCTGGTCGGCAAGACGCTCACCGAGGTCGCCTTTCGCAATCGCTATGGGCTCACCGCCGTGGCCCTTTGGCGGCACGGCGAGAGCTACCGGTCGGGCGTGGGAGCACTGCGCCTCGACGTCGGCGACGCGCTGCTCTTGGTGGGCAGCCCGGAGGAAGGACGGCGGCTCGCCGAGGAGACCGACTTCCTCGTCCTCCACCAGAACGACCCCAAGCCCGCGGCGTTGCCCGGCAAGCGAGGCCTCACGGCGGCGATCGCCGGCCTCGTCCTCCTGGTGTCGATCCTCGGCTTGCTCCCCACCTCGCAGGCGATGCTGCTCGGGGTGGCGGCGCTGGCGCTCACCGGCTGCATCAACCTCGACGATGCCTACCGGGCGATCGACTGGCGGGTGATCTTCCTCATCGCCGGCCTGCTGCCGCTGTCGATCGCGATGTCGAACAGCGGTCTCGCCGACCGCCTGGGCCACGCCCTGCTGGTGACCCTGGCCCCGCTCGGCAGCTACGCCTTGGTCTCCGGGCTCTTCTTCATCACCCTGGCCTTCACCCTGGTGGTGGGTGGCCAGGTCGCCGCCCTGCTGCTCGGCCCGGTGGCGGTCCAGGCGGCGCTCGCTGCCGGCGTCGACCCGCGAGCCACCGCGGTGGCGGTCGCCATTGCCTGCTCGGCGGCCTTCCTCACCCCGATCGCCCATCCGGTGAACCTGCTGGTGATGGGCCCCGGTGGCTACCAGCCACGCGACTTCCTCAAGCCCGGGCTGGGAATGACCGCCGTCACCTTCCTCACCCTCCTCGCCGGCCTGGCGCTGTTCTGGGGCCTCTAGCCCGCGTCGAGCCCGCGGTGTCCCCCCACGGCCTGCCTTGACGTATCTAACGTCCAAAGCACGCATTCCGCGTGCGGGGCGCGGATGGGCCGCGCCCGCAGAAGGAGGGATCGAGATGGCTCTGGGCATGATGAGCACGATGACACGGACGTTCGCCCGGCTCGCGGGCCAGGCCCTGGTGGGGCTCCTGATCCTGGCGACGGCGAGCCCGCCGGCCCAGGCCGAGGGCTTCGTGGCCGGGGCGGTGGGCACCTATGAGCCGGACGGCAACAGCGGTCGTGAGGCGGTCTACGGCCTGCGGGGCGGCTACCGCTTCCGGCCCGACCTCGGGATCGAGGGAGCGCTGGCCCACGTCGACTTCGGTTCCCTCGCCGACGACGGTCCACGGCTGCCGGGGCTCGCGATCGACCTCGAGGCCGACCTCTGGGCCCTCGACCTCTCGCTCGCCTGGTACCCGCAGGGCGGCAACTTCGTCGTCTTCGCCGGCCCTGGCCGGGCGAAGGTGGAGGCGAGCGCCCGAGTGCGCTTCCTCGACCTGGTGTTCGAGGACTCGGCGAGCACCCAGGTGTGGACCGCGCACGCCGGGGTCGCCTACCGCTGGCAGCTCGGCGAGAGCTTCTTCCTGCGGCCCGAGGTGCGGGTGCGGCGGTATTTCGACGACGAGCCGGCGGCCGACGAGCTGACCGAGGGCGTGACGATCGCCTACGACGGTACCGACTACGAGGCGAGCCTGGTCTTTGGCTGGGCCTTCGGGCGCTGAGCGGGCAGCGGGCGGGGCCGCCGGGGTAGACTGCGCCGAGTCGACCGAGGAGGAGCCGCGATGGCCGTCGCCGTCAAGATCGTCGTGGGCCTGGTTGCCCTGCTGCACGTGTACTTCCTGGTCCTCGAGATGTTCCTCTGGGACACGCCCTTCGGTCGCCGGACCTTCGGCCTGAAGCCGGACTTCGCCACCGCCTCCCGGGCCCTGGCCGCCAACCAGGGCCTCTACAACGGCTTTCTCGCCGCCGGTCTGCTGTGGGGGCTGTGGCAGGGTCCGGCGGGGCGCTCCATCCTCCTCTTCTTCCTTGGCTGCGTGCTCGTCGCCGGCCTCTTCGGCGCCGCCACCGCCAGCCGGCGGATCCTCTTCATCCAGGCGCTCCCCGCCGCCATCGCCCTGGCGTTGGTGCTCGCCGCCTAGATCGCCGTCCACCACCTGCGTCGGCGGCGGGCGGCCGAGGCCGTCGCGCCGGCGGCGCGTTCACCAAGGAGGTCCTCTCGTGCGTCCACGCCTCGTCCGTCGCTGTGCCACCCTTGCCCTGCTGGCCACCACCTGCCTCGCGGCACCATCTCTGCGAGCTGGTGAGGTGGAGAAGGAAGTGCCCTTCGCCCTCGACCAGTGGATCGAGCTCAACTCGAACGACGGCCCCGTAACCCTGCACCGCATCCGCCTGGCGGCGCACAGCGGCTTCACCAAGTCGAAGCTGATGCGGCCCGGCAACAGCGAGTATCTGCGCGACGTGCAGATCCAGCTCGAGTTCACCAACGACGCCAGCAAGGACTGGGAGGCGCGGATCCGTCTCGAGTGGCTGGACGGCGACGGCAAGGCGATCGACGGCTACAACGACGACGAGAACCTCGACAACGACTCGCGCCACGACGAGCAGACGGTGACGCTCTCGACCCTCAAGTACGGGCTCGAGAGGGCCAAGAAGCTAAAGGTCCACATCACCTACCAGCCCGACTGAAGCGGCCGCTCGCCGCGCGGGCGGTAGAATGGCGAGCCTGACCGCGATGCGCGACTGGAGTTACGAGGCGGGAGCCGGTGGCCGCGACCTGCGGCTCGACCTCCTGCGAGGCCTCTGCCTGGCCAAGATGATCTTCAATCATCTCTGGCACACGCCGCTGCATGCCGTGCAGGACTGGATCGGCTACCTGACGGCCGCGGAGGCTTTCTTCTTCATCTCCGGGGTGGTGGCGGCGATCGTCTACGGCCGCCGGGCCCGTGAGCAGGGCCTGGCGGTGGCGCGCCAGGGGCTGTGGCGGCGGAGCCTTCACCTCTACGTCGCCAACCTCGCTCTCGTCTTCCTCGTCTTCGCCTTGGAGGCCAAGGGTTGGCTGCACTCGCGCTACCTCTGGCACGAGGGCTTTGCCTGGACCGACTTCTTCAGCGTCAGCCAGCCCTACTTCCTGCAGATGCTGCCGCGCTACGCCGTCTACCTGGCCTTCGCACCCTTCGTGCTGCAGGCCCTGCTCGCCGGCCGCACGGCCTGGGTGGTGGCCGCCTCGGGCGGCCTCTGGCTCGCCAACCTCCTTCTTGGATACCGGCTGCAGGTGCCCTTCCTCGAGCCCGACCCCGCGGGCGGCTTCCTCCTCGTCGCCTGGCAGCTGCTGTTCTTCGGTGGCATGGTGGTGGGCTTTCATCGTGAAGCGCTGGCCCAAGCCTGGCGCCGCCTGCCCCGCTGGGCCGGCTTCTGGCTGCCGCTCGCCGTCTATCTCGCCTTCATCGTCTTCGAGCGGGCGAGCCACTTCGGCCTCCTCGACCTCCACCCTGGCTACCTGTGGAACGCCGTCGGCCGCGAGCACTTGGGGGCCGTGCGGGTGGTCAACCTCGCCGTCGCCTTTGCCTCCTTCTTCCTGCTCGTCGACCGCTTCTGGAAGCCCGTCGCGCGCTTCCTCGGGCCCTTCTTGCTGCCCTTCGGGCAGAGCGCGCTCTACGTGTTCCTGGTCCACATCCTGCTCAACGCCGCGCGGCTGATCGTCGAGCCGCACCTGCCCTTCGAGCTTGCCGGCCACGCCGTCCGCCTGCTCGCCGCGACGCTTCTGCTGCTCGCCGCCCATTGGTGGATGGTCCGCTACCGGGTGCTCGCGGCGGTGATCCCGCGATGAGCCGGCAGCCCGCCCGCAAGGCCTCGCCGACGCTCACCGTGGCCCTCTTCGTGGGGATCGTGAGCAGCGCTGCCTTCCTGCTCATTGCCAGCGTCCTCGCGCGGCAGGGAGAGCTCACCGCGGCCGAGGTGGCGGCGGACGGTGCCAGGCTCGCCGCCCTGGCGAGCGCCACCCGCCTGACGGCGCCGGCGAGCGGCGATGCTCTGGAGCTCACCTACACCTTCGGCTCGCGCTGCGGCGCCTACCAGGGGCTCGCCGTCCTCCACCGCTGGCAGGGCGAGGCCCCGCTGCCGGGCGAGGTGCACCTCGCCTTCGTAGTCCTGGCGAGCCCCGAGCGACTGCCGCGCAACCCGGCCCGCCGGCCGCTGCCGGCCCTCTGGCTGGAACGCGACCCGCTGGCCAGCGACCTGGTGGCACGGGGCACGGCGCAGCGGCTGTTCGTCGAGCTGCAGCCGCCGGACGAGGCGGCGGAGCCGGCCCTGCTGGGCAACGTCGCCGGGCGGCCGGAGCTCGCCGCGGCGGTGAGCCTCGGCCGTGCCTGGGGCGAGCTCGTCGCACCCCACCACTGCAAGCTGCGGCCCGAAGACTTGCGCACCCTGGCCACTCTCAGCCGCCTGCTGCGCGCCGAGGTCTGTACGGCAGACGGAGCGGCGACGCGGTGCACCGGGGCGAGCCTCAGCCTCTACCGAGATCGCCTGCCCCGCACCTACCGGCTCGACGTGCGCAGCCTGGGGGGCGATGCCGCTCGGGCGGCCTTTGGCCTCGAGCTCTCCCGCGATGCCGAAGGCCGGGGCCGGAGCCTTCGCCTGCGGCCCCTCGTGGCGCTCTCGGACCTGCCCCAGGGCGTGCGGTTGGCCTGGAAGCCGCCGTGGCCGGCGGGCGCCGCCGCGGTGAGCGGTGGGGTGGTCCACTCCCGGCTCTACCCGCCGCTCGCCAGCCCGGCGGCGAAGGGGTTGCCGAGCGAGGAGATCGACCTCGAATCCCTGCTCGCTGCCAGCGCCTGGTGAGAGCGCCGTCTCCCTGGCGGCCGCCGCGAGCACAGTGACGGGTAGGCCGTCTTGCCGGGCACGGCGCCCGGGCAGAGCACGGCTGGAGGTCATCACCATGCAGCGAGCAACCCTCGTCGTGGTCGGTCTTCTCGTAGCGTTCCTGGCTTTCGCCCCGGCTGCCCAGGCCGGCGAGAGCGCCGGTGGCGGGATGAGCAAGATGACTGCCGTGACCCCTGCCTGCGCCGCCGCCAGCACCCTCTTCGCCGACGACGCTCCGGCCGCCGAGGCCACCCCGGCCCCGGAGGACCAGCCCTTCTTCAACGAGGAGGGGATGACCGAGGCGGCGGTGACCTGCGGCAGCTGGCTGTACTACGGCTGCTGTCTCACCCAGACCCGCGAGCGGCGGATCTGCCGCTTCAACAGCGCCGAGTGGTGGTACGAGTACCGCTGCGTCGGCGTCTGCCACTTCTGATCCCCGCCGTCGCCTCGCCGGCGAGGGCCAAAGGAGCCGGCGCGGCCGGGTAACATGAGGGCGGGTGCCACGGCGCCCGCCCTCAACCCGACCCGCAGGAGAGCTCCGATGGCGAAGTCCCCCGAAGAGATGCTCGAGACGATGATCGCCGGCCTGAAGGCCAAGACCGGCAAGGACCTCGAGGAGTGGCTGGCGGTGGCTCGTGGCGCCCGGCTCGCCAAGCACGGTGAGCTGGTCCAGCACCTCAAGGCCGCGCACGGCCTTACCCATGGCTATGCCAACCTGATCGCCCACAAGACGTTCGCGTCGGACGCCTCGTCCGCGCAAGCGGCCGGTGAGGATCTCGTGGGGGCGCAATACTCCGGGGCCAAGGCGAGCCTACGGCCGATCTACGACCGGCTGGCGGCGGCGGTGGCCGGCTTCGGGCCGGACGTCGAGCTGGCGCAGAAGAAGACCTACGTCAGCCTGCGCCGCAACAAGCAGTTCGGCCTGATCCAGCCGTCGACGGCGACGCGCGTGGATGTCGGGATCCAGCTCAAGGGCGTGCCGCCGGGCGGCCGCCTGGAGGCGGCTGGCAGCTTCAACGGCATGGTGAGCCACCGGGTGCGGGTGGAGGAGCTGGCCCAGGTCGACGCCGAGCTCGTCGGCTGGCTGCGCCAGGCCTACGAGGCGAGCTGAGGCCGGCGTCTCAGCGCTCGCCGCGCAGGTTCACCAGCTCGAAACCGAACCGCCCCTTGACGCAGAGGTTGCCGTGGGTGGTGGCGTTCTCGAGCGGTGAGGTGACCTTGACGATGCGCTCGTCCTGGACGTGCAGGGTGAGTGTGCAGCCCACACCGCAGTAGCCGCAGATGGTGTCGGTGACGGTCTGCCGGGACTCGTCCCAGCCGCCACTCTGCCGTAGGTCGAGCTCCGGCTTGGCGACCAGGGCGCCGGTGGGGCAGACGGCGATGCAGTTGCCGCAATAGACGCAGGCCGAGAGCGGCAGCGGCACGTCGTGCTCGGTCGAGATGTGGGCGTCGAAGCCGCGGCCGGCGACGGCGATGGCGAAGGTGTTCTGGGCGTCGACCCCGCAGGCTTCCACGCATTTGTAGCAGAGCACGCACTTGGCGTAGTCGCGGGCGTAGAGCTCGTTGTCGACCTTGACCGGTTGCGCGACCGTCGCCGCCTCGGCGGTGGCGGCGCCGAAGCGAGCCGGGTCGGCGCCGTAGGTCGCCATCAGCGTGGCCAGGCCCGGCGCCGTCGAGAGGTCGACCGCGGAGCCGAGCAGCTCGAGCACCAGCTTGCGGGCGAGGTCGACGCGGGGCGAGCGGGTCTTGACCTCCATCCCCGCCTCCGCGCGCCGCGAGCAGGCCGGCACCAGCACCCGCGAGCCGGCGACCTCGACGACGCAGATCCGGCAGGCGTTGACCGGGGTGAGGGTCTCCAGGAAGCAGAGGGTGGGGACGTCCTTACCGGCGGCGCGGCAGGCGTCGAGCACGCTCGCACCCTGCTCGACGCTCACCGCCGTGCCGTCGATCGTCAGCGTGAGCTGCGGCCGGGCCGCGCGGGGCGGCGCCGCTGGTACGGCCTGCGGGCGCGGCGGGGGCTGGAACCAGATCGGGTCGGCGCTCACGCGGGGCCTCCGGCAGGGAAGGGGTCGAAGCGGGCGAGGGCGGACTCGACGGCGGACGACGCCGTCTGGCCGAGGCCGCAGATGGAGGCGTCGCGCATCGCCTGCGCCAGCTCACGAAAGAGGGCGAGCTCGTCTTGGCGCGAGCCCAGCGGGCGACCGCTCGCGAGGCGGGCGAGGAGCTCCTCCTGGCGCACCGTCCCCACCCGGCAGGGCACGCACTGGCCGCAGGACTCGTGGCGGAAGAAGGCGGCGATGCGGCGCAGGGCGTCGCCGAGGTCGGCCGTCTCGTCGTAGACCAGCACGACGCCCGAGCCGAGGCTGGCGCCGGCAGCGCGGGCGCCCTCGAAAGTGAGCGGGATGGCGAGGACCTCGGGGCCCACGAAGCCGCCGGCGGCACCGCCCAGGAGCACGGCCTTGAGGGCGCGGCCGCCGGCGACCCCACCGGCGAGCGCCAGGAGCTCGCCCAGCGTGGTGGTGAACGGCACCTCGTAGAGCCCGGGGCGCGCCACCTGGCCCGCGACGCAGAAGAGCTTGGGGCCCGTCGAGCTGCCCTCGGCGGTGCCGGCGAAGGCGGCGCCGCCCTCGCGCAGGACCCACGGCACGTTGGCCAGGGTCTCGACGTTGTTGACCACCGTCGGCTTGCCGAAGAGGCCCACCTCGACGGGGAAGGGCGGCTTCGAGCGTGGCTCGCCGCGCTTGCCCTCGAGGGAGTTGAAGAGGGCGGTCTCCTCGCCGCAGATGTAGGCCCCGGCGCCGCGGCGGACCTCGAGGTCGAAGGCGAAGCCCGCCCCGGCGACATCGGCTCCCAGGAGGCCCGCCGCACGGGCGGCGGCGATGGCGCTGCCGAGCCGCTGGTGGGCGAGCGGATACTCGCCGCGCAGGTAGACGAAACCCTGCTGGCAGCCGCAGGCGAAAGCGGCGATGGTCATCGCCTCGATGAGGGCGAAGGGGTCCTCCTCGAGGAGGACGCGGTCCTTGAAGGTGCCGGGCTCGGACTCGTCGGCGTTGCAGACCAGGTAGTGGGGCGTCGCCGGCTGCGCCGCGACCGCCTGCCACTTGCGCCCGGTGGGGAAGGCAGCGCCGCCGCGGCCCACCAGCTTGGCGGCGATCACCTCGGCGATCACCCCGTCCGGCCCCAGCTCCAGCGCACGGTCGAGGGCCTGGTAGCCGCCGCTCGCCCGGAAGGCGTCGAGGCTCGTGGGATCCACCCGCCCGACCCGCGACAGCAGCCGCAGGCCCGGCTCGCCGAGCTGGGGCACTGAGGCCGCGAGGGCGGCGCGGCGCGCGGCCGGGCCCGGCTCCCCGCCGCCGAGCGCCGCCAGCACGGCAGCGTCCGCCGTCGCCGGCGCCAGCGTCGTGGCGCTCGCCGGCTCGCCCGCCCGCACCACCAGCACGGCGGGAGCCCGCTCGCAGTGGCCGAGGCAGGGGCTGCGCTGCCAGGTCGCGGTGGCCCCGACCGGCGCCTCGCCGGCCGGGCCGAGCCGGGTCGCGAGCTCGGCGCACAGGGCCTCGGCGCCGCGCAGGCGGCAGGCGAGGTCGTCGCAGACATGGGCCACCCGCGGCGGTCGCGGCGCGGTGGCGAAGAGGTGGTAGAAGCTCACCACGCCCCAAGCCTCGGCCGGCGGCACGATCAGTCGCTGGCAGATGTAGTTGAGGGCCCCCTCGCTCACCCAGCCCACGCGGTCCTGCACGGCGTGGAGGGCGGGCAGCAGCAGGTGGCGGCGCTCGCGGGCGAGGGCCACGCCGCCGCGGGCCACCCGCGTGGCGCCCGCTGTGCGCTCGCCACCCTCCCAGGCCGACTCGGGCGGCCCCAGCAGGGCATCCACGGCGGCCTTCTCCTCACTGCTCGCTGCAGCTTGCCCGACGCGGATGTCCATGGCGCGGCCTCAGGCTTCCAGGCGTTCGATGCGCACCGCCGCCGCCTTGAACTCCGCGGTGCCGGCCACCGGGTCGGTGGCATCGATGGTGAGCAAGTTGGTGGGGACCTCGTCCGGGAAGTGGAAGGTCATGAAGCCGAGGCCCGGGCGCAGGCCGGCGTCGATGTGCACGGGGGCCACCACGGCGCCTCGCCGCGACACCACGCGCACCTTGTCGCCCTGCGCGACGCCGTAGTGCCGGGCATCCTCCGGCGAGAGATCGAGGGTCTCGCCGCGGCGCACTGGTGAGGCGTAGCGGCCCGTCTGCACCCCGGTGTTGTATTCCTCGAGGCGCCGGCCGGTGGTGAGCCGCAGGGGGAACTCGGTGTCCACGGCCTCGACGGGCGGCGAGTGCTCCACGACGTGGAAGGGCGCCCGCGGGCCGCCTACCGGCCGCTCCCAGAGGCGGCCGTGGAGGAAGAGCGAGCCCGGGTGCTGCTCGTCGTAGCAGGGCCACTGCAGGCCGCCCTCGGCTTCGAGCCGCGCGTAGCTCATCCCGGCATGGGCCGGCGACAGCTGGCGCACCTCGTTCCAGATCGCCTCGCTCTCGGGCTGGCCCCAGTCGTGGCCGAGGCGGCGGGCGAGGTCGTAGAGGACATCGAGGTCGTCGCGCGCCCCGGCCGGGGGCGGCAAGGCCCGGCGTACCCGCTGCACCCGCCGCTCGCTCGAGGTCACCGTGCCGTCGGACTCGCACCAGCCGGCGGCCGCCGGCAGCACCACGTCGGCGAGCTCGGCGGTGGCCGTGAGCACGATGTCTTGCACCACCAGGCAGTCGAGCCCGCCGAGGAGCTTCTTGGTACGGTGCTGGTCCGCCTCGGAGCGGGCGGGGTTCTCGCCGATCACGTAGAGGGAGCGCAGCTCACCGCGCTCCATGGCGTCGAACATCGCGGAGAGGTGCCAGCCCCGCTGCGGCGGGATCGTCGCCCCCCAGACCCTCTCGAACTTCTCGCGCAGGGGGGCGTTCTCGACGTGCTGGAAGCCCACCAGGCGGTCCGGTAGGGCGCCCATGTCGCCGCCGCCCTGGACGTTGTTCTGGCCGCGCAGCGGGTTGAGGCCTGAGCCGTAACGGCCGACGTGGCCGGTCAAGAGCGAGAGGTTGATCAGCGCCAGGACGTTGTCGACGGCGTTGTGGTGCTCGGTGATGCCGAGCGTCCAGCACAGCGCCGCCCGCGGTGCCTTGGCGTAGGTGTGGGCGATCTCGCGGATCACCGCCGCCGGCACGCCCGTCACCTGCTCGCCGCGCTCGAGGGTCCACGCCTCGACGCCGGCGCGGAACTCCGCGAAGCCGCTGGTGGCGTTGGTGATGAACTCGTCGTGGGTGAGGCCGGCGTCGATGATCTCGCGGGCGATCGCGTTGGCGAGCGGGATGTCCGTCCCCACGTCGAGCCCTGCCCACAGATCGGCCCATTGCGCCGAGGTGGTCCGCCGCGGGTCGACGGCGATCAGGCGCGCGCCGCGCCGCACGCCCTTGAGCAGGTGATGGAAGAAGATCGGGTGCGTCTCGCGGGCGTTCGACCCCCAGAGCAAGATGCAGTCCGTCTCTTCGATCTCCTGGTAGGAGCTCGTGCCACCACCCGCACCAAACACAGCCGCCAGACCGGCGACGCTGGGCGCGTGTCAGGTGCGGTTGCAGCTGTCGACGTTGTTCGAGCCCATGACCACGCGGGCGAACTTGCCGGCCACGTAGTTCATCTCGTTGGTTGTCTTCGAGCAGCTGAAGAGGCCGAACGAGCGCGGGCCATGGCTCTGTTGGACGGAGCGAAAGCCCGCGGCGGCGCGATCCAACGCCTCCTCCCAGCTCGCCGGACGGAGGTCTCCCCCCTTCCTCTCGCGAACCAGAGGCTGCGTGAGACGCGATGAAGATTTCATGGCGCGAAGGGTAACACGAGAGAGGAGGGCGCTCGGTTGCGACCAAAGCCCTCGCCAGCCGCGGGCTCCGAGAGGTTCGACCTACTCCAACGCGGCAGAAGCGCAACTACGTTCGATGAGGTGGCGGCACCCGCCATCTCTCTGCCTAGGAGGCCTTCCATGGCCCAGCGAAGGTTTCGTTCCCCCGCTCGCTTCCTCCCCGTCCTTCTCCTCCTCGCGATGCCTCTGCGACCTGCTGAGGCCCAGTCGAGCCAGGCCCTCGCCTGGACCCGCTGGGAAGCCCCGCTCACCAGCACGAACGCCTATGCCAACCCCTACCGCAACCTCCGTCTGCAAGTGAGCTGGACCTGCATCGCGAACTGCTCGACCCTTGCCTGGGGTGGCAAGCTGCCGGTGGTGGGCTTCTGGGACGGCGGCACCAGCGGCCGGACGTTCAAGCTGCGGGCGATGTTCCCGCAGCCGACCGGCTCGGCCGCGACGGCGCAGTGGCAGTGGACGACGACCTGGGCCTGCACTGGCGAGGGCCAGGGGGGAGCGGACTGTGCGTTGGCCACCGGGACCGCCAGCCACGAGAACGGCCTCAACGCCAGCGGCATCGTCCAGGTCACGCGCTCGACGACCGCCAACGGGGTCAGCAACGCGCTCTACCTCGGGGGCTATTTCGGTTTCGGAGAGTGGATCACCTCCGAAAGCGGGCAGTTGGTGCGCGGCAACGGCCACCTGCTCAACGACAACGGCCCCTTCTACTGGTTGGGGGACACTGCCTGGGCCGCCCCGGTGCGCGCCACCTTCAATGCCGGCTCGACACCGAACTGCGCCCAAGCCTCGGGATGGACGAGCAACGACTGGAAGTGCTACGTCCTCGACCGCAAGGCACGCAGTTTTTCGGCGATCCAGGTCTCCGTGCCGCAGTGGTGGATGAAGAACCCGCTGACGGACTCGGCCGGCCAGGCTCCCTTCGTCGCCAACTCCTCGTTCCCGGCGTGGAGCAAGTGGAACCCGACCTTTTGGCAGAGCTTCGAGGCGAAGGTGCAGTACGCCAACGAACAGGGCCTAGTGGTGGTCGTCGTCGGCCTCATGGAACCGAGCTACCAATACCTGGCGACCGACAACCCGACGCCCGGCCAACGCTACCCTCCGGAGGCCGACGCCAAGATCTTCGCCCGCAACCTCGCCGCCCGCCTCGCTGGCAACTTCGTGATCCTGGCGCCCGGCTTCGACACCCGGCCGGACGCGGGGGCGAAGAGCGCGCTGATCCGGGCCGTCGGGAGCGAGATCCATGGCGTGTCGCCGCGCTTCGTCGCCACCAACCACTTCGGCGGCTCGACGCCGGTGGCGGTCAGCACGGGAGGCGTCTACAACGACTACCAGGACTTCGAGAGCGAGCCCTGGATGGACATCCACCTCTTCCAGAGCGGCCAGTGCCGCAACCTCGACAACGGCCAGCAGGCGACGGTGGCCCAGCAGCTGCAGAACTTCACCAACCGGGCCCGGCAGATGCCGCTCGACCTGCGGGTGATGCCCCGCCGCCTACCCACCGGCAATGCCGAGGCGATCTACGACAATGAGGGTGCGGTGCTCGAGGCGGGACAGAGCGCCCCCGACAACGCCGCCTACTACCGGCCCTACCGCGTCCGCCAGACGGCTTACCTGAGCACGCTTTCCGGTGCCTTCGGCTACACCATGGGGGTCTACGGCTTGTGGGACTGGGGCCTTGGCGACGGCGCGGGGCCCTACCAGCCCCGCAGCCCCCGCAACTCGGTCAATCGCCCGTCGACGGCGCAGTTGCAGGCTCTCGCAACCCTCTTCCGCGATCGCTTGCGGTTTTGGTACCGCCTCGCTCCCAAGCCGGCGCTGATCACCAACAACCCCACGGAACCCAACCCGTCGAACCCGGTCAACCAGCACCTGCAGATGGTGGTCTCCCGGGAAGTGACGCGCCGCACGGTGGTGGCCTACCTGCCGGACGACGGCGAGATCCGCCTGCAACTGCCGGCCGCGCTGTACCCGGGCCTCACCACCACGCGCTGGCGCAAGGAGTTCTGGAACCCACGCACCGGCACCATCGACACCCAGCCGGTGAGCTTCACGCTGGTCGGCGGGACGGCGGACACCTACCGCGTGCCGCGCCCGGCCTGTCTCGCCGGTCAGCCGTGCACCGGCCAGAACGGCGACCGCGACTGGGTGCTGATCCTCACCGACACCAGCCAGGGGGCCGCCGCCTGGGTGACGCAGCTCGCGGCCACCTCCCTGCAGGCCTGGGCGGTCTGGGACCCGGTGAGCTCATTGTGGAGCATCCGGGCTCAGCTCTTCGACGGCAGCGAGGCGCCGGTGGGCAGCGAGGTCCTGCTGAGCGACGAGACCGCGGCCCCGCAGCGGCTGCCGCAGGTGGCGCACAACAGCCAGGGCGGCTTCCTGGTGGTGTGGGAGGCCGTCGACCCGACGGGGAACGGACCGGTGATCCTCGGCCAGGTGGTCAGTGAGGGCGGTGTCACGCAGGGCTCGCCGCTGGTGCTCAACGACTCCAAGGTCGGCGTGCCGGAGGAGCCGGTGGTGTCGGCCGACGGGGCCGGGCAGTTCGTGGTCGCCTGGGTGCTGCGCGACCCGGAGACGGGAGAAAGCAAGGTGTTGGCGCGCCGGCTCGGCAAGGATGGTTTGCCGGTCAGCAGCGAAGCGCCGGTCCACGGTGGCTCGCTCTTGGCGCGTTCGGCACCCCTGGTCTCGGCAGAGCCCGGAGGCGGGTTTGCCGTCGCCTGGCAGAGCGATGATCCGCTGACCGGCGCCTCCTCGGTCTTGGTGCAGCGGTTCGACGACAAGGGAGTGCCGAGCGGCGCCGCGCTGACGGTCGCCACTAGCGCCAGCGAAGCTCTCGCGCTCGAAAGCCTGACGACGGACGCTCTCGGCAACTTCACGGTGGTCTGGCAGCCCCTGGTCGCCGGTGAGGGGCAGGGCCACTTCAGCCGCAGCTACGACGCTCTGGCACGCAGCTTCGGAGCTGCCGCGCAGGTGGCCGACCCGTGGCTGTAGAAGGCAGCTGATTGCGCGTCCCTACCTGGAGGGCTACTGTGGTGGGAACGGCGATGACGACCTCCCCTCGCTGGCGCGGACTCTGGGTAGGGCTTGCCGTCGGGCTCGGGAGCTGGGCGCCGGCGGGTGCACAAGCGCCTTTGGGTTGGGACTTCGCGCTCAACCAGACGGTGGCTGGTACCCAGCAGTTCCCGAACCCAGCCGCGCAGCCGGACGGCGGCTTCGTCGTCGCTTGGGACCAGACGATCGCGGACGTCGACCTGACGGCGATCACCGCCGTCTTGTTACGCAGCTTCGATGGCGTGGGCGCGCCGGGCAGCGACGAGGTGGCCGTCCGCGGACCGGCGCGCGCCTCGTTTCAGGGTGCCCGCGTCGCCGTGGCCCCCGACGGCGCCAGGCTGGTGACCTGGCAGGAGCCGGGAGGCCCCGATGGCCGCAGTGAAGCCCTCGCGGCGCTCTGGGGGCCCGACGGTGGGTTGCTCGTCGATGGTCTCTCGCTCAGCGACGGCACGCCCGGCGACCAGGCGGTGACCGGCATCGCTGGGTTGGCGCCCGGTGGCTACGTGGCGACCGCCTGGAGCATGCCCCTCCCCGGCGAGATCGGCGAGGACGGCTCGGGCTCGGGTGTCTTCGTGCACCGCCTGACGGCGGCGGGAGAGCTCGCTGGTCCCAGCCTCCGCGCCAACACCTTCACCCCAGGCCTCCAGGCACCGGGCGACGTCGCAGCAGCGGCGGACAGCCGGTTCGTGGTGGTGTGGACGAGCGTCGGCCAGGACGGCTCGGCGGGCGGCGTCTACGGCCAGCGTTTCGCCGCCGATGGCAGCCGGCTGGGCGGCGAGTTCCGGGTCAACCAGGTCACGACCTCCTGGCAGCAGCTGCCGGACGTGGCGATGAGCCTGGACGGGCGTTTCGTAGTGGTCTGGGAGAGTGACGGCCAGGACGGCTCGGAGGCCGGCGTTTTCGCCCGTCGTTACGGCCGCGACGGTCAGCCCCGCGGCAACGAGTTCCAGGTCAACACCAACACCTTCGCCTGGCAGGAGAGGCCGAAGGTGGCGATGGATGCCGCTGGCAATTTCGTCGTGGTGTGGGTGGACTGGTTCTCGGGGGTGGAGCTCCCAGACATCATCGGCCGGGCCTTCCTGGCCGATGGGCAGCCCGCCGGCCCGGAATTCCGGGTCAACTCTCGCACGCGCAACGACCAGGACGACCCCGACCTCGCGATGCTCGGCGACGGCAGCCTGGTGGCCGTCTGGGAGACTTTCAACGGTGAGGACTGGGACCTCGCCGGCCGTCGGTTCGCCATCCCCTTCCCCTCGACCTGCCGGCCCTCCGACCACGTCCTGTGCCTGCGCGATGGCCGCTTCCGGGTGGAGGTCGACTGGCAACTGCCCGCCGGGCAGGGAACGGCCCGCGCACAGGCCTTGACGGCCGACACCGGCGCCTTCTCCTTCTTCGGGGAAGACAACCTGG
>WBZL01002411.1_pt1 | contig 18267 bp, 21 predicted proteins | sample 5204291 | NCBI WGS metagenome assembly WBZL01 (sample SAMN12344345, study PRJNA552823) | activated sludge metagenome | biome: Activated sludge suspended growth; feature: Nitrification reactor; material: Wastewater; isolation source: activated sludge from nitrification reactor of wastewater...
CGCCGCCGTTGGCCCGCATGGGACCCACGGCGTGTTTGATGCACAGGATGGTGCCCATCAGGTTGAGGTCGATGGTGGCTCGCACCGCAGCCTCGTCGGCGGACTCGAACGGTCCGATGTGCAGCGACCCCCCGGCGTTGGCGATGAGCACGTCGAGGGTTCCCTCTGGTCCGCAGGCGGCCGCCACCGCCGCCTGCACTTGGTCCTCGATGGTGACGTCGGCCGCAATGTGACGCACCTCGGCCCCGACCGCGGCCACTGCCGCGATCTGGGCGGTGGCCTCGACCAGGCGAGATTCGGTGCGCCCGCAGATGGTGACGGTGGCACCGTCGGCGGCGAGACGGCACGCCACCGCCAGCCCGATGCCGCTACCCCCGCCCGTCACCAGGGCGAAGCGACCACGCAGCGAGTGGGACGGCGTGGAGGGGCTGGTGGCGGTGTCGGTCACGTCCGCCAGGGTAGACAGTCCTTGACCGCCGGGTCCTCCGTCAAGGGCCTGTCAGCGCTGGCGCTGCGCCCGGTCGCCGTCTCAGTCGTCGCTACGTCGGTCTGTGACCCAGTCGAGGATCACGCCGTTGTAATCGGCGGGGACCCCCGGAGCGGTGTTGAGGAGCGCCGAGTTGGTGGCCACGTGCTTGTCGCAGACGTTGGTTCCCGAGTTGAGCCCGGGGTTGTCGACGCACAGCTCCAACGACTCGGATCGACTGGTGGGGCCCTGGGCTTGGATGGCCATGCGCACCGGGCGGGCAGCACAGACGGCCGAACCGAGGGTAGGGGTCGTTCCGTCGGGCAGCGGGCATGTCATGGGCAGGTAGGCACAGGTGTTGGTGTCTCCAGCGCTGTACACCTGCATCACCGGGACCTGGAGCCGACCATCGCTGATGAGCAGATGTGGTTGGTTGGCCTCATCTGCGATCTCGGGCAGGATCCGCTGCTGGAAGATGGCCGCACCCTCGGGGGTACGGGCACACGGTGACCCCATGGCCATCTGCTCGAGCTCGTAGCTCTGGTTCATCACGCCGGCATCGGCCACGAACGCGGTGGGCTCAATGCCCTGTTCCTGAAGGCCCCACGCAACGCTGTAGCTACCAGCCGACCCGGCGCTCCCCCCGTGGAGGAAGAAGTCGTCGGTCGGGTACTGGGCCATGACGAACTGGATCGCCGCTTTGGTGGCCAACATGCCGTTGGTCTTGGGGGTCTGGCCGTCGGTCAGGTTGGGGTTGTTGGGGTCGACGTTGTTGGCGCCGCTGTACATGTCGTGGCTGCACATCGACACCGCCAGCATCCGGTAGCCGTCAGACAGACCAGCCACCCGCCCTTCGAGGTTGGTGCTGGTGACGTCGGGACGGAGACGGCTGTAGGGCTCCTCGGACTTGTTCTTGACGCCGCCGGCCACGCTGCCATCGGGGTTGAAGTAGCCGACGCCGCCGCCATGCATACGAACCCACAGCGGGCGCGAGGCGTTGTCGTCCGAGCCGACCCGGCGGCCGACCACGAAGGTCTGGTAGCCCGAGACGGCACACGGGTAGGCGAGGTTCCGGTAGTAGTCGAAGGTCCAGCCGTCCTCTTGGCGGGTCTCGATGAGGGTGATGGAACTGACGTCGCCGGGTGTGCTCAGACACCCCGACAGGACGCCGGCCAAGATGAGCACCGGCGCCAGGAGCAGGCCTCGCCGCCGGAGACGTGGGCTCGTCGTGAAGGTTCCCTTGGAGGTCAGCATCTGAGAAGTGATACCCGTCTCACCTGGCAGTTGGCTGTGAACCGGCTGAGACGTACCTGCCACCGTCGTGGCCCCGTCACGACTCGACCCCGACATACGATCTGGCTGCCGACAACCAATAAGGGTGGACCGTGGACGACGGCGGGACGATCCCGGAGAACTCGATGCCGTCACCCGTTTCCAGACCTGGGGCTCTGCCCGATCGACTGTGGGTTCCCGCCTTGGCCGGGTTCGGCCTGGCCCTGCTGTTCGCCATCGCCTTGGTGGTGCGGGCCGAGGGCGATGTCTCTTTGCTGGTTCACGCCGCCCCCCCGTGGACGGACCCGGCCACCGCCCGCTCGTCTCTGACCGTTCAGAACGACGACGACGGCTTCGACGGCCAGTTCTTCTATCGCCTCGGTGTGGCCCCCTGGACCACCGACGACTCGGTGGCCGGGGTCACCAACGACCTACCGGCGCTGCGCAACGCCCGATGGGGTTACGGCGCCCTGGCTTGGGCGGCCAGCGGCGGCGACCCCGACCTGGTTCCGTGGTCGCTGGTGGCACTCAACGTGATGGCCGCCGGCGCCTTGGGCGCGGTCGGGGGCGGTCTGGCCCGCCATGCCGGGCGTCATGCCGGATGGGGCGTGTTGTTCGTGCTGTGGCCCGGTTTCGCCTATTCGCTGTCGCTCGACACGTCCGAACTTGTGGCCACCACCTTGGCTCTGGGCGGGCTGTTGGCGATACGCCACCAGCGATGGCTGGGGGCAGCCGGCCTTCTCGCCGCCGCGGTGCTCACCCGCGACACCACCCTGGTCATCCCGGCCGGGGTCCTGGCCGGGGGTCTGACTGGCGCTCTCTTGGCCCACTCTCCCAATGCCACGACGACCCTCGAGGACGTCACGCCGCCATCGGCACCGATCGCCGATGGGGTGACGGAGCCGAGTACCGGACCGACGTCGGCCCTCTACGCAGCAGGCGCTGGCGGTATGGCTGTAGCCGCGTTCGTGGCGTGGCAGTTGGTGCAGCGGGCCCGGTTCGGTGAGCTGCCGTTGACGTCGTCGGGAGACAACAACCTGTCCAGCCCTTTCGGTGGGCTCGTCGAACAGTTGGGTGGGGTACTGCCGCCTTCGTCGGGTCCCGATGCCTTCCGTCTGCTTTCGATGATGGGCCTGATCGCCTTGATCGTGGCTGCCTCCGTGGTTGGACGTAGGTTCCGGACCGCCTTTTCCGGCCAGCTTCTCGACCGGTCGCACCGGTTCGGCGAGTTGGCCGCATGGTCGATGGCCGTGGGCGTGGTGGTGTGTCTCAACGCCTACCTGTGGTCAGGGGCCACGGCGTTCATGCGCGCCGGCACCGAGGCGGCAATGCTGTCGATCCTGATTGTGTTGGACGCACACGCACTGACCCTGACCTCAACCCGGTCACGACCACAGGGGCGAAGCCCCCTGCTGGTCATCGTCGCCGTCGGCCTGGCCGGACTCTGGCTACTCACAGCGTTCGCCCAGGTCGCCAAACTCGCCTGAGAAGGACCCAACCCATCTCCCGCAAGCGGCGACCAGGCACCCATTTGGAACTGGAAGGTCAGGGCAGCAGCGTGAAAGCGTCCACGTGGCGGGGTCGCACGACGTGGAAGTGACGGCGGTCGAGGGTGGCAATCTCGGTGGCCGAATGTCGCTCGGCGAGCGCGATGACCGACGCGTCGGTGCCTCCGAGTGGCAGGTCGCGGTAGAGGCCGACGAGCTCATGGACGCGCTGCCAGTCGGTGTGGACGAGTTCTTCAACGCTGAACAGGTCGGCGGCGATATCGGCATAGAGCGCTAGTTCAGCGTTGACTCCGACTTGGCGGTGCAGCAGATAGGCCGCTTCTGCGATCACGAGGCCAGTGGTGAGCAACGGGCCCGCCGCTGTGGCGAGAAGTTCGAGACACGCGTCGTGGTCGGGGTCACTGCGATCACCGAGAGCAACCAGCGGACCGGTGTCGACAATCAACACAATGTTCAGTCGCTGCCGAAGCCTTCGGCGAGCATCTCATCGGCGTCGCGCGCGAACCGGGTGCCGTCGGACGCGCCGATCCCGGCGAGCGCAAAGTTCCGTCGCGGCCGAGAGGCCCGCACATGCTCGTTCAGCGACTCGGCGATCAACGCTTCGATCGTGACTCCGCGACGCTTGGATTCGGCCCGCAACACCGCGAGCAGCTCCTCAGACAGCTCCACGGTCACAGACATGGCTGCCAGTCTAGAACCACCCAGGGTGCATCCCGCGGGTGTACCCCGCGGGATCACCGCAATCGAGGTAGGGCGTTTCAGCAGCCGACCAGCGCGACACCACAGGTCGGTGGACCTCATGGGAGATCCTCGGGGGTCACGATGTCGATCTCGGTGATTGCCTTGGGGAAGTCTCGGGTGTTGTTGGTGATGAAGCGGTCCGCTCCGGCCACAACGGCCGTGGCCAGGTGCACGGCGTCGGCCGCCCTGAGCCGGTGGCGGGCGCCCAGTGCTGTAGCCACCTCCGCGATCTCCATGTCTACGGGCAGAAGGTCCAACCGTGAGAGAAACCCAGCCAACGCAGTGACATCGTCATCTGCATTCTCGCGACGTGGCTTCGCCAGCACCTCGGGCAGGAGCAGAACCGAACCGATCCCTACCGTGGCGGTCCCGGCGCCGGAGGCGGCAGGAGCGAAGAGAGGGACTGTCGGCACGCTGAGCGCGTCCTTGAGCAACTTCCAGGCTGGTTCGGGCCGGACGTAGCCGACGCGGTCACGGGCAAGCTTGGAAAGGACGAGGTGGCGCGGATGCTCACGGTCATCGCAGGGTCGCCGGGGGGTTGGTGAAGTTGGATCCGACGGGCATCGGGGGGGCTGGGAGAGGGTGGCCCCCTGCTGCGGGGGACGGTTCGTAGACTCGGGCGCCGTGCTGGAACGGCTGGGGGTGATCGACAACCGACGCCGTCGCTGGATCGCCGCCGGGCTGGGCGTGGTGCTGGTCACGGCGCCGTTGTGGGGGTCGGGGCCGGGTAATGACCTCGACGTGGCCAACGTGTTCCGGTCGGGCCGATCAATCGCCCGCCATGGCACCTACCGGCCGAGCAGGGCCCCGGGTGCGCCCGTCCACGAGGCCCTGGTCGGGGTGGCCGACCTGGTGGGCGGCACCGTGCTCACCAACCTGGTTTCTCTGGTGGCGGCCGGGTTCTTGTTGTGGGGTCTCGACCGGTTGCTGCGCCGAGAAGGTGCAGGGCCCGGGGCCCGGTGGGCGGTGGGCCTGGTGGCGGCCAACCCGTGGTTCGTGGTGGCGACCACGTCCTCCACCGACTACGTCCTGGCGCTCGCCCTGACCGTCGGGGCGGCCAACGCTCTCCGAGAAGGAAGGGCCGGATGGGCTGGAATCCTGGCGGCCCTGGCCATGGGCACGCGCGTCGGATCGGTCACCCTGGTCGCCGCGGCCCTTGTCGCCCACGCCACCGAACCGGTCCGCGACCCCACTCGCCGCAGCGGCGACCAAGCCAGGTCGGAGGTGGGGACCCGGCGACGAGACCTTGCAGTCACCGCCCTGACGGCAGTGCTTGGAATCGTGGTGATGTTCGTGCCGTCGGCGGTCCAGGCTGGGGGACTGGCCTTTGCCGAGAACGACTTCTCCACCTCGTCGCTGACCGTGCAGATCGGCCGCGCCGCGGTCAAAGACTTGACGCTGCTCGGGGTCATCGGGTCGGTGCTGGCGTTGGCCACCCTTCCGGCCGTGATCAAGGCGCTGGGCCGATGGCGGACGTCGTGGCTGGTCCGCTTCGCCGGGCTCGGCCTCGTCTTGTCCCAGCTACTGTTCATCCGGTTCCCGTGGAAGCTCCCCCACCTGCTGCCGACGCTGATCTGCGGAGCGATCCTGTTGGCCACCGCGCTCGGACATCGGGCCCGTCCCACCCTCTTGATGGCACTGGTTGCGGTTCAGATCCTCTACGGGGTGGTGCAGGTCGACGTGATTCGACCCGACGACCCCGATCAGGCCACCGGTGCCACCTTCATCCTGGACGTGAGCTGGGGCCCGGTGATCACCGACCTCCGATGCCGCCGCCAACACCCCGACCCGCACCTCGGACGCCAGAAGGTCGAGGTGGAGGCGGCATGGAACTGTTCCCAGCCCTTCGGTGCCCAGTGACGGTTCGTCACCGTTAGTCTCCGGCCCCATGACTCTGGGGACCGACACCATCGACTACGCCGCCATCTACCGGGGAGTGCGCCAACGCGTATCGGACCTGGTGCGGGACCTTCCCGCCGTCGACCTGGCCCGAGAGGTGCCGGCCACGCCCGGATGGTCGGTGCGAGACGTGGTGGCCCACCTGGCCGGGGTCACGGCCGACAGCGTGGAAGGCAACACCGAGGGCTTGGCCTCAGACGCCTGGACCGCCGCTCAGGTTGACGCTCGACGGGGCCGGTCCATCGCCGAGCTGTTGGAGGAGTGGGACCGGTGCTCGGCGCTGGTCGAGCCCGCCATCACCGACCTGCCGGGCCTGATCCGGATCATGTTGTTGACCGACGCCGCCAACCACGAGCACGACATCCGGGGAGCCCTCGGCCAGGCCGGGGCCCGCGACTCCGACGTGATCAACTTCGCCTTCAACGGAGTCGCTCCCGCCCTGGGTGCCCAGCAGGGCGAGCTCGGGGCGCTGCGAATCGTCCACGACTCCGGCGAGATGGTGATCGGCGAAGGTGATCCCACCGAGACTCTGTCCACAACCCGATTCGAGATCGTGCGGGCCGCGGTCGGTCGACGCTCCCCCGACCAGATCGCGGCTTGGGACTGGTCCGGCCAGCCCCGTCCCGCGGTGATGGTGTTCTCGATGTTCGCTCCGGGCCGAAGCGAACCCTTGGTCGAATAGATCGAGGCGGAGCGCCTCAGCGCGAGTGGTAGGTGGAGCGGGTGCCGGTGTGGTCGGAGTCCTTGTTGAGGCGCTTGGACAGGTGCAGACCTTCGAGCACCAACTCCACAGCGCTGGCCACCACCGCAGGACGTTCGTCGTCTCCGACAAGGGCGATCACCGCATCGCGCAGAGCAGGGATCTCGGTGGCCAAGGCCACGTCATCTCGGGCGGCCACATCCTCTCCGGCGTGTACGACTCGACCGTCGTCGAACGCCTCGATCACCTCACGGAGGCGAGCGATGTCGAGTCGGTCCCGGAACACGGTGAGCACGGACTGACGGAGGAGGCGATCCAACACCTCGCCCCCGTCGTCGTCGAGGGTGTCCAACTCGACCTTGCCCGACGTGGAAGCCACCAGGGCTTCGAGGTCGCTGACCCGGGGAACCACCTCGGTCTCTCCTGCCCTCAACGCCCGGCGGGCGGCGTTGGCCACCATGGTCTCGGCGTTGGCCACCGTCAGCCGAACCGACACGCCCGAGCGCTGGTTGATGTGGGTGCTCTGGCGGGCCAACTGGGAGAAGGTGGCCACCACCTCGGCCATGAACGCCGGCACCGAGACCTCCAGCCCGTCACCGTGGACCAGCGCCGCCTCCTGGTCGACGATGGCCATCTCGGTGGCCACGTCCAGCGGATAGTGAGTCCGGATCTGGGCCCCGAACCGGTCCTTCAGTGGGGTGATGAGCCGACCGCGGTTGGTGTAGTCCTCGGGGTTGGCCGACGCGAACAGCACCACGTCGAGCGGGAGGCGAACCTTGAACCCCCGGATCTGGACGTCTCGCTCCTCGAGCACGTTGAGTAGACCGACCTGGATCCTCTCGGCCAGATCGGGCAGCTCGTTCATGGCGAAGATGCCCCGGTTGGTCCGGGGAACCAGCCCGTAGTGCAAGGTGAGCTCGTCTGACAGGTATCGGCCTTCGGCCACCTTGATGGGGTCCACCTCGCCGATCAGGTCGGCGATCGAGGTGTCGGGGGTGGCCAGCTTCTCGCCGTAGCGGGTGTCTCGATGTACCCAGGTGACAGGGGTGTCGTCACCCTTCTCTGCGATCAACTCGCGGGCGTGGTGGGAGACCGGGTGGTAGGGGTCGTCGTTGATCTCACTTCCGGCCACGATGGGAAGCCACTCGTCGAGCAGACCGGTGAGGGAGCGGATCATGCGGGTCTTGGCCTGCCCGCGCTCCCCCAAGAAGATCACGTCGTGGCCAGCCAGGATGGCGTTCTCCAACTGGGGCATGACCGTGTGTTCGTAGCCGAGCACGGCATCCACCAACGGCTCACCGGCCCTTATCCGAGCCACGGCGTTGCGGCGGATCTCCTCTTTGACCGGGACCGACTCCCATCCGGAATCACGGAGCTGACCGAGGTTGGCGGGGCGACTCGACATGGCGTGGACGCTACCGCTGCCACATCGGATCCGGCCGCGCCAACCGCCCCGGAGCGGTAGGTCACCCTGAAACGAGGTTCGTTCGAGCTCCTTTGATGCGATGCTGGGGGGAGTGCAACTGACGGTGACCATCAGGGATGACCTGTACCAACAGATCCAGCGTCGAGCATGCGAGGAGCGCCGCCCGGTGGCGGATGTCGTTAACGATGTGGTCGAGGCCGGGATCGCCTCCTACACCAGACGCTGGCAGCGAACGCTCGGCGCTTTCCAAGGTCAGATCACGGTGAGCAACGATTTCGACAATGAGCTAGCCGATTTCGGCGATGCGACGGCCGAACAGGTCAGCCCTTGAGCCGGGAGGTTCGCGGCCCAAGCGAACGGTTGCTGCCCGAGTTGGCGGTATCGCAGTGGTTCAACGTGGCCAATCCACCCACGACTGCCGCCCTGCGCGGGCAGGTGGTTGTCATCGAGGCGTTCCAGATGCTGTGTCCGGGCTGTGTCACCAACGGGCTCCCCCAAGCCCAGCGGGTGGCCGCCACCTTCGGCTCAGATGTCGTGGTGCTCGGCCTTCACACGGTCTTCGAGCACCACGAGGCAATGACCCCGGTGTCGCTCGAAGCGTTCCTTCACGAGTACCGGATCACGTTCCCCGTCGGGGTGGACCTACCCGCTACCGAGGGACAGATCCCGGTCACGATGCGCCGCCTGGGGCTGAGAGGCACACCCACCATGTTGCTCGTGGACCGGGCCGGACGTATTCGGGCCGAAGTATTCGGCCACGCCGATGACCTGGCTCTGGGAGCCCAGATCGCTCGCCTGATCGACGAACCCGTTCTGACGGACGGCGAGAAGCGGTAGCCGCCACCGGCGAGGTTCCGGTGGACGGGCAGACGCCAGACCCTGGGTCTAGGTTTCGGCTCCGTCCCCCAACGATCGCGAGGAGAGACCATGTCCGGCAAGGTTGTTCATTTCGAGGTTCCCTACGACGACGCTGATCGGGCCCGCTCCTTCTATCGAGACGTGTTCGGGTGGGACATTCAGCCCGTCCCCGAGTTTGACTACAACTTCGTCCAGACCGGACCGGTAGGCGGGGACGGGATGCCAACCGACCGCGGCTACATCGGCGGCGGCATGTTCAGCCGCCAGGAACCGGTCGGGCGACCCGTCATCACCATCGAGGTCGACGACATGAGCGCGGCGCTGGAGTCGGTCGCCGCCCATGGCGGAAGCGCCGTAGGCGTGCCAAACCAGGTGGGAGAGAAGGGAATCGCCGCCTACTTCTTGGACTCGGAAGGCAATCTCATGGGTCTCTGGCAGACACTCCGCTAACTGCTGCCGAACCCGAAACGTGCTCGACCGACCGAAGAGAATCAGCAAATGCCGACGCAACCCGACCAGGAGCGAGTGGCCGATCTCGTCCGGTTGCGCCGGGTACGTGATCGAATGGATCGGGAGTACGCCAAGCCGCTGAACGTCGAGTCGCTCGCCCGTGACGCCCTGATGTCTCCGGGGCATTTCAGTCGCCAGTTCAAGGCCGCCTATGGCGAATCGCCCTACAGCTACCTCATGACCCGTCGAATCGAGCGGGCGATGGACCTGCTCCGTCGAGATGAGATGAGCGTGACCGAAGTGTGCTTCGCCGTCGGGTGTTCATCGCTAGGCACGTTCAGTACCCGCTTCACCGAACTCGTCGGAATGACACCCAGCATCTACCGGAAGACGGCGACAACTGCGACCGAGGGGATGGTGCCCTGCGTCGCCAAGCAGGTCACCCGACCGATCAGGAATCGAGAAGCCAACGGCGACTAGTCCTCTTAGGGTCGAACCCATGGACATCACCATTCACTCCAGCATCCTCCAACACAACGACGCCGACGCGGCCCTGGCCTTCTACCGGGACGCACTCGGGTTCGAGCTTCGCAACGACGTCGGATACAACGGCATGCGCTGGCTGACCGTCGGTCCGCCCGATCAGCCCGAGACCTCGGTCGTCCTCAGCCCGGTCGACGCGTACCCCGGCCTCACCGAGGACGAGCGCCGCACCGTGGTGGAAATGATGGCCAAGGGGACCCACGGCATGCTGCTCCTGGCCACCGATGATCTCGAGGCCACCTTCGACCGCATCCAGGCCGCCGACGTCGAGATCATCGAGGAGCCGACCGACCAGCCCTACGGCATCCGGGACTGCTCGGTGCGCGACCCCGCCGGCAACATGATCAAGATCCAACAGCGGTCCTGACCACTCCGCGCCGAGGTCTCGCCGCAAGGCATCAGGCGGCATCCACCTGGGCGTGGACGACCGCTTCCCACAGGTGGGTACGAACCCGGGTGGCCTCGGCACCGGTCAGGTCGTTGGCGATCACGATGCCCTCGATCAGGTCGGCCACCACTGCCTGATGGGGCCGCCCCTTGACGACCACCGCCACCGTGGCCGAGCCATCAGCGGCGTGACGGACCGTGCGTTCCGCCCCGGGGACCCGGGGCGGAGTCCGAAACCCTGGGACCACGAGGCGGCGAGACCGGGCGGCTTGGGCGAGGGTGCGGACCGTGGTGGCGAACCGGAGTGAGGACGACTGCTCCATGCCGTCATCATCCCGATGCCCAGTGACAACAAGGCCGATCAGGTCCCGCCGCAACCAGATCACCGCCACGACGTCCCGACGTCAGGATGAGGCCGGGCCGAGGTCCTCCAACTCGTCACCGACCTGAACCGACCCGGGTGAGACCACCAGGGAACCGACGGCCAGGGTCAGGTCCCGATCTCGACGCAGGGTTCGCAGCACCTCGAGGTCGCGGTCGATGCCGCCGGGCTGGTCCCGGGTGATCATCACGCATCGCCCGATCTTCTTGACCACGTCGACCTCGGCGCCACCGATCCTCAACCGTCGACCCACCAGTCCATCGGCGGTGTCCCCGCTCACCACCAGGTTTGGGCGGAAGCGGCGGACGTCCCAATCGCGCAGGTCCCCAACGGCCACGATGCTCACCTGGGTTCGGGTCGAGTCGTGGTACGACCACGTCGGACCTTCCCACGCCACCGGGTCGCTGTCGTCGTGTTCGGGGTCGCTCAGGTTCTCATAGGTCTGGGCCTCACCGGTCGGGCCCAGCAGCCGCACCGGCCGACCGATCCAAGCCGAGATAACGGCGTCGTCGGTTGTGGGACCGTGACCGGGCACATCCACGGCCGCCTCCTCGCCGTTCAGCACCCCCCAGCCATAGAGCAGCTTCGGGTCCCGTCGAGCTGTCAGCACCACTCCGGTCTCGGGATCACGAAGAGCATGGGTCCGGTCTCCCACCAACCCGAACGGGCCCACCGTTGCTGCGGTCAGGCTCTCGCCTTGGAGCGACTTCACCGGATAGCGCCATATCTGTTCCACGTGCACCCGCTCATGGTGCCAGCTCGGCCCTTAACCTCGCCTTCATGCCCCGTGCCGATGCCCCACCCCTCAGCCCGGTGCAACGCGAAACCCTGGACGTTCTCGGTTCGAGCGGTTCCCGCCCGACCTTCCCCGATGACCTGAGGGCCCGCCTGCGCTCCGATCTGGAGGACGGGCTGACCCCGCTGGTCGAGAACCTGGCCGACGACGAGGGCTTGGTCGTGTCCAAGCACCTGTTGAGCCAGGTCCACGGCTGCCAGGTTCGTCTGCTGGCCGAGGACGACGGAGACTTCACCCCGTCGGTACCGATCGCCCGAGGCACCATCTCCCACAAGGCCATCGAGTTGGGAATCCACTGGCCCCACGAGCCTTACCCGCTCGACCTGGTCGACGAGGCCATGGCCCGCGTCAGCCACGGCGACCATTGGCTAACGGACTTCCTCCAGACCTGCACCGAATCCGAACGGGCCGAACTGCGGGCCAGTGCTGGCGACCGGGTGGCCAAGTTCTTCGAGTGCTTCCCCCCGCTCCTGCCCAAGTGGCGACCGGTCACCGAGAGCAGCCAGTGGATCGACCTGGTGGCCAAGCGGGTCACCCTCAAGGGCAAGGTCGACCTGACCCTGGGAACAGCCAGGGGCAACGAGGCCGGCAAGGTCATCATCGACCTGAAGACCGGGTCCCCCCGCGTCGGACACCGTGACGACCTGCGCTTCTACGCCCTGCTCGACACGCTCCGCATCGGGGTACCGCCCCGACTGATCGCGTCCTTCTACCTGGACACCGGCATCGCCGAGGTCGAGCCCGTCACCGAGGGGTTGCTCGACGCCACGGTGGCCCGCACGGTGGACGGGGCGGTGCAGATCGCCGAGCTACGGGCCGGAACCCGCGCCCCGATCCACCGCCCCGCCCACCAGTGCCGGTGGTGTCCGGTCCTGGTCACCTGCGACATCGGCAGGCGGTGGCTGGCCGACGAGGACATCCCCGTCCCCCAACCCGACGAGGGCTGACTGCCATCAGCTCTTGTTCCTCTCCCCCGGACCGTTGGTCCAGGACCCGTGAAGGTCAGCACCCACAACGCCATGAGGGTCGCACCCATCGGCGGGCGACCAAGGCGGCGGAGCGGGACTACCGGTACTGTGTCCATCCATGGCCAGTGATGCCTCCGAGCCTTCTGACCGGCCCCCAGCAGCCGGAGCCGAGGACGCCGGCTCAATGGTGAAGACCGCCGAGCTGGTTCCGCTGCACCTGCCGCCGGTGGCCGAGGAACCTGAGCCGCTGACCGATCCCCGTACCGGCGATGTGGACGAGTGGGGTCGCTCCGAGCACATGCGCCAGATGGTGCGCAAGCTCTACGACCCGATGTACCGGCACTGGTTCCGAGCCGAGTGGGAAGGTCTGGACAAGATCCCCACCGAAGGTGGAGCCCTGTTGGTGGCCAACCACGCCGGGGCCATCCCCTCTGACGCACCGGCCATCATGCACGGCGTCGAGACCGAGCTGGGCCGCCCGGTGTACGGGTTGGCCGACCACTTCTTCAAGGCCGCTCCCGTCATCGGCACCCTGTGGGCCCGGGCCGGTGGCGTGGTGGCCCACCCCGACAACGCCTACCGACTCCTACGCCACCAACAGCAGCTGGTCTTGGTGTTCCCCGAAGGTTCCAAAGGGCCAGCCAAGACCTACAACGAGCGCTACCGGCTCCGCCGTTTCGGACGGGGCGGTTTCGTGGAGATCGCCATGCGGGCCGGGGTGCCGATCATCCCCATCGCCGTGGTCGGTGCCGAAGAGTCGATGCCCATCTTGTTCAAGCTGCCCAGCGTCGCCCGGGCCCTGGGTGCGCCGTACTTCCCGATCACCGCCAACATGGCGTTGGGTCCGCTCGGTGCCGCCGTCCACTTCCCGGCCAAGTTCAAGCTGCAGGTTCTCGACCCGGTGAGCTTCCCCGACATAGAACCGGCCCAACCTCGCTACTCGCGCAGTCGGATCATGGACGAGTCCGAGGCCATCCGCCAGAAGATCCAAGAGGCCCTGTTCGACATGTTGCGCCAACGGCGCTCGGTCTGGTTCGGCTAAGGCCATGGGACGACGGATCCTCATCACCGGTCTGGCCACCTACTGGGGTGGCCGCCTAGCCCAGGCCCTGGAGGCAGACCCCGACGTCGAGGTGATCATCGGGCTCGACACCCGTCGCCCGACCGTCCAACTCGAGCGAACCGAGTACGTCCGCAGCGACGAGAACTACTCGATCCTGTCCCGCATCGTGCGAGCCACCGGGATCGACACCATCGCCCACACGTTCCTGGTGGTCGACTCAACGCAGATGTCATCTCGGACCATGCACGAGATCAACGTCATCGGCACCATGAACCTGTTCGCGGCCGCGTCGGCCGCCGGCAGCACGGTGAGGACGGTGGCGGTGAAGAGCTCGGCCCACGTGTACGGCTCATCTCCGTCTGACCCGTACCTGTTTCGAGAGACCGACCGCCGGGCCGGCGGACCGCGCACCAAGGTGGAACGCAGCCTGCTGGAGGTCGAGACCTACGTGCGCGACTTCGCCCGGGACAACCCACATGTGTCGTTGTCTCTCCTGCGGTGCTGCAACGTGATCGGACCCGACCTGGCCACCCCGATCACCAAGGCGCTGTCCCTGCCGTTGGTGCCGAAGATGGCCGGGTTCGATCCTCGACTCCAACTCATCCACGAGGACGACGTGGTGGCGGCGATCATGTTCGCCCTCGATCATCGCTTGGCCGGCATCTTCAACGTAGCCGCCGACGGCATGATCCCGTGGAGCGAGGTGTGCGCCATCGCCGGCAAGCACGGCCTGCCCATCCCGCCGGTTGCCACGGCGCTGAGCACCGAGGTCCTGCGCCGACTCGGCCTGGTCGACCTGCCACCCGAGCTGATGCAGGTCCTGCGCTACGGGCGAGGCCTGGACAACCGCCGCCTCAAAGAAGCTGGGTTCCGGTACCAGTACACAACCGCCGGGGCGGTGGAGGCGTTCATGGAAGCAGTTCGCCTCCGATCCACCATCGGGACCAAAGACGTCGGTTACCAATACCAAGACGACGTCGAACAGTTCTTCCGCCACTCCCCCGCCGTCAACCGGACCCCGGCCAACCCGGGCGACGAGAGCCGGACGCACATCGCCCGATGACCGACATAGACGTCCAGATCGTCGACGGTGTCGCCGTGCTCACCCTCGACGCTCCTGGTCGACGCAACGCGTTCGACCTGGCCATGTGCCAGGACGTCTCCGCCGCCTTCGACGATCTGGAGGCCAACCCCGAGGTGGGCGCACTGGTGGTCACCGGTCGCGGGACTGCGTTCTGTGCTGGGGCTGACCTGTCCCACCTGGGTGCCTCCGAACGAGAGGGCCTGTTGGCCATCTACGAGGGCTTCCTCCGGGTCGCCCGATCACCACTTCCCACCATCGCCGCGGTCAACGGCGCCGCGGTGGGAGCGGGCATGAACCTGGCGTTGGCCGCCGACGTACGGCTGGCCGGTGCCTCGGCCCGATTCGACACCCGGTTCCTTCAACTGGGCATCCACCCCGGCGGGGGCCACACCTGGATGCTGCGCCGCTTGGCTGGACCTCAGGTTGCCGCGGCAATGGTGCTGTTCGGCGAGGTGCTGAACGGGCAAGAGGCGGTGGAATGCGGCCTGGCGTGGCGCTGCGTGCCCGACGACGAACTGCTCGACGTCGCCCTGGAGATGGCCGGCCGCGCCGCGGCCGCGCCCGGTGAGTTGGTGCGCCGGACCAAGGCCACCATCGCCGCTGTCGCCAACATCGACGACCACCCGAGCGCGGTCGAGCGAGAGCTCGTCGACCAGGCCTGGTCGGTGTCCCAACCCGAGTTCCAAGAGCGGCTGGCCGCCATGCGGTCGAGGATCTCGGGAACTAGCTGACGGTTGCGACCGGGGTTTCCAGCCGCGGATACGGTGCCAACCATGGCAACCAACGCTGAGCAGGCATACGAGAAGTTCCAGGCCGCCCTCGGTCAAACCGAGGGAACCGGCGAGTGGTTCGAGGTCACCCAGGACCAGATCGACCAGTTCGCCGAGCTGACCCACGACCACCAGTTCATCCACGTCGACCCCGAGATGGCGGCGCAGCTCTCACCGTGGGGGGTCACGATCGCCCACGGCTTCCTCACCTTGTCGATGCTCACCCACCTCTCGGGCTCGATACCCCAGGACATGACCCGCCTCGCCGGCATCGCCATGGGCGTCAACTACGGGTTCGACAAGATCCGATTCATCAACCCGGTGAAGGTGAACTCCAAGATCCGCGCCACCAGCGTGCTCAAGGCCGTCGAGCTGCGTGACCCCAACACCATCCAGACCACCAAGACGGTGACGGTGGAGATCGAGGGCGAGGACAAGCCGGCCTGCGTGGCCGACTGGATCACCAGGCTCACCTACATCTGAACCCACCCCAACACCCGGCCGCCACGGCGGACGCGGCCGTCGTGGTGCGCGTCTACATTCTGACGGTCCGTCAGGACACCCCATGTTCGAACCCGACCGCCAGGGGGCAGCCGTGACCGAAACCTTCGCCGACGCCGCAACACTGTGGGACCTGGTGGAGAGGCGGGCCGCCGCCTCTCCCGACACCACCCTGCTCATCGACGAGGCCGGCCGGACCCTGACCTGTCGTGAGTTCCGCGACCGGGCCGAACGGGTGGCGGCCGGGTTCGCCGCCATCGGCATCGGCGCCGGCACCCGGGTCACCTGGCAGGCCCCCAACCGCTTCGAGACCATCCTGGCCAGCTTCGCCCTAGCTCGCCTCGGTGCCGTGCAGAACCCGATCCTGCACCTGTACCGCCACAAGGAGGTCGGCTACGCCATCAAGGCCACCGACGCCGAGGTGGTGCTGGTGGCCGGCGAGTGGAACGGCTTCGACTTCGGGGCCATGGTGCACGAGCTGACCGCAGACCTGGCCACCAAACCCCAGGTCATCGACATCTTCGCCGACCTTCCCGAAGCTGACGCCGCCACGCTCGGCCCTGCTCCCTCCAGCGGTGACGAGGTCCGGTGGATCTACTTCACGTCCGGCACCACCTCGGACCCCAAGGGCGTGCGCCACACCGACCGCACCCTCATCACCGGGGCCTGGGGCATGGCCGCGGCGTTGGACATGCAGCCCGATGACGTCGGTTCGATCGCCTTCCCCTTCGCCCACATCGCCGGGCCGGACTACTTCGGGACCATGTTGTTGAGCGGATTCGGCGCCGTGCTGATCGAGGCCTTCAACCCGGTGTCGGCGGTGGCCACCTTCGCCGCCAACGGCGCCACCATGGTCGGGGGCAGCACCGCCTTCTACCAGATGTACCTGACCGAGCAACGCAAGGACCCGGCCACCCCCATCATCCCGACGCTGCGCAAGCTGTCGGGTGGCGGCGCGCCCATGCCACCCGAGATCTACGACGAGGTGAAGCGGGAACTGGGCGTCCCGATCTGTCACGGCTACGGCATGACCGAGTGCCCGATGATCTGCCTGGGCTCTCCTCACGACACCGATGAACAACGGGCAAACACGGTGGGCAAGCCTGTCCCGGGGTTGGAACTGCGCACCGTCGATGGCGACGAGCAGGCCACCGGTGCCGGCCAGGACGGTGAGGTCCGGGTCAAGGGACCGATGGTGTTCGCCGGCTACACCGACACGGCGGCGACGGCCGAAGCCTTCGACGGCGAGGGCTGGTTCCGCACCGGCGACGTGGGCCATCTGCGAGCCGACGGCCATCTGGTGCTGACCGGTCGCCTCAAGGACATCATCATCCGCAAGGGCGAGAACATCTCGGCCAAGGAGATCGAGGACCTGCTCTACGCCCACCCCAAGGTGGCCGACGTGGCCGTGGTGGGCCTACCCGACCGTGAGCGCGGCGAACGGGTGTGCGCGGTGGTGGTGACCGCCGAAGGTCAGGAGCCGATCAGCTTCGACGAGATGGTGTCCACCCTCAAGGACGCCCAGTTGATGACCCAGAAGATCCCCGAGCAGCTCGAGGTCGTGGACGAACTGCCCCGCAACCAGACCCTCGGCAAGATCCTCAAGTACAAGCTGCGAGACGACCTGGCCACCAAGCCCTGGCCGTCCTGAGCTTGGCGGCAATGATCACCATGGCTATCCGGCCCCTGCCACATTCATCGTTGTCTGATCGGTGGATCCGCGGGTGAACACCGTCTGTTTCGGGGTTCCGGCCGGAGGATGTAGGAGTTCGAATGGCGCTGGGCGAGGCGACACGGTTAGGTCAGGTTGGCACGATGTTGTCGACCGCTCCCACATCAACAGTAAGGACTCGCTCGGATAGGCGCTTGAGAACTACGAGCCGGTGACTGACAGATCCAGGTCTTGTCCGGCCACGTTGACGAAGAGGCGCGAGCCATCGCGGTCCTTGAGTTGGCCGTTCAGAGGAGCGGCTCGGGTAGCTGACCATCCACCTGCCGTTGGCGTGGCCCAGTTCTGATGGCGGGTGCGTCCCACGAACCGACGACAAGGTGGAAGTCTCCTACATCATGAGCGCGCTCGACCCCGAGGTGTTCGATCCCGTCTGGACAGCGGTCGAGCCGGTGCTTCCACGTCCGGATCGGTCCGACCCGCTCGGCTGCGACCGGCCGCGTGTGAGTGACCGGCTGTACCTGGGGGGTATGTTCATCCGGCTCGTGACCGGGCTCGGTTGTGGGGGCCGCAGAGGCGTTGGAGGTTGGCGACGACGGTGGGACCACCTTGGGCGTAGGGCTGGATGTGGTCGTATTGGAGGAAGGTCCGGGCCCGACAGCCGGGGTGGCCGCACTCGGGGTTCGTTTCGTCGATGACCCGTTTCTGGCGGCGGGTCGGGGTGCGGCGGCGGGGGCTGGCATCGATCGGTTGCCGGTCGGTGTCGACCAGCAGCAACGAAACG
>WBZL01001973.1_pt1 | contig 18261 bp, 19 predicted proteins | sample 5204291 | NCBI WGS metagenome assembly WBZL01 (sample SAMN12344345, study PRJNA552823) | activated sludge metagenome | biome: Activated sludge suspended growth; feature: Nitrification reactor; material: Wastewater; isolation source: activated sludge from nitrification reactor of wastewater...
CGTGGCTGATGATCCCTCGCATGGAAGGGAACGCTAGGCCGGTTTCTGACGGGGCGTCACATTTGCCGATCGGCGACGAGGTCAGGCTCCGAGGGCGGCGAGCAGGGCGTCTTCGCGGGCCCAGTCGGCACGGAAGTTGGCGTTGCCTTCCTCCATCACGTCGTACTGCCACCAAAATGAGTACAGACCACAGCTGGCGAACAGGGCCACGATGCGTCCGACGGTGTTGTGGCGCCCCTTGGGCACCGGGGCCGGGGGCAGGGCGACGTGAACGCCCAGCGAGGCGAGGATGGCCGCCAACTGTTCCTCGGCGGACCGTTCGGCAGCCTCGTGGTCGGTGAGGTCACCGTCGAGCAGGACGTAACCGATGATCTGGCCAATTCCGCCGGCCAGAACGCAGATCAACGTCCACAGTCCCGGGTCTCGGAACTCGGTGGTGATCCGGCGCAGGACACCGATCTGGGTGCCGAGAGACTCGAACCACGGGGTCAGCTCGTCGCCCCGACCCGCCGCCACCGCCTTCTCCCAGGCCATGGTGGTACCTGCTTCGAGCACCTCGAGGCGTCGCTGGTTGTGGGCCACCCACCGTTCGAACATCTTGTAGACCACGTAGTAGCCGAAGATCCCGCACGTCAGCAGGGTCCACCCGAGGGCGGTCCAGAAGCTGAACAGGTAGTCGGCCGTGACCCGCCGCTCCACTGCCGCCCGCATGCGTTGGGCCGGCGTGAACGGGGCCATCGGTGTGGGGGCCATCGGCGTGTAGGAAGTTGCAGGGGGAACGTACGCCCCGTCACCCGGGCCCCACGGAGGCGTCGGGCCGGTGCTGGGGGGAGCCGTCGGATCCGTTGGTGGAGGGAACGATGCGGTGGGATCGACACCGGAGGGATCAGAGGGGATCTGGTCGGACACCCCTTGGACGTTACGACCCCGACGCAGATCTCGCCCCCATCCGTTCAGCGGTCTACTGCGGATCTACTTCTGCCTTCAGACTCACCATTGCCAACTACCCATCGGGAGCACGGTGGACTGGATCAGAGAGGTCCGTCGCCGAGTTGGTGGATGAGTACGTGGTGGTCGAAGCGGAGGCGTTCGTAGACGAGCTGACCGTCGGAGAAGGTCATGATGAAGTCGAACGGCATCGACAGGGTGCGGCCGGTCGGGGGAAGGACGAGGCCGAAGGGCAGGACGAGCTCACCGGCGTGGGTGCCGACGACGGTCGCTTCGACTAGGACGCGCCCGTCAGCCAGCATCGTTGCCGTCCCGATGTCGAAACGCAGGTCGGGGAGACCCGTCATCATCTCGATCTCGCGTCCGATCGACGGGTCACGGTCGAGGGTGGCGTCGGGCCACTCGGCGATGTATCCGGGGGCGAGAACGCTCATCAAGAAATCGATGTCTCGCTGGTTCACAGCGTCGATCACCCGGCGGGCATGGACGATCGGGTCGAACTCCGTCGCGTTGGTCACTGGTCGGCTCCGGAGCATGCGGCCTCGAGGTCCGCGACGAGCGCGTCGACGGTGCCATCCTCGAAGGCGGTGAAGTCACCGCTGGACAGCGCCCCATCGACGTGATCGGCGAAGGCCTGGGCCTCATCAGCGAGGTCAGTGGGGGCGGCGGCGACCATCTTCTCGATGGTGGGCTGCAGGTCGGTGAAGATGGTCGTGGCTGCCTCGGTGCTGTCGATGGTGGCGGTGGCGCTGTTGATGTCACCGCCAGCGGCGCAGAACGCTTCGAGCTCTCCGGCGTCACTGGGAGCGCTCGTGGCGACCAGTGATGCGGATGTTGAACTCGAGGCGGAGGTTGCCTCGTTGTCGTCGCTGCACGCGGCAGAAATGAGGGTGAGTGCGGCGATGGCCGCGATAGCGAGTGGTCGGGCTTGCACGTGCGGTCTCCTTGGGTTCGGTCAGTGCACTCACGATGCGCCGAGCCAGTGTTCGGCCGCATCAGGGCGTGCCTGCGGGCCATCTCGGTGCTAGCCCTAAGGCGCCTAGCGGACCTATTCGCTAGGACCTATGTGCCGTCCAGCCAAGCTCGAACGGCGAGGACGCGGCGGTGGTCGTCTGGCTCGGGAAGCAGGTCGAGCTTGGTGAAGATGCTGCGGATGTGCGCGTCGATGGTCTTCTCGCTGAGCGCGAAACGTGAGCTAATGGCCCGGTTGGATCGGCCTTCGGCCATAGCGGCGAGCATCTCCTTCTCCCTGGGGGTGAGGCGGGAGATGCGGTCCTGGGCGCTGCGTCGTCCTAGGAGCTGACCGACCACCTCGGGATCGAGGACCGTTCCGCCGGCCGCAACCGTGGCTATGGCATCGGTGAGGACCGCGACATCGACAACGTGGTCCTTGAGCAGATAACCGAACCGCTCCGGATGGGTGCGGGCCAGATCGAACGCGAACTGCGTCTCGATGCTCTGTGACAGCAGCAGGATTGCGATGTCGGGGTATCGTAGCCGCGCTTCGACCGCAGCCTGAGCTCCCTCGTGTGTATAGGTGGGGGGCATACGGATGTCGACAACAGCGACCTCCGGCCGACGCTCGTCCGTTGTGTCGAGGGCGTCGAGCAGAGCGTCGCCATCGCCGACTGCGGCGACGATCTCGTGTCCGGACTCGGCCAGCAGTCGGGCAAGCCCCTCGCGAAGTAGGACCGAGTCGTCGGCGATCACGACCCGCATGGCACCACCGCCTTGAGCAGCGTCCCGTCACCCGGTGGACTTACGAGGGAGAGGTGTCCGCCGACGGCTTCGACCCGGTCGGCGATGCCCTGAAGCCCGCGTCCGGCGAGGTCGGCGCGGCCTCGGCCGTCGTCCCAACAGACGAGCGCCACCGTGTCACCGTCGGCGATCAGTTCGATGCCGCCACGTGTCGCGTCGGCGTGCTTAGCGACGTTGGCGACGGCCTCACAGGCGACGAACCACAGTGTCTCCTCGACCAGGGGGCTCAACTGGACCGGGTCGGCGGTCAACGCCATCGGCACCGGACCGCGTCCGGCGAGGTCGTCGAGGGCATGGCCGAGCCCGTCGGCCAATGCCGATGGGCGTAGCCCGTTGGCGAGCTCGCGCAACTCGCGCACCGCCGCACCGATCTCGGACACGGTGTGGTCGATCGTCGCGCCGCCTACGGCGTCGTCTCCGACCTGGAGGGCGCGCAGCTCGAGAGCCAACCCGAGCAGTCGTTGTTGAGCTCCATCGTGGAGGTTGCGCTCGATGCGATGCCGCTCGTCTGCCTGTGCCGCCACGATCCGGGCACGCGATGCCCTCACCTCCTCCAACTGGCATGAGATCACAGCTCGTAGTCGGACGTTGTCCAGTTCGGTCGACGCCTCATCGAGCAACAGGGACGCGAGTTGCGGATCGGTGCTGGGACCGATCCGCAACCGGGCGATCGGTGTCGAATCCCGGGTCACCTCGAGGTCGCCCGGTTCCAGCGTCGCCGACCTGCCGTCGGCGGTCATCCAAAGCCGCTCATCGTCGATCCAGTACGCCAAAGTCGCGGTCGGGTCACCGAGCGCGTCGACGAACACCTCGGTGAGATCCGGTTCCTGTGCAGGCGAAGCGAGCCGGGAGCGCAGCACCTGGAGGGCATCGTGGCGGCGACGATCGAACCGACGATCGATGTGATCCTGGAGCCGCTCGTAGAGCGGGCGCGCCGCGATCATCGTCACCACCGCCCCAACGACCGCGGGTACGGTCGACTCCTCGGCAACGAGTCCGACAACCTGTCCGACCACCACCGCGACGATGACGAACAGGACCCCCAGGATCGCCGAGCTACACACATATGCCGTCGCTCGGCTCAGGATCTGGTCTACGTCGTAGAGCCGGAACCGCATTACCGACAAGCCCGCCACTATCGGGACCACGAGCACGAACCCGCCGGTCGCCAATGTGCGCAGCGCCGCTTGGCCTGTCATCGCCGCCGTGTACGACGCGACGACGAGCAACGGCAACGGAAGCACCGCACCGAACAGCCACCGCAGTTGCAACCGCTCGTCACCCACCGCACGTCGGAAGCGCACTACGAGCGACACCCCGGCAACGACGAGGCCGATCATGGCCACGGTGATGCCGATGCCAGCCACTGCGTTCACGAGCGGTGAGATCGAGGTGACCGCCCACGGGTTGGTGAGATCGTCGAAGGGCGGGTCGAACGGGGTGTCCTGTAGGACCTTCGCACCCAACGCGGCCACGCCTGCGACCGTGGTGACACGAAGTGCGCTCCGCCAACGCTGTGTCAGTGGGGAGCCGGTAGGGGTCAGGTGCAGGATCGCGGCGAGGAGCACGAACCATGCGATGAAGCTCGCCTGACCTGCCACCAACGCCATGCGCGCCAGATCACCTGTATCGCCGAGCACAACAGCGTGCTCCATCGCCCATGCGTCACCCGCAGCGCCAATGCCGAGCACTACACCCAGCGCCAGGAACAACCACCCAACGGGATGCCGTCGGCGGCGGATCGCCACGATGAGCCCCACCGTCGCCGCGCTCATCATCGCCGAGCCATAGACGACCGCCTCGGCGGTGTCGCCCACCAGATCGGACCGACCCAGTGACGCCACCCGCCGGTCGCAAGTCACGGCCAACGCCAGAAGCAGCACCGTGATCAGCCAGCAGCCCGCTGCCACACCTGTCGTCGTTCGGCGAAGGCCTCCGGTCACTGTCCCATCCTCGCAGTAGCTGCCGGCAACTGCCTCAGGGTCAGCCCTGACGCGATCAACCGTTCAACCCCGATGACCCGGAACTCAGAACCGGCCCAAGGTGAGGTCCTCCCTACGAAAGGACCGGCTCATGTCGCCACGGCCAACCCGAACCATGCTGCCGTTCATCGCCGTGTCGGCCGGGATGCTCATCACTGGACTGCTGCTCGGTGCCGGGCGCGACAGCGACGACACCTCGATCCTCAATACCGCATCGAAGGTTCTGCTCACAGTCGGCCTTCTCGCACTCATCGCCTCCTTTGTCGCAGAAGCCGTCCGTCGGCGTCGTTCTCGTCCCAGTGGGACCGATGTCCGCCAGATCCCGTAGCCACGACGGTCACCCGGCGCCAGAAGTGAACGGCGCCATCAAGAGGACGACAGTGGCCGTTGCCGCGTTGGCTGTGTTGAGTGCGGTGGCTGGTTGCAGCCCCGGAGATTCCCGTCGGTCGATGGACGCTGGAGACAACGTCGGGGTGGCCTCTACTCCGTTCGAGGCGGTCGCGGCGGACCAGACCTGCCCGGCCACCGCACCCGCCGAAGCGAGGTGTTACCGAGTCGAGGTCCCCGCGGACTGGAGCAAGCCACACAGCTCCACCATCTCGCTTCCTGTCGTCGTCGTCCCGGCAACCGGGCCCGACGTACGTCCCGATCCTCTCGTCGTGCCTGCCGGTGGGCCAGGCGGGTCGATGACTCCTGTGGCCGCGAGATGGAGCGACCCTCATCGGGACATCGTCCTCTATGACCAGCGAGGCACCGGTGCCGCCGAACCTCTTCTCGACTGCCCTGAGCGCAACGAGGTTTGGGTCGAGAACCTCCAGATCGACGGCTCCTTCGAAGAGGAACGCGCCGCGATCGTGGACGCGCTCAATGATTGCCGGCACCGTCTCGAGATGGCCGGGATCGACCTCGACGACTACGACACTGAGGCCAACGTTGCCGACCTCGATGCGATCCGAATGGCACTCGGCTATGACCAGTGGAACATCCTGGGAATCAGCTATGGGGCGCGTTTGACGATGGCGGCGATGCGATCCACCCCGAACGGGATCCGCTCGGTCATCCTCGACTCGGTCGACGATGTGACCACGGGCGGGATCGCTGCGACCCGAGTCTCAGGCGATCGGGCATTCGCCGAGCTGGCCGCCGCGTGCAACGAGAGCACCACCTGCGCTACGCAGCACGACGACCTCTCCGCTGAGATCGACGCGGTCGAGCGGCGCTACAACGCTGCGCCGGTCCACGTTCAGATCGATCTCGGGGACGGCCAGGGACCCCAGGAGTTCGTGATCACCGGTGCCGACATGATGGGGGGTCTTTTCCAAGCCATGTACGACCCGGTCCTGCTCGCTTTGCTCCCGTCGATCATCGGGGACCTCTCCGCGGGGGACACCGCGATCGTCGGCGAGCTGGTTCGCCGCAGCGTCTCCGCAAGACACGAGATCGCCTGGGGCATGAACCTCACCGTGAACTGCGCGGACCACGCCAGTAGCGACCCTGACGAAGACGCCTCAGCGATCTCCGATCCCGGACGATTCCGTCTCCTGCTCACCGTCCCGCTGTGTTCTGAGTGGCCAGTCGAACCAACCTCCGACGTCTTCAACGAGCCCGTCGAATCCGACATCTCCACGTTGGTCATGGCTGGGAGATTCGACCCCATCACCCCGCCAAGTGGCAGTGAGGCGGTCGCCGGGCGACTCTCCAACGCAACTTTCGCGCTCTGGCCGAACCGCGGCCACGTCGTCACCGGTGACCCATGTGCCGACACGATCATGTCAGCGTTCCTGGAGAACCCAGCCGCCCTGCTCGACCTCACATGTGTCGAGGCCCTAACGGGGCCGAGGTTTTCGTAGCCCCGGTCTGTCGATGAAAGGGTCGCCTGCGTTGTTCGATCCCGAACTGGATGCCTCTAATCTGACGGCTCGTCAGATCCTTCAGCGTTGACGAGCTGGGACCCGGAACGGAGCAGGGCAAATGAAGCTTGGAGACATTGCCAACCAGGCCGCGGCCGGCAACGGCAAGCCGTTGGACGGGATCCGGGTGTTGGCCCTCGAGCAGATGCAGTCGCTGCCCTACGCCACCCAACTGTTGGCCCGCCTCGGGGCCGAGGTGGTCAAGGTCGAACACCCCAAGGGCGGCGACTCCGGGCGGGCCTCTCTGCCAGCCATGACCGACCCTGAGGGGCGCCGGGTCGGGGCCACGTTCCTGCGCAACAACCTGGACAAGCGCTCGATCTGTGTCGACCTCAAGCACCCCGACGGTCGTCAGGTGGTGCTGGACCTGGCCCAGAAGTTCGACGTCGTGGCCGAGAACTTCAAGGCCGGCACCCTCGACCGCCTCGGGCTCGGCTACGCCGACATCTCTGCGGTCGCTCCCCGGGCGGTCTACCTGTCGGTGTCGGGTTTCGGTTCCACCGGCTCGCCCTATGACCGCTGGCCGGCCTACGCCCCGATCGCCGAGGCGATGTCTGGCATCTACGAGTTCAAGCGCCAGGGCGACGACCCTCCCCTGGTGGCTCCCATGGGCGGGTTGGGAGACATCGGCTCCGGATTGTTCGCAGTGATCGGAGTGCTCGCGGCCCTCCGTCACCGCGACGCCACCGGTCGGGGGCAGAAGGTCGACATCGCCATGCTCGACGCGCTGGTTGCCATCACCGACATCGTGCCCAACTTCTGGTCGATGGGCCTGCGCAACGGAGACCTGGGACCGCTGATCATGCACGGCTTCCGGGCCGCCGACGGCTGGTTCATCATCCAGGTCGGTCGTGAGAACCACTTCGCCAAGCTGGTCGAGGCCATCGGCCACCCCGAATGGGTCGATGACCCCCGCTTCGCCGAACGTCAGGGCTGGATCGACCACCTCGACACCGTCTTGCGCCCCGCCATCGAGGGATGGGCGTCGACGCGCACAAAGGTGCAGGCCTGCGACGACCTGGCCGCGCTGGGTGTAGCGGCCGGGCCGTGCTTCTCCGACGAAGAGGTCGTCCGAGACGAGCATGTAGCGGCCCGCAACATGTTGGTGGAGGTACCCCGCACCGACGATGAGACCCAGCCCGTCTTGGTCCCCGGTAACCCGGTGAAGCTGTCCGAGGTGGCCGAAGGCCCCGAGACCAGGGTGCCATGGTTGGGGGAGCACACCGACGCTGTCCTGGCCGATGAACTGGGGCTGGACCAAGCCCGCATCATCGAACTACGGGAGTCGGGCGCCATCGCCTGAACCCAGCGGGCCGATCCACCTAATCGGGCCGGAGCGATCTAGGTTCGGAGCGTGACCACCGGCCGGTTCGCTCCCAGCCCGACCGGCCGCTTGCACGTGGGAAACCTTCGGACCGCCCTGCTGGCCTGGCTCTTCGCCCGTAGCGAGGGCGGGTCGTTCCTGGTGCGGATGGAAGATCTGGACCGGGTCCAGTCCAGCCGCGACCACGAGGCCGCTCAGCTCGCCGACCTCGCCTCGCTTGGCCTGGACTGGGACGGGCCGGTCGTGCGCCAGAGTGACCGCTTCGAGCGGTACGAGGCCGCCATCGCCAAGCTGGAAACGGCCGGACTCACATATCCCTGTTACTGCACCCGCCGAGAGATCCGCGACGCCGCGTCGGCGCCCCACGACGGGGCAGTCCCCGACGGCGCCTACCCCGGAACCTGCCGGACCTTGACCTCGGCACAGACCGCCCTCCACCAGGCTTCCGGCCGCCCGCCCGCGCTCCGCCTTCGAGCCTATGTGGGGCGGGTCACCGTGGAGGACGAGCTGCTGGGAGAGATCTCCGCTGTCGTGGACGACGTGGTTCTGCGCCGCAACGACGGCGTGCCCGCCTACAACCTGGCTGTGGTGGTCGACGATGCTGCCCAGGGAATCGACCAGGTGGTGCGAGGTGACGACCTGGCTTCGTCGACACCACGCCAGGCCCATCTGGCCGACCTGCTCGGTGTCGCCCGACCTCGATGGGCCCACGTTCCCCTGGTTCTCGGTCCCACCGGTCAGAGGCTGGCCAAACGCGATGGTGCCGTCACCCTTCCCGAGCTGGCCGACCTGGGAGTGTCGTCGGCCGATGTGCTTCAGATCATGGCCGTGAGCCTGGGACTTGCCCTGCCCGGAGAGCGGGTCGGCGTCGAGGACCTGGTCGAGCGGTTCCATCCCGCCCTCGTCCCGGTCACGGCCTGGGTGCTCGACCCGCGTCACACCTCCTAGCGTGACCTCGTGAACCCTGAGCCACCCGATGTCGGGGCAACCACCGTTCCGGCGTTGCTGACTTCGACGGTGGTGGTGTTGGTCGCCCACGGCAGCCGGGCGGCCACCGCCAACCAGGCTCACCTCGACCTGGCCACCTCACTCGACCAGCGCATCACCCCGACCGTGATCGGCGCCTTCATGGAGCTCGCCCGCCCCTCGATCGGAGACGCCATCGCCGCGGCCGCGGCCCAGGGAGCCACGGTGGTGGCGGTATTGCCCCACTTCCTTCACCCCGGTCGCCATCAGGAGCTCGACATCCCCCAATTGGTGGCCGACGCCGCCGAGCAGTTCCCGGGTGTGCAGGTCCGCCTTCTCGAAGCGTTCGGTGCCGATCCGGCCGTAGTGGACCTTTTAGCCGGTCAGGTCGACCGGGCCCTGACCGGTCCCTGACGGTGCCTGAACTGACCCCGGGATTCCTGGTTACGGGCTACTCGACGATGGTGTAGGCCGGGTTCACCACGAGCAGGCGTCCCCGGTCCTGGCGGGCCACGCCCTCCAGGAGGACCCTACGACCGCAGTCGACGCCGCCCAGCCGTCGACGACCGGTGAAGACCGCGGCGGCGCGCCCGCTGCCGTCGCTGACGGTTATCTCCAACGACGGTGACCCGAGGTGGGGGACCACCTGCACGCTCTGGACCTCACCAGCGATGGTGATGCGGACGCGCAACGGGGCCTCGGCGATCGGCGTGAGCGCGAAGTCGGCGACCCGGCCGGCCAGGCGCTGTTCCTCGATCTCGTCGATCGACTCGTTGATCTTGCGGCGCAGACCCTTCAGCACGGTGCCCACCCTTCCAGACCGTCGGCTAGCGCGCCAACGCTACGCCTCACCGAGGCACTGCCTTTCGGCGGACCCAGGTGGTTTGGCGCTACACCGGATCGACGTGGAACGGAACGCTGGTCACGATGGTGTTGGGCCGGCCTCTAAGGCGGGTTCGCAAGATCAAGGCGCTCTGGTTGTGCAGGAGTTGATGCCACCGCTTCTCGAGCGTGAACTCGGGCACGACCACGGTCACGAAGTCGTCGACGGTCTGAGAGTCGAGGTCGTCGATGTAGCGGATGATGGGCCGGGACAGTTCCCGGTACGGCGAGTAGAGCGACACCAAGTCGACAGGGATGTCGTGTTCCTCCCACTGGGAGTTGATCCGTTCCTGCTCCTCGGGGTTCGACACCACCGTCACCGCCACCAACTTGTCGGGGTTGAGCGACCGGGCGTAGGCGAGCGCGGTGAGTGATCCCTTCGTGACCCGTCCGACCAACACGACGACGGTGTTGGTGCGGCGGCTCACCTTCTCGAGCGGAGCCGCGGCCATGCGGGCATCCATGTCGACGTAGTGGGCCTTGATGGTGCGAAGCCCCCACACGATGAGCGGGATCACCACCACCGGGATCCAGGCCCCGATGGTGAACTTGGAGTAGATGACCACGGCCAACACCACGGTGGTGGCCACACAGCCGAGGGCGTTGATGGCGAGGCCGCGACGCCACTTTGGTTCCTTGAGGGCGAGGTGGTGGCGGATCATCCCGAACTGGCTGAGGGTGAATCCGGTGAACACACCCACGGCGTAGAGCGGGATGAGGGCTGACACCTGGGCTTGGAACACCACGATCAGGAGCGCGGCCATGCCTGAAAGGACCAGTACGCCGTTGGAGAAGACCAGTCGGTCGCCTCGGTTGGCGAGCTGACGGGGCAGATATCCGTCACGAGCGATCAGGGAACTGAGCCGTGGGAAGTCGGCGTAGGCGGTGTTGGCCGCCATGATCAAGATCGCGAACGTCCCGAACTGGAGGCAGTAGTAGAGGATGCTTCCGGTACCGAACACGGCACCGCCCATCTGGGACATGATCGTCTCGCCGCCTTCGTCCACCACCGGCTTGAGGTGTTGGGCCAGTACCGACAGGCCCAAGAAGCCGACGGCGAGGATGCCAGCCATCATCGCGAGGGTCTGTGAGGCGTTGCGGGACTCGGGCTTGCGAAACGCCGGAACACCGTTGGAGATGGCTTCCACACCGGACAGGACGACGGCGCCGGAGCTGAACGCCCGCAGGATCACGAACAGTGTTGCGCTGGTCATCAGTTCGTGGTTCTCGGCGAAGTGGTGCGCCAACTCCTTGGTGCCTTCGACCTCGGTCAGGTCACCGGTGAACAGCTTGAAGAAGCCGGTACCCAAGAACACCGCCAGCGACGCCACGTAGAAGTACGTGGGGATGGCGAACACCTTCCCTGACTCCTTCAGGCCCCGCAGGTTGCCGACTGCCATCATCGCCACGAAGAACAAGGCCAGGCCGACCCGCAAAGTGATGTCGTCGTTGAAGTCGAAGGCCGAGCCGATGGCCATCACGCCCGACGAGATCGAAACCGCCACCGTGAGCGTGTAGTCGACCAGGAGTGACGCCCCGGCCACCAGTGAGGCCAGGGGACTGATGTTCTCCCGGCTGACCACGTAGGCGCCGCCACCGTCGGGGTAGGCGTGGATCGTTTGCACGTAGCTCGACCCGACCAGGACCAGCAGCACCACCGCAGCAATGGCGATGGGCACCAGATAGTGGTGGGAGTTGGGGAACGTGACCGCCATCAACAAGACGAGGAGCATCTCCTCGCCGGCGTACGCGGTGGAGGAGACGGCATCCGACGCGAATACGGCCAGGGCCGTGGGTTTGCCCAACCGTTGGTGTTGTTCCTCGCTGCTGGCGAGGGGCTTCCCCACCAGAAGCCGTTTGAACGCTGATGCCATGCCGTCGCACCTCAGAGAGGTAGCAGGGACCCCGGCCGGTTCGAGCACTCTCTCGGGCACTCGGATCCGGGGCGTGAACCTGCTTGGTCTAGTGCCTGGGCATCAGTTGGTGCGAGCCTTGCCGGGGTCCGGTTCGTGGTGGGTCCGGTGGCCTGCGCTGGATGGACGGACGTAGGCTCCAGCGCCGTCCAAACCGGGACGGTTGAGCCGAGGTGATGTCACGGTGCACGTAGTCGTTGTGGGTTGCGGGCGGGTCGGGGCCGGTTTGGCCCGGAACCTGGAGGAGAGCGGTCATACCGTCGCAGTCGTAGACCGGCGGCCCCGTGCTTTCGAGCGGTTGTCGGAGGACTTCGGTGGTCGCACCGTCACCGGTGTCGGCTTCGACCGTGACCGACTCACCGAGGCGGGCATCGAGGAGGCTGGCGCCCTGGCGGCGGTCACCAACGGAGACAACTCCAACATTTTGGTGGCCCGCGTGGCCCGGGAGACGTTCGGCGTCGACCGGGTGGTGGCCCGGATCTATGACCCTCGACGAGCCAAGATCTTCGAACGACTCGGCATACCTACCATCGCCACGGTTGAGTGGGCCACCGAGCGGGTGCTGCAAAGGATCATGCCCGACCGCCCCAACGCCGAGTGGATCGACCCCAGCGCCAACGTCCTCCTCATCGAACGACCGGTGCCACCGAAGTGGGCCGGTCACAAGCTCGGCGAGATCGACCTGGCCGGTCACGCCCGGGTGGCGGCGTTGACCAGGCTCGGCGAAGGCAGTGTCGCCGGTCCCGACACCATCGTTCAGGACGGCGACGTCCTTCACGCCATGGTCAGCGGAGATTCCATCGAGCGTTTCGACGCACACTTGGGCAACGGCCCAGTCAAGGGAGGGCACTGATGAAGGTCGTCATCGCCGGCGGGGGCAACGTCGGAACGTTCATTGCCGAAGACCTGGCCAAAGCGGGCCACGAGATCGTCATCGTGGAGGTCGACGCCGACCGGGTGGCAGAAGCCACCTCGATACCCCAGTCCCCCGGGATCAGCTGGGTGACCGCTGACGCGTGCGAGGTGTCCGAGTTCGCCCGAGCCGATGTCCAGGCCGCAGATGTGGTGGCCGCCGTCACGGGAGACGACGAGGACAACCTGGTCATCTCCCTGCTGGCCAAGCAGGAGTTCGCGGTGCCGCGGGTGGTGGCACGAGTCAACAACCCTAAGAACGAGTGGATGTTCAACGAGATGTGGGGCGTGGACGTGTCCGTGTCTACTCCGCACCTGTTGAGCGCCCTCGTCGAGGAGGCGGTCTCGGTTGGGACGCTGGTCCGGCTGTTGTCCTTCGAGGGCGGCAAGGCCCGACTGTGCGAAGCGACGTTGGCCGACAACTCGCCGGCCAACGACAAGGAGATCGTGAACCTGGGCCTGCCTCGCAGTGCCACGGTGGTGGCAGTTCTGCGGGACAGCCATGTGATCGTGCCCCGCGGTGACACGGTGCTACGGGCCGGTGACGAAGTGCTGGTGCTTACCACCCCTGAAGCCGAAGAGGACGTGATCGGCGCCTTGGTCGGCTGACCCGGCAGCCGCTTGTCCGAGTTGGTCCGGACCTACGATCAGCGGGTCCGGCCGTCAGGAGTTAGCCATGCCCGAACCGTCCCGCCTCTACTTCCGCCAGCTCCTGGCCGGCCTCGATGTGGCCGAGACCGACCCGGTGGCCCAGCAGATGGTCAACTTCATCTACCTGATCGGAGATCGCGAGACGGGCGAGGCGGTCATCGTCGACCCGGCCTATGACCCGGCCGGGATCATTGCTGTAGCCGAGGCCGACGGGATGAAGGTTGTCGGTGCCCTCGGTACCCACTTCCACGCCGATCACGTCGGCGGGAACCTGGGTGGGATGGCCGAGATCGTGGGCATCGCCGAGCTTCTCGACCAGGTCCAGGTGCCGATCCACGTCCAGGCTGACGAGATCCCCTGGATCACTCGCACCACGCGGGTCACCGCCGATCACCTCGTCGGCCACGACAGCGGTGACACCGTGATGGTGGGCGAGATCCCGATCACCTTGATCCACACTCCGGGCCACACGCCCGGGAGCCAGTGCTTCCTGGTCGATGGTCGGCTGGTGGCGGGCGACACGTTGTTCCTGGACGGATGTGGCCGCACCGACCTTCCGGGCAGCGATCCCGAGCAGATGTACTTCAGCCTCACCCAGCGCCTGGCCCAGGTCCCCGACGATGCCGTGCTGTTCCCCGGTCACCTCTACTCCGAGAAGCCTTCGGCCACCATGGCCGAGACCCGCAGCCGCAATGTGGTGTTCCGGCCTCAGAGCCTCGAACAGTGGCTCATGATGTTCGCTCGCTGACCACGTCTGACGCCGCTTGCGAAGCGCCCGTGGCGGACGGGTCACATCTCGCCGCCGTGTCGTCTTTGAGGGGGCTTGCCTGGGGCGCCTTTGGCTAGCCGCCGAGGGGTCGGTGGCGTGAGGTTTGTGGCCGTTCGCTAGCGGCTGGGGTTCTGGACCATCAGGGAGTTCGGGGACGAGCCGTCCACCACCACGATTCGTTCGCTGAACCGCCAGCGTCCCAGTTCCAGTTCCAAGCGGTCGAAGTAGCGGCCCCAGTGGTCGAGCCCGATGGCGGTGTGTACGGCGAAGTACGAGCTGGCCCGGGCTCTACCCCCTTCCACCTCGGGGATGAGGACACTCGAGACGTGGTGACGAACCGGTCCTGGAGAGGCGTCTGGCCCTTGGGCCTTGGCGGTTCGTTCCACCACGGCCCCCAGCTCGGCGAGGATGACTTCTCGACCCTGCCACCGGTCGCCGTGAGCGCCGACGTCGAGGACGCCGTGGACCGTGAACAGGTCGGCCAGCTCGTCGAGCCGGCCACGGTCCCCGGCCCAGGTGTAGGCGGCGAGCAGGTGGCGGATCTGCTCTCGGGCGATCACCTCGGATATTTCCATGGCCCTGAATCTATGGAGGCGAGCTGATGGGGGAGCCGACCAACGATTCTCCGACACACATGGCGAGCAGCCGTGTCGAGGCCGGGTCAGGCCGATGGCAGGTCGGGGTCGGGACCCTGGGGCGGGGCGTGGTGGTCGTGGTCGTGGTCGTGGGGATGGGGATGGTCATGGTCGTGACCGTCGTGGTGGTGAGACGGGCCGTGATCGTGTGCCGCCTCCGGCGGGCGGTGGTCGTCGATGAGACCGTGGTCGTCGACGGGCTCGGCCGGGTGTTCCACCGACCAGCGGGCCTCGGCCTCGGCCAGCACCGAGCGAAGGGGACGCCCGGTCTCGGCCGCGACCCGGGCGGCATCGTCGAACTCGGCCTTGACCCGTCCCGGCCCGACCTTGATTCGAACCGGGAGGTCGCCGACCTCGACCTCACCCATGGAGCGAGGCTCGGGCCAACGGTCCATCGCCACTCCTCTCACCCCGAGGGTCCCGGTCTCTCGGACCAGCGTGGCCCGGACCGGTCCCAGCACGGCGATGTCGCACAGGGCGCTGACCACGTGCGCAGGACGCCCCTTCTTCCCGGTGACCGCGGTGATCCAGGCGTCGGCCGCTCCGGCCCGTAGCAACTCGGCCACGGTGTGGGCCAAGACCTCGCCGGTGGCGTCGTCGACGTTCGCCTCGATCAGCATCTGCGGTTGACCCGAAGGGGACGCAGCCCGGGCCTGCTCCCCCAGCACGACCTGGGTCAGGTTGGGTCGGTCCGGCAGCTCTCGCGACCCGGCCCCGAACCCGGTGGTGGTGACGGTCATGGCCGGCAACGGTCCGAAACCGCGGGCCAGGGCAGCCATCAATGCCGCTCCGGTGGGGGTGGTGAGCTCGACGGCCAGGTCGACACCCCGGGTGGGAACCCCTCGCAGCAGTTCGACCACCGCCGGAGCCGGGTTGGGGATGATGCCGTGAGCGGCTCTGACCATGCCCAGCCCCACCGCCACCGGTGAACAGAAGATGTCGTCAACGTCGAGCACCTCGAGAGCAGCGCAAGTGCCGACCACGTCGATGATGGCATCCACCCCACCCACCTCGTGGAAGTGGACCTGGTCGGGCGGGCGCCGGTGCAGGTGGCCTTCGGCAGTAGCCAACGATCCGAAAACGGCCAGGGCCCGAGACTCGACCCGGGGCGGGAGACCGGCCTCGGCGACGAGACCTTGGATGTGCGCCGCCGTGCGCACCACGGTCGACTCCCGGACCTTCACGTGGACCTTGGTGCCACCGATGCCGCCCCTCAACACCGGTTCCACCTCCAGCGCCCAACCCGGAAGGGGGAGGCGACCCAAGATGGCGTTGACCTCCTCCACCGGTGCCCCCGCGTCGATCAAGGCGCCCAAGGCCATGTCGCCGGCGATGCCAGAGAAGCAGTGGAACCAGGCGGCGGTCATGGGCCAACCGGATCGGGGGCGGCCGTCACCGACTGGTCGACAGACGGGGGAACTTGGCGGTTCGGGTTGAGGAACATGCGGGCTACGGCACTGGCTGCCCCGAACCCGTTGTCTATGCCCACCACGGTTACGCCCGCGGCGCACGACGCCACCATGCCGAGCATGGCGGTGACCCCCTCGAACGCGGATCCGTAGCCGGCGCTGGTGGGCACCGCCACCACCGGTGCGCCGGTGAGCCCGCCGACCACCGAGGCGAGAGCTCCTTCCATGCCGGCGATCACCACCACGGCATCGGTGTCGGTGAGGGCGGGAAGTTGATCCAACAGACGATGGATTCCGGCCACACCGACATCGGTGATGCGCGTGGGGATCAACCCGTGGGCGGTGAGGGTGGCGTCGCACTCGTCGGCCACCGGCAGATCCGCGGTGCCCGCGGTGATCACCAGGATCCGTTCGGGTCTCGGTGGCGCCGGACGCCAGACCACCGTCGAACATTCCGGCGCACCGATGGCGTGGCCGCCAGGGTTGGTGGCCAGAACGGCGTCGACCATGGCCGCGTCGGCTCGGGTCAGCACCAGGGGGGCCGCAGCGGAGCGGGCCAGCAACTCGGCCACGATGCGTGCGGCCTGGTCGGGTGTCTTGCCGGGGCCGTACACCGCCTCGGCCATGCCCTGGCGAACATGTCGGTGGTGATCGACCCGGGCGTAACCCATGTCGGAGTAGGGCATGAGGCGCAGGGCGGCCACGGCATCGTCGGGGGTCGTGGTGCCGCCCCGTACGTCGTCGAGAAGTTGTCTGAGGGCGGCCTCGTCCACCGCCCTATCCTGCACGGTCGTGACGACCGAGGCCTCCTCCACCGATCCGGCACCCGCTACGGCCGACACGACCCGGCTGAAGGTGGGCTTCCTCGGACCGTGGGGCACGTTCACCGAGCAGGCGCTGCGCACCCAACCCGACCTGGCTTCCGCCGAACTGGTTCCGTTGGCGACCATGGCCGACGTCTTGGTGGCCTCCGAGTCGGGTGCCGTCGACCTGGGTTTCGTAGCCATCGAGAACTCGATCGAAGGCGGGGTGAACATCACCTCTGACACATTGGCCTTCGACGTGGACGTTTTGATCCAGCGGGAGGTGGTCATCGGTGTCCAACAGCACCTGATGGGTCTGCCTGGCGCCGTGATATCGGCGATCGCCGAGGTCGTGTCGATCCCTCACGCCACCGCCCAGGCCCGAACCTTCCTGCGCACCAACCTTCCGACCGTTACCACCCGGGCGGTCAACTCCACATCTGAGGGTGCTCGGCTGGTCGCCGAGCTGGCCGACCCTACGGTGGGGGCGATCGGCAACGAACTGGCGGCGGACATCTACGGGCTGGAGGTGCTGGCCCGAGACATCGAGGATCACCCAGAGAACCAGACCCGGTTCGTGGCGGTGCGCCCCGGCGTGGTGCCCCCGCCCACCGGACACGACAAGACCTCGGTGGTGGTGGCCCAGAGGGCCGACCGGCCGGGGAGCCTGCTGGCCATCCTCCAGGAGTTCGCGGCTCGGTCGATCAACCTCACCAAGCTGGAGTCGCGGCCCACCAAGAAGGCGCTGGGCGAGTACTGCTTCCTGCTCGACATGGAGGGTCACATCGCCGACGACGTGGTGGCCGACTGCCTCAAGGCACTGCGGATCAAACACGGATCGGTCAAGTTCCTCGGCTCGTACCCGTCGGCCGCCCCTGACGGCCCGACGGTACGAAAAGGGGTAGACGAGGCGTCTCGTGACGCGGAAACGTGGCTGGCCGGAATGCGGGCCCAGATCGTCGACGCCGGTCTCTGACGGCGGGTCCATCGCTGTTCCGGGTCGGGAAGACGCGGGGAGCATCGGGTAAAACCGCAGGTCACAGGCCTGCGTTCCCCATTTCCCACTGATCTCCCGAGTTTGTGCGTTGCGGTCGGCCCGAACGCGCGGTTTGGTGCTCCTGCGCACGGATCGTGAAGTAGGAGGGACGGCGCGTGACACATGTTCTGGTTGTGGACAACGGAGAAGTGGGGCGGCTGGGGCGGGCCGCGGCCCTAGAGGTGGCGGGTCACCGGCCCACGGCGATGGGATGGGAGGAGGCCGCTCGGTTGGTTGACGAGCCCGGATCGACACAGTTCGATCTGGTTCTCGCTGCCCTCCGTCCGGATCCCTCGTCGTGGGACCGGTACGGATCTTTGACCACCGCTGGGAAGCTGGCCCGGAACTTGCCGGGACAGCCCG
>WBZL01002412.1_pt1 | contig 18247 bp, 15 predicted proteins | sample 5204291 | NCBI WGS metagenome assembly WBZL01 (sample SAMN12344345, study PRJNA552823) | activated sludge metagenome | biome: Activated sludge suspended growth; feature: Nitrification reactor; material: Wastewater; isolation source: activated sludge from nitrification reactor of wastewater...
AAGAAGGGCCGCATCACGGTCAAGACCAAGGGCTACGAGGCAGTGCGCGTCACGGTCATCGTGCGCACCAAGCCCAAGCCCGGATTCAGTGACCGCTGGAAGCCCGACACCTGGCGCAAGTCCTGGACACTTCGGTAGCCAGGTAGCACGTGAGGGCCGCACTCCCCCCGGGGTGCGGCCCTCACGTGTGCCCGCTCCTCCGGGGCTGAATGCCCACGCTAGAGTCGTCCGCAATCGGGGATTTCGGGGAGGAACCATGCGTAGGACCGGACTTGTTGCGGCCGCAGTGCTGTTGGCCGCGTTGGGGGCACCCCGTTACCTTCTTGGCGGCTCCAGAATTGGGGTTGTTCGGCTGCTAGGCCCGGCATGACTTGCTACCCCTGTCATGCATGACCCGGGGGGTGTTGTCACCGGGTCTGGTGGCGTTGGTGGATCGCTGATAGGGACATGGCCCGACTGCGGTGGGGTCTCTTCGTAACGTGGGTGCCGGGCACCGACGCCGTGCCGGCCGGACGTGTCGAAGGGAGTAGGAACATGTCGAGTTGGCAGGTGTTCGTCGGGCTGGATGTCGGCAAGGCTGAGCATCATTGCGTGGCGCTGAACGCGGCCGGTGAGAGGCTGGCAGACCCGGCCACTGCCCAACGATGAACAGGCCCTGCGTGCCCTGTTCGGGCAGCTTGCCGGACAGGGAGTGCCGGTGGTCGTGGTGGACCAGCCGGCCAGTATCGGTGCCCTACCGGTTGCGGTGGCCCAGGCGATGGGCCTGGATACTGCCTACCTGCCGGGTTTGGCGATGCGCCGGATCGCGGATCTGCACCCGGGCGAGGCCAAGACCGATGCCCGCGACGCGTTCGTGATCGCCGACGCGGCCCGCACGTTGCCGCACACGTTGCGGTCAGTGGACATCGCCGGACCGGCCTTGGCCGACCTGGCCGTGCTGGTGGGCTACGACGATGATCTGCGAGACCAGGTGACCGCGGGGACCAACCGGATCCGCAACCTGCTGCTGGGCATCCACCCGGCCCTGGAACGGGCGCTGGGCACCGATCTGGCCCACCCAGCAGTACTGGCTTTGCTCGCCCGCTACGGCGGACCGTCCGGGCTGCACAGGGCCGGGAAGGCCCGCATCGACGCGGTTCTGGCCAAGAAGGCTCCACGTATGCACGCCCAACTGGCCGATCGGATCTGGACGGCCTTGGGCGAGCAGAGTGTCGTGGTCGCCGGCACCGCCGCGGTCGAGACGATCCTGCCGCGGCAAGCCGACGCCCTGGCAGGGCTGCTGGATCAGCGCAAGGTGATCGCCGCCGAAGTCGAGAAGGTCCTCGATGACCACCCTCTTGCCGAGGTCCTGACCTCCATGCCAGGAGTCGGGGTCAGGACCGCAGCCAGAATCCTGGTCGAGATCGGCGACGCCAGTTCCTTCCCGAGCGCGGGGCACCTGGCCGCCTACGCCGGCCTGGCCCCGGTCACCCGGCGCTCCGGCTCCTCCATCAAAGGCGAACACCCGTCCCGCAGCGGAAACAAACGCCTGAAGAACGCGCTGTTCCTGTCCGCATTCGCCGCGCCGCACGACCCCCATTCCCGGGCCTATTACGACCGCAAACGCTCCCAAGGCAAGAAGCACAACGCCGCCCTGATCTGCCTAGCCCGCCGCCGCACAGACGTCATCTACGCCATGCTCCGAGACGGCACCCACTACAGCAGTCGAACACCCAAGGCAGCTTGACAAACCCCATAGGGACACCCCCCGCTGGAGCCGTTGACCTGACCGATGGGCAGGCCGAGGTCAACCTCGGGGTCTGCGCGCAGGGGTCCAGCCAGACCGACACCTTCATCCCCAACTGCAGCTACACCTACCTGGTGAAGCGGGCCGCGCCGTCCTTCACCTACGTGACCTCACAGGGCGCGGTGTCATGGAAGGGCGGCTCGCTGACCGGCAATGCGCTGTCGTTCCCCGCGGCCGGGCAGACCTGGCCGGCGCTGACCGGGCTGTTCCTGAACGCCAGTGCGGTGGCGACCCCGGCGAACATCACCGGCACCGTCGACGCCAACGGCAAGGTCGACCTGACGCTGGCCTACGACAACCTGCTCACTGCGGGGTCGGCGCAGTGCCGGCTGACCGGCACCGTGCAGCTGTCGTCGCAGGGCACCGAGAAGTTCGGCGGGGCGGCGGGCTCGAACTACGATCCTGCGACCGGGCGCGTTCGCGGTGGTCAGCACCACCTACGCCGCACCCAACGCGATCGACGTCACCGTCGCCGGCTGCCTGGCGACCGACGTCGCCTACGACCTGTCGCAGGGCATGGGCTGGTTCCTCACCGGGACGATGGAACTGCCCGGCGGGAACGTGGCGCCGGTGACGCCGGTAGCGCAGACCGCGACGGTGAAACTGCCGAAGAAGATCAAGCCCAAGGGCAAGACCGTCCTGCTGAAGAAGCCGGTGGTCACCAACGCTGGGCAGCAGGCCACGGCGAAGCTGAGCTGGTCGACGAAGAAGAGCGCCAAGGGGAAGAAGGCGAAGTACGCTTCGGCGACCAAGCGCAGCATCACCACGACCGGCAAGGCGAAGAAGCTGTACGTGAAGCTGGTGCTGAAGGCCCCGGCGGTCGAGGGCTACACGGCGTACTCGTTCACCAAGAAGTGGACGGTGAAGAAGTAGGACCGGGTTCGTGCGACGTAACCAGCGGTTCAGCGCCGAGGCGCTGCGGGCTGTGCGACTGCGTGCGGGCTTGAGCCGTTCGGAGGCGGCGCTGCGGGTCGGGGTCAGCGAGGCGACGGTCAAGGGCTGGGAGAACGGCACCCGCGCACCGAAGGCCACTAGCCACGCCGCGCTGGCCAAGGCGCTGGGGGTGGCGTTCGAGGCGCTGGAGCAGCCCGGGCCCGCCGACGCCGAGGACCTGCGGCGGCTGCGGGAGTCGCTGGGGCTGACCCAGGCCGAGGCCGCGCGCCGGATGGGCATCGACGCCTCGGCGTTGAAGCGGGTGGAGGCCGGCGCGGAACTGCCCCCGGACCCGAAGGCCATGGCGCGGGTCTACGGGCTGACGGCCGCGGACCTCGCGGCGGTGGTGCGGAGGACCGGAGGCTGAGGGGTTGCACCTGCTGTGGGCCAGCAGGCTCCGTCTCCGCCGCAGCCCCTCATACCAGGCGGGACCCCCGTACTCACACACGTCACAAGGGACTCATCTCCACCCAAACCTTCACGGAGAGTGACGAGAGCCACAATAGATTGAAGCCCTGCGAGGTCATTTCCGACCACCCAGCGCACTCAAGCAATCGACCGGTTGCACTCGTGTTCGCAATAACAATTCGGACACGCTGTTGCCAGGACGGATCCTTCAAGCACGTGGACCCTTTACCCGGCGCTTACGTAACTCGATAGGGGGATGTACGGACTGATCAACAGGGAGTTACCCTTCCATCAGCCGAACAGTTGATGGCGCGTACAGCCATCGGTCGGCGGAGGAGGAAGTGGTGATTACCATCTGTAACGAGTCCTTGAGCCCGCGTATGCCCGCGGGCTTCGTCATTTCTCCTCATTTCGAACAATTGACTTCCTCCGGTGCAACAAATCGGGGTCTGAACGGGAGGCACCACCATGTTTAGGAAGTTCTTGGGAGCGCTCACTTCCACAGCTGTAGTGGCTGGTCTGGCGACGGCGGGGGTGGTGGCCACGGCGACGCCGGCGGCAGCCACAGTTGACACTGGCGTCACTAACCCCGATGTCTCCGGCTGCGGAATCCCCATCACACTCGTGCTCGACGCATCGACCTCGATAGCGGGCCAAGAGGAAGACGACGTGCGGGACGCGGCCAAGGCGTTTCTGAGCGGACTCAAAGACACCGGCTCGAGTGCCCGGATCATCCAGTTCTCCCGCAGCTCCAAGGAGATGATCGGCCGCACGCCTATCGAATCCGGCACCAACCTTGGACTGCTGAACGACTCGATCGACAACGACTACCCGAATAGAGCGCTGTACCCCAACGGCGTCGGACCCAACGGCACCAACTGGGAGTCTCCTCTCTGGCGCACCTATGAGGAACAACCCGACCCAGGCAAAGGACTTGTAGTCTTCGTGACAGACGGAGAGCCCAACGCAACCGGAGCCAAGCCCCTCAATCCGGTCCTGGGCCAGGATGCCCAGGTCGCCACCGACGCAGCCAAGGTCTACTCAGACCTTCTGAAGACCGCTGGTAACCGCATGCTGGCAGTTGGCGTCGGGATGAGTAACTCCGCGAGCGCTCGAGACCGGTTGCGCCAGATCTCCGGGCCGGACCTCGTCTCGAGCGTCGGTGCCAACCAAACCATCAACGACTTCGACGTTCTGGTAACAGATGACTTTGCGGAGCTCACCGAGTCGCTGAAGCGCGTCGCCACGTCGCTGTGCGGGGGTTCTATCACCCTCAAGAAGATGACCGACGACGCCGAGGCCGATACGTGGGCGGCGGTCGCTGGGTGGACATTCCGCGCAGAAATCCAGGGTGCCACAGTCGGTACGGACTTCGACTGGGTGAAGCCGTCACCCAACAACACCCAGTACGCCGAGGGCGAAACAGAAGCGCCAGGACCCCAGGTGCAGTTCCAGTACTTCCCGCGAGGCGCGTCATGGAACACCAAGAACCCATCAATCAAGATCACCGAGACCCTGGACAAACTGGGCTACACGCCCAGAACACCCTTGGGTTATGAATGCTCCTTCAACGCCTCGATCAATCCTCGCGATCCCATTAGCGGACCTGTAGACACGGTCACTGTGCCCGGCAAAGCTTCCTTCGTAGTTGCGAACGTCAAGTCAGACCAGTCAGTGAGTTGTCAGATCTACAACACCCGCGACCGGGGCAAGCTGAAGATCATCAAGTCGGTGTCGAACCCGGACCAGGCGACCCTGGACCCGGACTACGCCTACCCGATCCAGTACAAGTGCGGCCCGGACGGCACGTGGACAGACGCACCGGTGAAGGCCGGGGAGCACACGGTGATCGAGGGGATCCCGACCGGCACCTCCTGCGACGTGCGTGAAGGCACGATCGCCGGATCGCAGACGCCGGACGACTACACCTGGGCGACGTCGTTCACACCGGACCCCGCGACGGTGACGATCACCCCGAAGGACGCCACAGTCGAGGTCACGGTGAAGAACACCATCACCCGCGACAAGGGCAAGCTGAAGATCATCAAGTCGGTGTCGAACCCGGACCAGGCGACCCTGGACCCGGACTACGCCTACCCGATCCAGTACAAGTGCGGCCCGGACGGCACGTGGACAGACGCACCGGTGAAGGCCGGGGAGCACACGGTGATCGAGGGGATCCCGACCGGCACCTCCTGCGACGTGCGTGAAGGCACGATCGCCGGATCGCAGACGCCGGACGACTACACCTGGGCGACGTCGTTCACACCGGACCCCGCGACGGTGACGATCACCCCGAAGGACGCCACAGTCGAGGTCACGGTGAAGAACACCATCACCCGCGACAAGGGCAAGCTGAAGATCACCAAGATCTTCGACAAGCCTGCCGGACTGGACCTGCCGGCTGACTTCAAGTTCCAGATCAACTACACGTGCCAGGAAGAATTCGTGGGCGACGTGAAGTTGGCTGGATCCGCTGCCGGTGACTCTACGGTCATCGACAATGTCCCGACCGGCGACTGCACCTTCACCGAGGTCGCGCTGGACAACCCGACCGGCTGGACTTGGGATTCCCCGAGTTACGACCCGATCGGCCAGGTCGTGAAGGTGACCACCAGCACCACCCCGGTGGAGGCCAAGGTCACCAACACCATCACCCGCAACACCGGCATGCTGCTGCTGGTCAAGGAGGTCCCCGAGCCGACTGGTTCGTTGACCCCCGACAAGTGGACTCTGAAGGCCGGGAATGCGGATTCTCCGAGCAAGGACTACTCCGAGGCCGGTGACAACACCGAGCCGCAAGAGGTGTGGGCGGAGACCCCGTACACGCTGTCGGAGTCGCCAAACGCCGAGGAGAACGACTACACCGCTGGCGAATGGGACTGCCAGATCCAGGACAGCGACAAGCAGGTCAGCCCGCAGGTCAACAACGACATCCAGGACGGCAACGTCGTCAAGGTGCCGTCGAAGACCACTGTGGTTTGCACCATCGTCAACACCCGCAACACTGCGGAGTTGAAGCTGGTGAAGAAGGTCGAGGGCAAGGACCCGAACGCCTGGACCCTGACCGCCAAGGCGGCAGCCACGGAGAAGCAGGACCTCAACGTCTCGAACCTGGGCAACGAGGGCGACTTCGAGCCGGTCTACGCCGGTACCGAGTACGAGCTAAAGGAAGATGGCCCTGGCGGCTACACCCCCAGCGACTGGCAGTGCGTGCTCACTCCCAAGGATGAGCAGGTGGAGCCTGGTCAGCTGGAGGAGATCGATCTTCAGGATGGCAAGATCACCCTGAAGAAGGGCCAGCGGGTCACCTGCACGATCATCAACACGCGTGACCTCGGGTCGCTGACGATCACCAAGGAATTCAACCCGCAGCAGTCCGGCTACACCGGCACCTTCGACATCAACTACACCTGTGTGGATGGTGCCGACAAGGTCAAGGAAGGCACGGTCAAGCTGGCCGCCGGCGCATCGGAGACGATCACCGGACTGCCGACCGGCACGACCTGCACCGTGACCGAGCCGAACCTGCCGGCGAACCCGACGGGCTGGACCTTCAACCCGCCGACGTACTCGCCGTCCAACACCGCGACGGTCACGACCAAGGACCAGACGGTCAGTGTCACGGTCATCAACTCCGTGGCGCAGGTCAGCCCGGTCGTGGTCAAGAAGATCTGCCCGATCGACGTGACGCTGCAGAAACCGCAGCCGAAGAAGGTCGGGAACAAGATACTGACCAAGAAGATCAAGACCAAGACGTCGTCCTGCGTCTTGCTCAAGCCCGTCGTGCTCTGCCGGCCGATCGCCAGCAGCGCGGCAGGTGAGACCGCCTTCTGCGACACGAAGGTCACCAAGAAGGGCCGCATCACGGTCAAGACCAAGGGCTACGAGGCAGTGCGCGTCACGGTCATCGTGCGCACCAAGCCCAAGCCCGGATTCAGTGACCGCTGGAAGCCCGACACCTGGCGCAAGTCCTGGATCCTCAGGTAACACCAGGACAGCCCAACGAGGAAGGCCCCCGTACCCGACAAGGTGCGGGGGCCTTCATCGTTGTCCGCCGCCATCTCCCCGTAATCCGCACGAGCCGCGCGCCGTACCCGGACAGGCACCCACCAAACCGTCTGAAGCGTTGATCCGGGCGGGTCTTGCACCTACCTAACGTGGCTTCATCCGGGACCACCGGACACGGGAGATAGGGAGGCAGGCATGCTCACGGCACCTCGCAGTCTGACCACCCACCGCGTCATCCCCACACCACTCGACGGCTGGCCGCCACCGCCTCCATGCGCCTTGTCGTTCACCACGCCTACATCCCCCGGCTGGCGACCGGACCACACTGAAGGAGGCAATTCAGAATGTCCTACAGGAGACTGCTCGGCGGTCTGAGATCGATGGGAGTCGCTGCGAGCCTGCTCGCACTCGGCGCCGCTCCACCGGCAGCAGCCGGCAAGGACGACCACTTCCCGCGCCACCGTTCCGGGCCCACCTCACTGGTCATCAAGAAGGTCGTGAAGACGCCGGACAAACGGTGGTTCGAGCGTGGCGCGGGCTGGGACTTCTCGACCACGGTCACCCTCCCGTACGCCAACGGCAAATGGCTCCGCCCGAGTTTCGGCGACATCGCGAAGGGCGAGCCGAGCACGAAGACGGCAACGACCTCCAAGTACGGTCTGGCCAACTTCATGTGGTTCCCGAAAGGCAAGAGCACGTCCGACCCTGTGGTTGTCAAGGAGACTGTGAAGGACGGGTTCGAAACCTCGCTGTACTGCTGGAGCAACGACCACAAGAAGGACAAGTGGACGAAGATCCTCAAGCGCAGCAGCGTCAAGAAGTTGCAGCGCAGGGGCGGCGGGAAGATCGAGGTCCAGGAGATCGGCAACGGTCAGTGGGATCTCGGCAAGCTCTGGCGGGGGCAGTCCGTGGCATGCCTCGCGAAGAACACCCTGACTCAGCTCAAGTTGACCAAGGTGGTCGAAGGCGGGGCTGCGACGGCCGGCGACTTCCAACTCACGGCAACCCCGGTTGAGGGCGATGCCGGACAACACGGATCCTGTTGCCGCCCAGGTCGACGGTCAGGTGAACCAGGGCGACAAGCTCACCCTGGAGAAGGGCCAGAAGGTCACGTGCACCATCGTGAACACTCCTGAGGTCCTCGGTTCGCTGGTGATCAGCAAGGAGTTCAACCCGCAGACCTCCGGATTCGTGGGTACCTTCGCGATCGACTACGCCTGCGTCGAGGGCGCGACTCCGGTCAAGAACGGGACCGTGCAACTCGCAGGCGGCCAGAGTGAGACGATCCCGGGTCTTCCGACCGGAACGGTATGCACCGTCACCGAGCCGACGCTGCCCGCAGCGCCGACTGGCTGGCAGTTCAACGCGCCGGTCTTCCCCCCTGGAACCAGGTCTCGGTGACCACGCCGGGACAGCAGGTGTCGGTCACGGTCACCAACTCCATCGCTCAGGTGAGCCCGGAGATCGTGCGGCGTGCCTGCCCGATCAACCCGGACATGAACAAGCCCAAGCCCAAGCGGGTGGGCAACCGGATCCTGCTCGACAAGGTGAAGACCAGGAAGTCCTCGTGCTTCCTCGTCAAGCCCGTCGTGCTGTGCCGGCCGCTGGGTGCCAACTCGGCAGGTGAGGCGGCGTTCTGCGAGACCCGCTCCACCCGGCGGGGTCTGGTGAGGGTCGACACCGAGGGCTATGACGCCGTGCGCGTGACCGTCGTGGTCCGCGCCAAGCCGAAGGCCGGGTTCAAGGACCGCTGGAAGGCGAAGACCTGGCGCAAGTCCTGGACACTGCGCTAGCCCAAGCCTGAGGCCCCCGCATCGACTGGCGATGTGGGGGCCACAGGCGTGTTCGCGCACCCCGCCCGCTTCCGAGTGCCACGAACCTGCTGTCCCGCGCCGGCCAGTGCTACGAAAACGACAGGTTCCGGGCGCCGAATCTGACCTATTCGTGACACTCGCAGCACCAGGACTGCTTCTTCGTCACACTCGCCGCCGCACCGACGTGGGTGCTGAGTCTCCCCCCGGATACCCACCTCCGCGAGTTCACCGTCCGCTATTCCACCACCCTCGGCCTCGATACCCGGACGGGGCGGGGCCAAACGGGCTGAATGCGTGATCTTTTCCCCTCCTCACCCTCCCTACCGTTGCCTCATCTGAACGGCGATTGGGAGGTGGCACCGCATCATACAGCCCTCCCCCGAGATCTGTCATTCACCGTCGCACCGCCGCACTGGAACTCGCCCCATCCACACTCCGGCCGGCGACCGGGAGATCCACAGGAGGCACTCATGAAACACACGAAGGTACTGGCCGCGCTCACCTCGCTGGGGGTGACAGCAAGCATGATGGCGTTGGGGGGCGCAGCATCCGCGACAACGCAGGACTACACACCGTCCCTGCCCAATCCAGAGCTCGAAGCACAATGCGGTCTCGACTTCGGACTCGTCCTGGACAGCTCCGGATCGATCGGCAACGGCGCGAACGGCATGCAGGCGCTGAAGGCAGCAACGGACGGCTTCGTCACATCGCTCGTCGACACCGGATCCACGGTTTCGGTGACAAGTTTCGCCACTGTGTCCCCCGGATCGGAGAACCTCCCACCAAACCCGCCGGACAATCTGACCCCAGCAACCAACCTTCCGGCGACCGCGCTGACATCAGCAAATCTCAGTGCCATTCAGGACAGCTACAAGAACCTCTGGTCGGATGGGTGGACGAACTGGCAGGACGGCCTGCTCAAGTCCCAGAACGGCTTCAGCGGGTTCCCGGGCGACAAGCCGGACCTGGTGATCCTCATCACCGACGGCAACCCCAACACGATCGGGAACGGTCCTGGAAACAACGCGAGTCCTGACGGCAGCGAGGCAGCCGTCAACCCCGCGATCACGTTGGCTAATGGGATGAAGACGGCGGGCGTGAAGATGTTCGGCATTGCCGTGGGCGGCAGCATCAGCCTCGGGCCGATCGAGGCGGTCACCAACGACGAGGAGTACACCGGCTCGAACTTCTCCACCGCCGGCTATATGCAGACAGACGACTACGCGGCCCTGGCCGGTCAGTTGAAGGAACTGGCAGTCGACCTGTGCGCGCCATCACTGACGATCACGAAGCTGGCGGACACCCCGACCACGCAGGGCTTCGAGCCCGCTGACGGGTGGACGTTCGACACCACGGTCACCGTCCCCGACGACGGCGACTGGGTGAAGCCCTCCACTGACCCGATCACGGAGAATGTCGCGAGCACCGAGTCCTCGGCCACAGCCAACGGCGGTGCCGTCACCTTCCAATGGGAACCGGACAGCAAGGTCGACACGGATCCGGTCATCGTGAAGGAGACCGTGAAAGACGGCTATGAGCAACATCCGAAGCTCTAATGCACGGTGAAGAACATCATCGCGGGAACCAGCCAGGACATCGAGGTCACCGTCGACGGCAACGGCGAATGGGACCTGGGCACAGTGGGACCGCGGGACGTCGTCACCTGTGCGGCCAAGAACACCCTGACGAAGCTCAACCTCATGAAGGTTGTGGAGACCGGTTCGGCCGAGCCCAGCGATTTCCAGTTGCTGGCCACACCGGTCAATGCGCCGGGAGCGCCGAGTTACGACCACCCGGGCGACCACAGCTCCTACGAGCCGATCGCGGGCGGGGTCACGTACCAACTGTCCGAAACAGGGCCTGCGAACTACACCGGCTCCTGGGTCTGCACCAACGGCGTGAACCCCAACGGTCTCGACCAGATCGTCGTGCCCAAGGGCACCAAGACCCGCTGCACGATCACGAACGTGCGAGACCTTGCCGAACTGAAGCTCGTGAAGCAGGTCGAGGGTGCGGATCCGAACTCTTGGACCCTCACCGCCCAAGCCGCAGCACCTGAGAACGACCGGAACATCTCCACGCCGGGCGGCTCAGGACAGTTCGAAACCGTGTACGCGGGCACCGAGTACACCCTGGGCGAGACCGGGCCCGGTGGATACTCAGCCAGCGACTGGGTCTGCCTTCGCGACGATGAGGAACCGCTGCCGCAGGTGGACGGGCAACTCAACGAGGGCGACAAGATCACCCTCGGCAAGGGTCAGCGGGTGACGTGCACGATCGTGAACACACGTGATCTCGGATCGTTGACGATCAGCAAAGAGTTCAACCCGCAGACCTCTGGGTTCACCGGGACCTTCGACATCACCTACACCTGTGTCGAAGGCGCGACTCCGGTCAAGAACGGGACTGTGCAACTCGCCGGCGGTCAGAGCCAGACCATCACCGGACTCCCCACAGGCACGGTGTGCACGGTGAGCGAACCCACGCTGCCCGCACCTCCGGGCGGGTGGCAGTTCAACCCACCGGTGTTCACCCCAGGTGACCAGGCCACCATCAGCACCGGTGGTCAGAACGTGACCGTGACGGTGACCAACTCCATCGCTCAGGTCAGCCCGGAGATCGTGCGGCGCGCCTGCCCGATCAACCCGGACATGGACAAGCCCAAGCCGAAGCGCGTCGGCAACCGGATCCTGCTCGACAAGGTGAAGACCAGGAATTCCTCGTGCTTCATCGTCAAGCCCGTCGTGCTGTGCCGGCCGCTCGCGAGCAGTGCCGCTGGTGAGACCGCGTTCTGCCGGACCCGGTCGAACCGTCGCGGTCTGGTGAGGGTCAACACCGAGGGCTACGACGCCGTGCGCGTCACAGTCGTGGTCCGCGCCAAGCCGAAGGCCGGGTTCAAGGACCGCTGGAAGGCGAAGACCTGGCGCAAGTCCTGGATCCTGCGCTAGTTCAGGCGCCGTAGGGAGGAAGGGCCGTACACCCCGGGTGCGGCTCTTCCTCCTGTCCGGGTATCTGGCAGACTGTCGCGGTGGTCATTGAACCTCTAGGCATCGAAGGCGCATATCGCGTGACCCCAAGCGCCCACAAGGACGATCGCGGCGAGTTCTACGAGTGGTACCGGCCCGATCTGCTTGCGGAGGCCACCGGCGCGGACTGGTGCGTGCAGCAGGCGAATGTGTCGCAGTCGCGGCAGGGCGCGCTGCGCGGCATCCACTTCGCCGAGGTCCCACCGGGACAGGCCAAGTACGTCACCTGCGTGCAGGGCCGGGTGGCAGATGTCGTCGTCGACGTGCGAGTGGGGTCCCCCACCTTCGGGCGGTGGATCCCCATCGAACTCGACGCCCGCCGCAAGACCGCGGTGCTCGTCAAAGAAGGACTCGGACACGGTTTCCAGGCGCTCACCGAGGACGCGACGGTCATGTACCTGTTGTCGAGCCGGTACAACCCCGGCGTCGAGCACGGGATCAACCCCTTGTGCCCGACTTTGGCGATCCGATGGCCGGTCCCGGATCCGATCCTGTCAACGAAGGACCGGGAGGCGCCATCGTTGAACGAGGCCGCCGCGCAGGGGCTGCTTCCGATCTACTCGGGCTGACAAGCGGCGAGTGCTACGAAGCGGTCTGTCATTGCCGCCGAGTGCTACGAAGACGACAGATTCGGGGTGAGTTTCTGACCTGTTCGTGACACTCGCGGGCCGGTGCATGCATCTTCGTCACACTCGCGCATCCACAGGACGGGTGGCGCGACTCCCCCGCCCGAAGAAACCCGAGTTTGATCAGGGTATGCCCCCCTTTCTGGTGAACTCCGGCCCCTCGCGACGAGTAGGTTTGCGAACACCTACCCGCGGAGTGCGGGTCCCATGCGGCGAGAACGCATGGATCGACGACGTGCTTGCCGTTGCGCTCGTGCTTCCCGCGGAAGCGGCGTTCTCGCACCAGACCGCCGCACAACTGCTGGGGCTGCCCATTCCACGCAGACTCGAATCCTCCACGCCGGTTCACGTCACCGTCCCTGCGCAACGCGGGAGCCGCAAAGCCGTGAAGTGGCACAGGGCTGATCTCGCCGGCTCTGTGTTGGCCCGCGGCCTTCGGGTCACAGACGCTCAACGTACGTGGCTCGATCTCGGCACCGCCCTGACTCTCCCCGAGGCTGTGGCCGTGGCCGACGTGATCCTCAGGCGAAGCTTCGTCACGACCCTGTCCGTGCCCAGCGGCATCCGTGGGGCGGTGGGCCTGCGCAGGGCGGCCGAGTTGGCCGATCCGAGGTCTCAATCGCCCAAGGAGTCGATCCTGCGTGTTGCACTGCACCTTGCCGGCCTTCCGAGACCGGAGGTCAATCTGGACATCTACGAGCACGGGGATTGGGTCGGTCGCGGGGACCTCGTCTGGCCCGAGTACCGGCTCTACGTCGAGTTCGACGGCCGGCATCACGGCACCGATCACCAGCGGCATCAGGACGCGCAGACGCGCAACAGGCTGGGTCAGTTGGGCTGGACCGTACGCGTGGTGACCGAGGGCATGATGAGGCACGTCCACCAAGTCGTCGCGATGGTGGCGGAGGACCTGGTCACGGCAGGCTGGCGGGAGTGATCCGTCGAGTGCTACGAAGCGGAGACCTGCGGCAGCCGAGTGCTACGAAAGCGACAGGTTGAGGCCGACAAATCGACCTGTTCGTGACACTCGGTGTTCGGTGTCGACTTCTTCATGACACTCGCGCCGCCCCGAGCGCCCTCAGCGCATCTTCGAGACCCGGCGGAACACCGGGCGCGGTGCATGGCGCAGGCCGCTCATCAGGACCCGCAACTGTGCAGGCACCCACACGGTGACAGGGCCGCCTCGCAGGTTCTTGGCCACCGCCTCCGCCACATCCTCAGGATCGCACGTGAACGGAGCCTCCTTCTGGCCTGCGCTCATCCGCGTGCGGACCATGCCCGGCCGCACCACGAGGACCCGGATCGGCTCGTCGGCCAGTGCGTCTGCGAGGCCGTTGGCCCAGGCGTCGAGCCCCACCTTGGTGGCGCCGTAGACGTAGTTGTCCGCGCGTGGCCGCTCCCCGGCCACCGAGGACAGCACCACCAAGGCGCCATGCCCCTGCAGACGCAGCCGCTGGACGAACTCGGTGCCCAACTGCATCTGGCTCACGAAGTTCACCATCGCGACGTCGCGCGCCAACACCGGGTCGGTCTCCACAGCCGAATCGGGGGTGATCCCGGCGGCCAGCACCACCACGTCGATGTCCCCGCCGTCGAAGCACCGCCCGGTCAGCACCGGGACGTCAAGTTCCCCGCTGAGGTCGGCCAGCACCACAGTCGTCTCCACGCCGGAATCCCGCCACTTCTCGGCGGTCTGCTCGAGGGCCTCCTCGTTGCGTCCGAGCAGCACGATCCTGCGCAGCCGGCCACCCTGCGCGAATCGTGTAAGGATCGCGTTGCCGATCTCCGAGGTACCGCCGACGAGCAGGACGCTCTGTACATTGCCCAGTGAGTCGATCACAATCCCAGTCTCTCCGATAGGTCGCTGCGGAACTTGCGGTCGGGGTCCACCCGGTCGCGCACCCGGGCGAACTCCGTGGCCCTCGGGTACATCGCGCGGAAGGTCTCCGCCGACATCCGGGAGTCCTTCGTGAGGTAGATGCGACCACCCGCGGCCGCGACGTCGCAGTCCATGCGGTCCAGTAGTGCGCTCAACCCGGGCACGTCGGTCGGGATGTCCAGCGCCAGGGTCCACCCCTTCAGGGCGAACGTGATCGGACTCGGTCCTTCCGGCCCGAAACGCTTGAGCACTGCCAAGAACACCGGGCAGCGCGCATCCGCGAACTGCTCCAGGAGCCGCCGCAGGACATCCTCGTGGCCGTCGGGCACGATCACCTGATACTGCAGGAATCCGCGCCGCCCATAGATGTAGTTCCAGTCGTTGACTCCATCGAGCGGGTGGAAGAACGTCGCGATGCTCTGCAACTCGTCCACACGCCGCTTTGGTGCCTTCCTGAACCACATCTCGTTGAACGCCGCAACACTCCAGCGGTTGAGGGCGAACTCGGGCATGACCTTTGGCGCACCGAGTGGGGACGTCGGATCGTACGCCAAGGGATTGGCACGCTGCTTGACCGGCAACTCATCTGCGCTGGCGAAGTCCCCCACCGTCAGCACACTTCGCCCGAGCTTCTTGCCTCGCGCCAATGTGTCTACCCACGCCACCGAGTACCGATGCGTCGAATCGGCCTCGTACATGGCCGCAATCAGGTCATCGAGGTCCTCGGCGCGGGTGGTATCCACACGCAGCTGCGACGACTCGATCGTGCGCATCCGCATCCGCGCACCGGTGATGAGCCCGGTCAGACCCATCCCTCCAGCCGTCGCCCAGAACAACTCGGGATCCTGATCGGGCCCTACTGTGACCTGCTGCCCGTCGGCAAGCACCAGATCGATCGATTCCGTGTGGGCCGACAAAGCCCCGTCGGCATGGTGGTTCTTCCCCTGAATGTCCGAGGCGAGCGCCCCGCCGATGCTGACATACCGGGTCCCGGGGGTGACGGGCACGAAATAGCCCGCGGGAACGATCCGGCGCAGGAGTTCGTCAATGGACACCCCCGCGGCAACGTCCATCACCTCGGCGGGTTGCGCGCAGTCCTGCAGCAGGTCCGTCGAGATCACGGTTCCACCAGCACACTGCGCGGCGTCCCCGTAGGCGCGCCCCATCCCGCGACCCAGCACTGCGGATGCGGCGGCGACGAGTTCGGCAGCTTGTGCGGCGGTCTCAGGTCGTACGACGTGCGCCTGCGAGAACGTGGAGCGACCCCAGCCAGTCAACGTCTCCATCGTCACTCCTTCACCCTACGAGAGAGCCGCACCCCGGGTTTCGGCGAGCCCGACGAAGTCACGACTGAGAGGGACGGTCCCGCACGTCCCATGCATGCTCGAGCGCAGCCCGCGCCTGCTTCTTGTCGCCGGCCTCAAGCAGCGAGACCCCAGCCCAGTACCAGGCCTGCCAATCGTTCGGATCGGCCTGCGCCGCCGCGATGCGCTCCTCCATGCTCCGCTCGTCGGCGATCTCGATGCGCTCACCGAGTTCCTGCATGTGGAACCCGAAACTCACCTCGCGCCACACCAGCCATCCGGCCAGTAGCGGCAGCAGCAGTACGGCCAGACCGAGGCCGATAGCTACCGGCTCGCCAGACATGATGAAGTCCCAGCCACGCCAGGCCACGAGCACCGCATAGACCCCGAAGGCCCCTGCCATGACCAGGGCCACGCGGCGAGCGGTCATGCCAGGCCCAGGAAGGCGTCCAGTCCCACAGTGAGGCCAGGGTGTTGCCCCACCTCGCGGACACCGAGCAGCACGCCGGGCATGAACGACGCACGGTCAAGGCTGTCGTGGCGGATCGTCAGGGTCTCCCCCACCCCGCCGAGCAGCACCTCCTGATGCGCGACCAGACCACGCAGGCGCACCGAATGGATCGTGACGTCGTCCACACCGGCGCCGCGTGCGCCGTCGAGAGACGTTGTCGTGGCATCCGGTGACGGACGCCCCTGCCGGGCTGCGGCGATCAACTCCGCGGTGCGCACAGCCGTCCCTGACGGTGCGTCGACCTTGTCCGGGTGGTGCATCTCGATGACCTCGACGGATTCGAAGAACGGCGCGGCGGTGGCCGCGAACCGCATCATCAGGACCGCACCGATGCTGAAGTTGGGGGCGACGAGTACGCCCACCTCCGGGTGCCCCTGCAGCAACTCCTCGACCTGCGCCAGACGGGCGGTGTCGAAACCACTGGTCCCCACCACAACGTGGACGCCGGCGGGGATGCAGTGACGCAGCGTCTCCATGACCACGTCGGGCGCGGTGAAGTCCACCACCACGTCGCAGTCGTCGACGAGCTCCAAAGGATCGCCGAGGTCGACGGTCGCAACGACCTCCATGTCATCAGCGGCAGCAACGGCCTCGCACACCGTGCGTCCCATGCGCCCCGCTGCACCGACCACACCCACCCGGATCATGCGTCCTCCTCCGACGGACCGACCACCACTTCCACCGCGGGCGAGGTCAGGACCTCCTCGGCCAGCCCACACACCTGATCGGTGGTGACAGCCTCGATCCGCGCCAGACCCTCATTCAAGCCGATGATCTTCTCGCCGAACAGTGCGCGTGTGCCCAGTCGCATCAAACGCATGCCTGGGTCTTCCAGGTCGAGCACGATCTGGCCCTTGACCTGGTTCTTCGCCGCCTCGACCTCGTCGGCGGAAAGGCTGGCACTGGCCACCTCCCGAAGAACCGCCTCGATGACCTCCCGGGTCTGATCGAGCTTCTCCGGGGCGCACCCGGCGTGGACACCGAAGAGCCCGGCGTCGCTGTAGCTGGCGCGGAAGGCGTTCACCGAATAGGCCAGGCTACGACGCTCCCGGACCTCCTGGAAGAGCCGGCTCGACATGCCCCCGCCGAGGATCGTGTGCAGGACAGCCATGGCGTACCGTCGGTCGTCACCACGGGCCAGTCCGCCGTGTGCGCGCAACAGGTTCACCTGCTCGAAGGCCTTGCCCACGCGAGCGCGGCCGGATCGAGGTGCCTGCGGCGGCTTGGACGTCTTCGGCGCACGCACCGGCGAATCCGCAAGACCGAAGGCCCTCATGACCGAGGAGACCACTTTCCGGTGCGACGCGTTGCCCACCACCGTGATCACGTAGTTGTCCGGCGTGTAGTAGCGCCGGTAATGCCCACGCAGGGCAGATCTGCGCATCGTCGAGACGCTGTGCGCCGTTCCGGCCACGGGGCCGGCGAGCGGGTGCTTGCCGAAGAGCTCACTCTCCAGCTCGGTCCGCCCCAGGTCCAGCGGATCATCCTCGCTCATTGCGATCTCCTCGAGGACCACGCCACGCTCGGCATCGATGTCCGAGGTGCGCAGCAGCGAGGACCCGAGCATGTCAGCCAGCACGTCGATGGCCACGTCGAGGTGTTCGTCGAGCAGACGCACGTGGTAGCAGGTGTACTCCTTGGTGGTGAAGGCGTTGATCTCCCCACCGAGGCCCTCGATGTCAGCTGCGATGTCGAGAGCGGAACGCCGCGGCGTCCCCTTGAACAGCAGGTGCTCCAGGAAGTGGGTGGCGCCGGCCGTGGCCGGTGTCTCGTGACGCGACCCGATGGGGACCCATACGCCGACCGACACCGACCGCACGGCCGGGATCAACTCCGTGAAGACCTGCGGACCCGAGGGGATCGCAGTGCGGTGCACCGTGATCCCCCCGGGGTCGCGCAGAACCACCTGGGAGCGAGGACTCACTATTCGGCGGAGTCCTCAGCCTCGA
>WBZL01002413.1_pt1 | contig 18247 bp, 15 predicted proteins | sample 5204291 | NCBI WGS metagenome assembly WBZL01 (sample SAMN12344345, study PRJNA552823) | activated sludge metagenome | biome: Activated sludge suspended growth; feature: Nitrification reactor; material: Wastewater; isolation source: activated sludge from nitrification reactor of wastewater...
TGAAGCCCCCCGCCAAGGTGGCGGTTCCGAAGAACGGGGTGAATCCGAACTTCGGCATGAACATGCCGATGATGGTCAGCGCGTTCGACACGTCGATGTGGTTGAACGCCGCCTGACGCCAGGCGCCCGCCAGACCTCGAGGGCCGCGGTGATCCCGCGGCCCTTTTTCATGCCGCGGGCGGCGGCGCCGGCGCCCGGGCGAGCTCGAGGGCCAGGTCCAGGTATCCGGCCACCGGCACCTCCTCGGCCCGCCGCTGCAGGTCGAAGCGGCCGCCGAAGCCGCGCGCCTCGAGCCAGCGGCCCAGCGTGTGGCGCAGCAGCTTGCGGCGCTGCGAAAACGCGGTGGCGACCAGCTCGCCGAGCAGGCGGCGGTCGACGGCCGCCGGCGTCGCCAGCGGCTCCATGCGCACCACTGCCGAGTCCACTCGCGGCGGCGGGTCGAAGGCCTCGGGGGGCACCTCGAGCACCGACTCGATCCGGTAGCGCCACTGCAGCATGACGCTCAGGCGCCCGTAGTCCTTGCCGCCGGGGCCGGCGGCCATGCGCTCGACGACCTCCTTCTGCAGCATGAAGTGCTGGTCGGCCACCCGATCGGCGAAGTCGAGCAGGTGGAACAGGATCGGCGTCGAGATGTTGTAGGGCAGGTTGCCGACCACGCGCAGCGGCGCGCCGGCGCGCGCGGCCAGCGCGCCGAAGTCGACCCGCAGCACGTCGGACTCGATGACCTCCAGCCGCTCGTCGCGGCGCAGGCGTGCGGCCAGGTCGCGGTCGAGCTCGACCACCGTCAGGCGGCCGCAGCGCTGGAGCAAGGGCTCGGTCAGCGCACCCAGGCCCGGGCCGATCTCGACCAGCGCATCACCGGGGCGCGGATCGATGGCCCGGACGATGCCCTCGATGACGCCGGAGTCGACCAGGAAGTGCTGGCCGAAGCGCTTGCGCGGGACGTGCCTCACCCCGCGCGCCCCTGGCTCACAGCGGCGGCTCGCGCATCTCGATGTAGGCGCGGGCGCGCAGGTCCTTGGCCCAGTCGGCGTAGGCGCTCTCGAACTTCTGCTCGCGCAGTTGCGCCCGGGCCTGCTCGCGCAGCTGCTTGGTGTCCAGTGCCACCTGGCGTCGCTCGACGACCTGGATCAGGTGCACGCCGAAGCGCGACACCACCGGCGACGAGATGCCGCCCGGCGGCAGCCGGTTCATCGCCTCCTCGAACTCGGGCACGAACATGCCGGGAGCGGCCCAGCCGAGGTCCCCGCCGATCGCCGAGTTGGTGTCGTCCGACACCTGGCGCGCCGCATCCTCGAAGGTGCGCGAACCGGACTCGACCTGGCGGCGCACCGTGGCCAGCCGCTCGATGGCGGTGTCGGTGCTGACCTGGGCCGAGGTGCGCAGCAGGATGTGGCGGGCATGCGTCTGCGTCACGCTCAGCGCCCCACCGTCGCGGCGTTCGATGAGCTTGAGCACGTGGAATCCGGCGCCGCTGGTGACCAGCGCCGGGGTCACCTCGCCCACGCCCAGCGGCCGCACCGCGTCGACGAAGAGGTCGGGCAGGCGCGAGGCCGGGCGCAGGCCGATTTCGCCGCCCTTCTCGCGGTTGCCGTCCTCCGACAGCTCGCGGGCGACCTTGGCGAAGTCCTCGCCCCCGCGCACGCGCGCCAGCGCCGACTCGGCGCGCGCGCGCCGCGCCTGGCGCGTGGCCTCGTCGGCGCCCTCCGGCACGGTGACCAGGATCTGCGCGACGTTCAGCTCGGCGTCGGCCTGTGCCGCGGCGCGCTGCTGGTCGACCAGGCGGTCGATCTCCAGGTCGGTGATGCGGATGCGCTGGTACACCTCGCGCTCGCGCACCCGCTCGACCAGCATCTGGTCGCGCAGGTTGGTGCGGAAGCGCGCGTAGTCGATGCCATCCTGCTTGAGCCGCTCGCGCAGCTGGTCGATGCTGAGCTGGTTCTGGGCGGCCACGCTCTGCACCGCGCGGTCGATGTCGGCCTCGTCGACCTTCATGCCGCTGTCGCGCGCATAGGTGATCAGCACGCGCTCGTCGATCAGGGCGTCCAGCACGCGCTTGCGCACCTCGGGCTCGGCGGGCAGCCGCGCGCCGCGCTGCTGCTCCTGCAGCGCACGCTCGACGCGCCGTTCGACCTCGCCGGCGGTCACCAGCTCCTGGTTGATGACGGCCACGATGTAGTCGCCATTGCGCACCGCGGCGCGCCCCTGCGCGGCGGCCGGGCCGGTGGCACTCAGGCAGCCGGCGAGAACGGCGGCCAGGGCCGCCTGGCGCCAACGGGGCGAACACTCATTCATAGCGGGGTGGGGCAGGAGTCGGGTTGTCGCGCTCGTCGCGCAGCAAGCGGTAGCCGGGAACATTGTCCTTCAAGACCTTCAGCGGGTTGGATCCCAGGCGCGACAGGCCGACCAGCTCGAGCTGCAGCAGCAGCCGCGTCGTCGCCTCGCTGCGTCCGGTGGACACGCGCTCGGCCACCACGCGGCCGATCCAGCAGCCGGCGTCGTACTCGAAGCCCAGCACCGAGTCGGTGACGCGGCTGTCCTTGACGCTGTAGTTGACGCGGCCGACGGTGTACCAGGTGCCGCCGCAGGACCCGCCGCCGCTCGCCGCGCCACCGGCCACCCGCCCGTCGCTGGCGGCCAGCGCGGACTTCCACAGCGGCCACTGCCAGCCGACCTCGACCTGCTCGGTGAGGCCGCGCGTGTAGCGGTAGGTGCCGCTGATCGTGCGGAACGCGCCCGGCGACCAGCGCCCCGACAGGATCGAGCGCACCGGCCGCTGCAGGTCGGGGCTGTACTGCACCGCCGCTTCCATGCCGACGCCGGCCCACAGGTTGGCCGAACCCAGCAGGAAGAGGTCCGACAGGCGCTGCGTGAAGGGCGTGCCCTCGGGCGTGACCTGCTGCGAGCGGAACAGGTAGCGCTGCACCACGCCCAGGCGCAAGGCCTCGACGCCGCTGGCCGCATCGAGCACGCGCGTGGTGACGCCGGCGGTGAGCTGGTGCGCGTCCGACACCCGGTCGATGCCGCTGAAGGCGTTGTCCGAGAAGATCGAGTTGAAGTTGAAGTCCTTGCCCGCCGAGTCGAAGTTGGGCAGGCCGGCCTGGTCGCGCAGTGGCGTGCGCACGTAGCGCAGGCGCGGCTCCAGCGTCTGGCGCAGCGTGCGCCCGAAGGCCTGGGTCTCGCGCTCGAGCTCCAGGCCCGCGTCGACGCTGAAGGTGGGCACCACCCGCGACGCGTGGCGCCGGCCGTCGCCCAGGGCCTGGTCGAGCGCGTAGCTGACGGCATTGACCGCCAGCCGGGGCGTGACCCAGACCCCCGACCCGCGGAACGCGTGGCCGATCGAACCCACGCCATGCCAGCGCCAGCCGTTGGGCTGCTCGGCACTGCCCGGCCGGTCGGGCAGCTCGAAGCGGTTGAGCTCGCTCGTCAGCGTGTAGTCGATCGCCGCCGACGGCAGCCAGTGGGCCTGGCCGCCGAGCTGCAGGCCGAGCTGGACCCGGCGGTCGTAGGGCGAGATCACCCGCGCCTCCGCGCCTTGAAGGACCTGCCAGCGCCAGGTGCGCGCGTAGGCCAGTCCCTGCGCGTCGCCGAGGTGGATCGGGCGCTCGGCCTCGGCGCGCAGCGGCAGCAGGCGCGGCGTCAGGCTGCGGCCCTCGTCGGGGAAGTCCTTCCACCAGTCGTCGTCGGACACCCGGGTGGCGTCGGCCGCCACATGCACCTCGGCCGGCAGGTCGCCCTCGTGCTGCCATTGCCAGGCGTGGCGCGGGCGCTTGGCCACGCGGTCATCGGGCAGCAGGTCGACGCGCAGCGTGCCGCGGTACGAGGGCTCCAGGTAGCGGAACTCGGTGTCCAGGCCGAGGCCGCGCTTGGTGATCAGGTGCGGCGTCAGCGTGGCGTCGCGGTTGGGTGCGATGTTCCAGTAGTAGGGCACCGCGAGGTTCAGGCCGCTGCGGTTGTCCAGGTTGACGCTCGGCGGCAGCCAGCCCGACTTGCGGTCCTCGGTGAGTGGGAAGCTCAGCGTCGGCAGGGCCAGGATGGGCACGCCCAGGAAGCGCAGCACCGCGCCCTCGGCAATGCCTTCGTTGGCGTCCAGGTCGAGCCGGATGCGGTCGGTGCGCAAGACCCAGGCCGGATCGCCGGCGCCGCCACCCGGGTCATCGCGCGGGCAGCTCGTGTACCAGGCGCCGTAGGCCACCGAGCGCGAGCTGTCGAGGAAGTCGATGCGGTCGGCGCGGCCCCCGGCCTTGACGCGCGGGAACTCGTAGGTGGGCCGCAGGAAGTAGCCCTCGAAGCGCTGCACCTGCACGCGCAGCTCCGGGCCGGTGTAGATGCCGGTCGGGTTGCGCACCTGCACGTGACCCCGAGCCCAGGCCACGTCCTCGGCCTGTTCGTAGCTCAGCCAGTCGGCCAGCACGGTCAGCGCGCCACGGCGCAACTCCACGTCGCCCTGGGCGATGGTCTCGAGATCGGGCCGGCCGCGGATCTCCTGCGCCCGCAGCTCGATCGAGGGCGCCGCCGATGCAGCCCGTGCCGGCGCTGATGCCGCCGCCACCGATGGCGCGGCTGCTGGGCGGGACTGACCGGCGGCCGCGCCGGCCACCAGCAGGCAGGCGGCCGCCGCCCAGGCGGGCGGGCGCATCGGGACCGGGGGCCGCAGGGTCCTGCGACGCAGGGCGGCTCGTTGGGGGGCGCGGGCGGCCACTGGCAGCATGACGGGCGAAGGGGCCGCATGCAGGTGGCATGCCGAGGCCCTTTGTAGAATCGATTATCCCCGAGCGCCCCTGGGCCGGCTTTGCCCGCCCGGCGAGCGCAGGGCTTGGCGCACGTGAAGACGCGGATCGTCGGATCGATTCGAAACCTCGCGGGTTCGGAGCCCGGCCGCCGCCCCGCCATGGCTGCCGGGGCGCGCGCGACACCCGCCGCACGGCAACCCACGACATGACCCTGGCCGTCCCTTCCGAATCCCACCCCGCGCCTGTCTCCACGACCCCCGTCGGCTGGCCCTCGGCCGAACGCCGCGCGGCCTTCGAGCGCTGGCTGTCGGGCATCGCGGCGGCCCACGGGCTGCAGCCCGAAACCCTCGAGCCGGCCTCGACGGACGCCAGCTTCCGCCGCTACCTGCGCGTGCAGGGGCGCAATGGCAGCCTGATCGTGATGGATGCACCGCCGCCCCTGGAGGACGTGCGCCCTTTCGTCCGGGTTGCCGGGTTGATCCACGACGCCGGGCTGCACGCGCCGGCCGTGCTGGCCTGCGACGCGGACCAGGGCTTCCTGCTGCTGGCCGACCTGGGCCGCGAGCTCTACCTCGACGCCCTGCGTGACGACAGCCGGCGCGAGGCCTTGATGCGCGATGCCCTGTCGGCGCTGGTCACCTGGCAGCTGCGCGTGCCCGCCGCGGCGTTGCCGGCGTTCGACGAGGCGGCGCTGCGCCGCGAGCTCGACCTCTTTCCGCAGTGGTGCGTGCAGCGCGAGTTCGGCATCACCTGGGACGCCCGCCAGCAGGCCAGCTGGCAGGCAGTGTGCGACCGGATCGTCGCCAGCGCGCTGGACCAGCCGCAGCTGGCGGTGCACCGCGACTGGATGCCGCGCAATCTGATGGTCTGCACGCCCAACCCCGGCATCCTGGACTTCCAGGACGCCGCCTGCGGGCCGATCACCTACGACCTGGCCTCCCTGCTGCGCGACGCCTTCCTGTCCTGGGACGAGGAGCGCGAGATCGACTGGGCCGTGCGCTGGTGGCAACAGGCGCGCGACGCCGGCGTGCCGCTGGGCGAGGCCTTCGCCGCCGACTTCGGCGAGTTCTGGCGCGCGCTGGAGTGGATGGGCCTGCAGCGCCACCTGAAGGTGCTGGGCATCTTCTGCCGCCTCAAGCACCGCGACGGAAAGCCGCGCTACACCACCGACCTGCCGCGCTTCTTCGCCTACGCCAACAAGGTCGCGCTGCGCTATCGGCCGCTGCAGCCGCTGCTGGCGCTGCTCGAGCCGCTGTCGGGCACGCGCGTCGAGCAGGGCTTCACGTTCTAGGGATCGGCCCGGCCGCCAGCCGCCGGCGGCGCATCCACCTCCGACCCGGGCCCGTAGATCGGGCATCGACGTCGTCGATCGCGCCCTCCGGGGCCCGGCGACGCGATGCCCATCCCCTCGACCATCCCGACCAGGAGATTCCCATGTCAGTCAAGTCCATCGTTACCCTCTTGCTGCTCGCCGGTGCCGGTACTGCCGCGCTGGCCGACGACATCACCATCGTCGTCGACCAGTCGCTGTCCCTGCGCGACCGCGCCGAGGTCTGCGCCGAGGCCCAGGCCGCGCGCCGCAGCGCGATGCTCGTCGACGGCGAAGCGCAGTTCCGCGTGCCGATGGCTGCCGACACGCGCTCGACGGTCACCCGCGAGCAGGTTCGCGCCGAGCGCCACTTGTCGCGTCAACCGGTCGACGTGACCATCAACCCGGCAGCCTGAGCCAGCCCCTGCGCGGGGGACCGTCCCTGGCGCTCGCGCTGCGGCGCCATGCGCCTCGAGGCGCCTCGAGGCCACGCGAGACGGCGCGCCCGCGAACGGCGACAATCGCGCCCCTCCCCACGGTCCAGCCGCCCGGCGCCCGCACGGCACCGGGCGGCCTCGCCATTGATGTTCGCCTTCTTCGAATCGCGCATCCGCCCCACCGCCCGGCCCGGCACCGCGCCGCCGGCGCGCCTGCTGGCCTTCTACTGGCACTTCGTGCAGCAGACGAAGTGGCTGTTCGCGGCGCTGTTCGTCACCGGCCTGGCGGTGGCGCTGATCGACACCCTGATCCCCCTCTTCATCGGCCGCCTGGTGCGCCTGATGCAGGCCGCCGACCGCGCCGCCGCGCTGGCCGAGGCCGCGCCCTCGCTGCTGGCGATGGGCGTGTTCATCCTCGTCGGCCGACCGGCGGCGCTGATCGCAGACAGCCTGGTGCGCAACAACGCGGTGGTGCCCGGCGTCACCAGCCTGATCCGCTGGCAGAGCCATTGGCACGTGGTGCGCCAGGGCTGGGGCTTCTTCCAGAACGACTTCGCCGGCCGCATCGCCAACCGCGTGATGCAGACCAGCAACGCGGTGCGCGAATGCGTCGTCGCCTCGATCCGCGCCGTCTGGTACATCGTGGTCTACGGCCTGTCGGCGCTGGTGCTGATGAGCCAGGCCGACTGGCGGCTGGCGCTGCCGACGGCGCTGTGGTTCGCCGGCTACGTGTTCTTCCTGCGCCACTTCGTGCCGCAGATGCGCGACCTGGCCAAGACCAGCAGCGAGCTGCGCTCGGCGGTGATGGGGCGCGTGGTCGACAGCTACACCAACATCCTGACCGTCAAGCTGTTCGCGCGCGCGAAGGACGAGGATGCCTACGTGCGCGACGTCATCGAGGAGCACACCGGGGCGATTGCCGCGCACATGCGGCTGATCACGCGATTCATGGGCACGCTGTCGCTGCTCAACGCGATGCTGCTGGTGGGCACCGCGGCGATCGGCATCGTGCTGTGGGGGCAGGGGCGCATCGACGCCGGCACCGTGGCCACCGCGGTGCCGCTGGCCTGGACCATCGCCAACGTCGCCGGCTGGGTGAGCTGGGAGGTCACCGGCATCTTCGAGAACATCGGCGTCGTGCAGGAGGGCATGGAGACCATCGCCGTGCCGCTGACGATGGCCGACCGGCCCGGCGCGCGCGAGCTGCAGGTGCCGCACGGCGAGATCCGCTTCGAGCACGTCACCTTCACCTACGGCCGCGCCGATGGCACCCGGGTGCTCGACGACCTGAACCTCGTCATCCGCCCCGGCGAGCGCGTCGGCATCGTCGGCCGCTCGGGCGCCGGCAAGTCGACGCTCGTCAACCTGCTGCTGCGCTTCCACGAGCTCGAGCAGGGCAGCCTGCGCATCGACGGCCACGACGTGCGCGAGGTGACGCAGGAGAGCCTGCGCGCGGCGATCGGCATGGTCACCCAGGACACCTCGCTGCTGCACCGCTCGATCGCCGCCAACATCGCCTACGGCCGGCCGGGCGCGACGCACGAGCAGATCGTCGCCGCGGCGAAGAAGGCACAGGCGCACGACTTCATCACCGGCCTGCAGGACTTCGAGGGCCGCACCGGCTACGAAGCGCGCGTCGGCGAGCGCGGCGTCAAGCTCAGCGGCGGCCAGCGCCAGCGCGTGGCGATCGCCCGCGTGGTGCTCAAGGACGCGCCGATCCTGGTGCTCGACGAGGCCACCTCGGCGCTGGACAGCGAGGTCGAGCTGGCGATCCAGGAGCAGCTGCTCGACCTGATGGAAGGCAAGACCGTGATCGCCATCGCCCACCGGCTGTCGACCATCGCGCGCATGGACCGGCTGGTGGTGCTGGAGGCCGGCCGCATCGTCGAGCAGGGCACGCACGCCGAGCTGCTGGCTGCCGGCGGGCACTATGCGACGCTGTGGCGGCACCAGTCGGGCGGCTTCCTGCCCGACGAACTGCCGGCCCCCGCCGTCGCCGCGCTGCACCAGGGGCCGGAGCCGTCGCTCGACGACGGCGTCGACGACATGCGCCCCGAGGAGCGCCCCGAGCCCGACGTCGATCCGCAGCCGCCGACGGCGGCGACCTGAGCGCGGCGCCCCTCAGGGGCAGGCCGCGATCACCTGCGCCACCGCCGCGGTGAGCTTCTTGCCGTAGGGCACGTGCAGGAACTCGTTGGGCCCGTGGGCGTTGCTCTTCGGGCCCAGCACGCCGCAGACCATCATCTGCGCGGCCGGGAAGCCCTGCTGCAGCATGCTCATCAGGGGGATCGTGCCGCCCTGGCCGATGTAGCCCACCGGCGCGCCGTAGAAGGTCTGCGACGCGTCGTTCAGCGCGCGCTCCAGCCAGGGCGCCAGGTCGGGCGCGCTCCAGCCGGTGGCGCCCAGGGCGCCGGCGCGGCCGTCGGGGTGGAAGGTGACCTTGGCGTTGTACGGGGCGTTGTCCTCGAGCAGCGTCTTGAGCTTCAGGCTGGCCTGGTGGCCGTCCACCAGCGGCGGCAGGCGCAGGCTGAGCTTGAACGCCGTGTACGGCCGCAGCACGTTGCCGGCGTTCTTCAGGTCCGGAAAGCCGTCGACGCCGGTGACGCTGAGCGTGGGCTGCCAGGTGCGCTTGAGCAGCGCCTCCACCGGGTCGGTGGTGGTGGGCAGCGTGGCACCGCCGTCGGCGCCGCAGGCCCAGGGGTAGCGCTTCCACACCTCGTCGCCGAGGACGGCGGCGGCCGCGCGCGCCTGCTCCAGGCGCGCCGCCGGCACCTCGCAGTGGAAAGCGTCGGGCAGCAGCCGGCCGGTCCGGCTGTCCTCCAGCCGGTCGAGCACCTGGCGCAGGATGCGGAAGCTCGACGGCACCAGGCCGCTGGCGTCGCCGGAGTGCACGCCTTCGGTGAGGATCTCGACCTTCAGCACGCCGCTGACCATGCCGCGCAGGCTGGTCGTCAGCCACAGCTGGTCGTAGTTGCCGGCGCCGCTGTCCAGGCACACCACCAGGCCCACCTGTCCGAGGCGCGGCTTGAGCGCCTCGATGTAGGCGGGCAGGTCGAACGAGCCGCTTTCCTCGCAGGTCTCGATCAGGCCGACGCAGCGCGGATGCGGCGTGCCCTGCGCCTGCAGCGCCTCCAGCGCGGTGATCGCGGCGTAGATCGCGTAGCCGTCGTCGGCGCCACCGCGGCCGTAGAGCAGGCCGTTCTCGTACTTGGGCGTCCAGGGCCCGAGGTCCTTGCGCCAGCCGTTGAACTCGGGCTGCTTGTCCAGATGGCCGTAGAGCAGCACCGTGTCCTGGCTGGCGTCGGCCGGGCCCTTGTTGCCGGGCAACTCGAAGAAGATGACCGGTGTGCGGCCGGCCAGGCGCACCACCTCGAGCTTGAGGCCCGGCAGCTTGCGGCCCTCGACCCAGGCCGCCGCGTCGCGCACCACGCGGTCGAGGTAGCCGCTGGTTGCCCAGTCGGTGTCGAACATCGGGCTCTTGGCCGGCACGGCGATGTAGTCGGTCAGCGTGGGCACGATGCGCTCGTCCCAGGCACGTTCGGCGAACGCGGCCAGCGCGGCGGCCTCGGCGTTGCGGGTGGGGGCGTTCATGGGGGGCTCCTGCGAGGATGTCGGGTGGCCGGCGCGGCCGGGCGGAGTGGCAGTCTAGATCTGCCGCAGGAACGACGCCAGGCGCCCGATCGGCTGCGCGCGCTCGGGCTCGTTGAAGATCTCGTGGTACAGGCCCGCGTACGCCTGGTGCTGCACCACGGCCGGCGGCGCGGCCGCGGCGAAGGCGACGCTGCCGGCCGGCGCGACGCAGCGGTCGGCCCCGGCCCACATCAGCAACGTGGGGGTGCGCCACCGCGCGGCCAGCGCCCGCACCCGCGAGCCCCCATCGACGATGACGCGCACCAGCCGCGGCGTGACGCGGTCGTGCACCAGCGGATCGTCGACATAGGCGCGCACGACCGCCGGGTCGCGCGACACCCAATCCGGCATCAAGCCGTTGCCCAGCGCCAGGTCGGGCGCCAGCGGGCCCAGCAACGCCAGCAGCAGTTTCTGCACCGCGTTCATGCCGGGGTCCAGCGCCGGCGACGACAACACCAGCGCGTCCACCGGACGCGACCAGGGCGCCGGTAGCGCCGCCAGGGTCTCAGCCACGAACCGTGCAGCGATCAGGCCGCCCATGCTGTGGCCGAGCAGCGCCACCCGGCCCTGCTGGCGCGCCCGCACGAGATCGATCACGCCGGCCAGGTCGTGCAGCAGGCTGTCGGCCCCGGCGATCGCGCCGCGCGCCCCGTCGCTGCGGCCATGGCCCCGGTGGTCGTAGCCCCACACCGCCCAGCCTTCGGCGGCGATGGCACGCGCCAGCGCGTCGTAGCGGCCCACGTGCTCACCCAGGCCGTGCACCAGCAGCAGCGTGCCGCGCGCCCGGTCGGCTGCATCGGCAGCGGGCTGCGACCGGGCCGGCGCGGCCTGACCGGCCGGCCAGTGCTGCAGGTGCAGCCGCAGCCCGTCGGCGGTGGTCCAGGTTTCCATCGGCGGCATTGGAGCACGCGTCGAGCGGCTATGCTGACCGCCTCGATCCGACCCGCGGAGCCCGCGATGAGCGACCCCTTCTTCACCGTCGAGCAGCGCCCCGATGGCGTGGCCCACCTGCAGCTGTGCCGACCCGAGCGCCTCAACACGATGGCGCCGGCCTTCTTCCCGGCGCTGCGCGACGCCGTGCTGGCGCTCGGCGCCGGCGGTGCCTGCCGCGCGCTGGTGATCTCGTCGACCGGCCGGCATTTCTCGGCCGGCATGGCGCTGGACGTCTTCGCCGGCGGCATGGGGATGCTCGACACGTCCAGCGCGCGCCGCCGCCTGGCCTTCCAGGACGGACTGCGCCACCTGATGCGCTGCTTCGACGTGCTGGAGGAGGCGCGCTTCCCGGTGATCGCGGCGATCCAGGGCGGCTGCATCGGCGGAGCGCTGGACCTGGCCGCCGCCTGCGACATCCGGGTGTGCAGCGCCGACGCGTTCTTCACCGTGCAGGAGATCCACATCGGCATGGCCGCCGACCTGGGCGTGCTGCAGCGGCTGCCCAAGATCGTGGCGCCCGGCGTGGCACGCGAGATGGCCTACACCGGCGAGCGCATCGCTGCCGATCGCGCGCTGGCAACGGGCCTGGTCAATGCGGCCCTGCCCGACGCGCCGTCGACGCTGGCGCACGCGATGGCGCTGGCCGAGGCCATCGCGGCGAAGTCGCCGCTGGCCATCGCCGGCAGCAAGCAGGCCATCCAGTACGCTGTCGACCATCCCACCGACGCGGCACTGCAGCAGATGGCGCTGCTGCAGAGCGCCATCTTCGACATCGACGAGATGGCCACCGCGATCGCGGCGTGGAAGGACAAGCAGCGTGCGGCGTTCGACGACCTGATGGCGCCCGACCGGGCCTGACCGGCGCGCGCGGCTCGCGCGCCGGCGGCCGCTGGCGCCGCGCCGGCCGCCGCGCAGGGGCCGTCAGCGCAGGGCCGTCAGCGCAGGCCCATCGCCATGAAGACGCGATTGACGCCGCCCTTGACCGGACACTGCGAGCCCTTCTGCTTGTCGACGTGGCCCTTGTCGCGCAGCTTGTTGCACCACTGCGCCAGGTCCTTGGGGGTCCAGAACAGGTTGTGCGCGTACGAGGCCTGCTCCAAGGGGTTGAGCAGGGCGTCGGCGCCACCGGCGCGCAGGATGCGCGCGACGATGGTCGAGCAGTTCTTCTGCCACAGCTTGTAGTGGGCTCCGGGCTTGCGCCAGGTCATCTCCCAGGCCCACTTCATCTCGTTGACCTGAAGCTTGGCCGAGGGCTTGAACGTGTACTTGGCATGCGGCAGGCTGCCTTCCGAGTCGCAGTCGCCGGCCAGCGTGCCCAGCGTCTTCATGGCGGTCGGATGGGTCAGCCCGGCGCCACGCAGCGGCCACCAGCTCACGTAGTTCGTGGTGCTGTGGGCGTCGTCGTTGGGGCCGATGTGCATCGACGCGTGGCCGATGTGGCCGTCGTCGAAGTTGGGATACCAGATGTAGACGGTGGCGGTCATGAGGGGCTCCGGGCGGTCGGTTGTGGGGTCTGCCGAGGTCCGGATCGACGATCGATCCGGCAGGCCCGCACTGTCGCCCGGCGCCCCGGGCACCGGCCACGCCACCGTGCCGCGGCGGCCGGTGACAAATTCATGTCGCAATCCGCCGGCGCTTGGTTCACGCCGGGCAAGACCGCCCGGCGCCGCCGTCGCCGACGGCCGCGGTCAGGGCATCAGCACCGCGTCGATGCGGTCGATGCGCACGACGATGCGGCCGTACTGCTGGCTCTTCATCTCCACCCAGGCGCCGGGCTCGATGCGCTGCACGCCGCCGCCGATCTGGGTGCCGGCAACGACCAGCGTGACACCCTTTTTCTCCTGCTGGGCGGTGGCCAGCAGCTGCTCGATGCCCTTGACCGGCTCGGCGGCCTGGGCGAAGTCAGGCTGTGCCAGTGCGCTCAGCAGCGCCAGGGCGGCGATGGGGGCGGGGCTCCAGGTGCGCAGGGCGCTCAGGCGGGCACGCAGGCGGCGAGGGGTCATGACGGCGCTCTCGGGGTCGGTTCGGAAGTCCGCATGGTGCACCGCGTGTGTTTCAAGCGCACTTCGCCGCCGTGGCGACCCGGCGGGCTGCGGGGCGCCGGCGTGGCCGGTCGTGCGGTCTGGGCCGCCCGGGGCCGCCAGGGGTCACCAGGGGTCGCCGGGGGCCCGTGGCCGCCGCGGCGCCCAGCTGCCGTGCGCTACTTCCAGGCGAACACCGGCTGCTCGAAGTGCGCCACGCGCGTGTCGCGCCCGGCGACCAGCACTTCGCGGAACTGGTAGAGCAGCGCGGCGGTGGGCGCGGCGATCCAGCTGGGGCCGATCGGCATGCGCAGCACCGGCTGCGGGCTTTGCGGGATGCGGTTGAGGATCGGCGCATCGGCGCGCATCAGCTCGGACACCGGGATGCGGTGCACGCTGCGCACCTCGTGCGGGTTGGGCAGCAGATCGCGCGCGGCACCGGCCCACACGACGACCGGCGTGATGACGTAGCCCGAGCGCGTGGCGTAGTCGTCCAGCCGGCCCATCACCGCATCGGCCGGCAGCGCCAGGCCGACCTCCTCGTGCAGCTCGCGCAGCGCGGCCTGCTCGGCACTTTCGCCGTCGTCGACGCGGCCACCGGGCAGCGCCCACTGGCCGGCGTGCTGGCGCATCGAGTCGGCGCGCCGCGTCAGCAGCAGCGCCGCCGTGTCGCTCCAGTCGTCGTGCGTCGGCAGCCCCGGCAGGTCGGCGCCATGGCCGGCCTCGACGACGCACAGGGCCACCGCGGCATGGCGCAGCCCGGCGCCGCCGCCCACCTGCACCGGCCAGGCCGCCAGGCGCTGGCGCACGCGGGCCTGCTCGGCGTCAGTGCAACGCATCGGGGGCCAGGCCGCGGATGCGGCGCAACAGCTCGGCCGGTGCGAAGGGCTTCTCGAGCGCCTCGCAGCCCGAAGCGGCCAGCAGCTGGCGCGCCGCGGCCGACAAGGTGTCGCCGGTGATGAACAGCATCCGCCGGGCCAGCGCCGGGTGCTGCTCGCGCACCGCCTGCCACAGCGCCGCGCCGTCCATGTCGGGCATGCGCAGGTCGCTGACGATGGCGTCGAAGCGGGCCTCGGCCAGCAGCTCCAGCGCCACGGCGCCGGACTCCGCGGTGGCCACCTCGTAGCCCGCGCCCTCGAGCGACTCGCGCAGCACGTCGGCGAAGTCGGTCTCGTCGTCGACCACCAGCACGCGCAATGCCGGCGCGTCGTCGGTGTCGAGTTCGGCCGAGGCCGGTGCCGCGGCGGAGGCGGCCTCGCCCAGCGGCAGCCAGAGCCGGAAACAGGCGCCGGGCAGCGGTCCCGGCCGCTCGAGCTGCAGGTCGCCGCCATGCTCCTGCGCGACGCTGCGCGCCACCGCCAGGCCCAGGCCGGTGCCGGCGCCTTCGACCTTGGTCGTGTAGTACGGCGTGAAGATGCGGTCGGCCTCGGCGGCGGGAATGCCCGGGCCGCTGTCGGCCACGCGCATCCAGATTCCGGCACCTCCGGCGCCGGTCGGGTCGGCACCGGTCTCGATGCGCAGCCGTCGATCGCCGGCATGACCGGACAAGGCCTGCTGGGCGTTGACCAGCAGGTTCATCAGCAGCTGGCCGAGGCGGTCCTCGTCGGCCTGGACGCGCGGCAGGTCCTCGGCCAGGGCCAGCTCGACGGTGATGCCGGAGGTGCGCAGCGTGTAGGCCAGCAGGTCGTGCGCGGCACGCACCAGGTCGTTGAGCTGCACCGCCTGCACCTTGGCGGGCCGCGAACGGGCCATGTTGAGGAAGCTGCGCACGATGCGCCCGCAGCGCTCGGCGGCGTCGCGGATGCGGCGGGCATCCTCGGCGGCCTCGGTGCCCTCGGTCTTGCTCTCCAGCAGCGTCGCGCGCCCGAGCACGATGGCCAGCGGGTTGTTCAGCTCGTGGGCCACGCCGGCCAGCAGACCGCCCATCGCACCGAGCTTCTCGCTTTGCCGCAGGGCCTCGCGCTGGCGCTCGATCTCGGCGGCAGCGCGGGCGCGCTCGGAGACGTCGACGACGAAGGCGCTGTAGAGGACGACGCCATCGACGTCGATCGGATTGACCTGCATCTCCACCGGGAACAGGGTGCCGTCGGCACGCTGGGCGGTGAACTCCACGCGGCGGCCGGCCACGCGGGCCAGGCCCCGGGCGTGGGCGTCGGCGCGGTGCTGCGGGGCGATCAGCTCGCCCACCGGGTGGCCGATGACCGCATCGCGCGGGCGACCGAACATCGCCTCGGCCGCCGGGTTCCAGTCGACCACCCGCGCCTCGCCGTCGACGGTGACGATGGCCGCCAGGGCCTGGTCGACGACGGCGGCCTTGAAGGCCTCGCTGCGACGCTCGCGCAGGCGCGCCTCGCGCTGCGCCTCGAAGGTGGTGGTGACCACGCGCGCCCAGGGCTGCCAGCGGTCGGACAAGCGCGGCTCGACGGCCCGCTCGTCGACCGAGCGGGCCTGCAGATAGCCCATGATGGTCAGCGCCGGCTCGATGACGCGGCGGCGCAGCAGCTGCTGGCCGTGCACGAACATCGCGACCAGCGCGGCCCCGAGCACCATGAACGGTGCCAGCCGGGGCAGCACCCGCAGCGCCAGCGCGCCTTCGCCGGCCTGCGTGACCAGGGTCCAGGGCGCGCCGGTCAGCCCCACCGCGACCAGCTGGCCCCCGTCCTGGGCCGACGCGACACCGGGCGTGCGCAAGGCCGCGGCGACCGCCGACGCCGGGGGCGGCGTGGCCGTCGCCACGCCCGGGCCGCCCTGCAGGATCGGGCGGCCCTGTTCGTCGAGCAGCCACCAGGGCATGCGGATCGCGGCCATGCCGTCGAGCGCCCGTTCGATCGTCGCCATCGCCACCTCGGCGCCGACGATGCCGCGGAAGTCGTCGCCGATGTACAGCGGTGCGGCGTGGACGGCCACCAGCGCGCTGCCGTCGAGGGCGCGCACCGGAGCGCGCCAGTAGGGCTGTCGCGAGGGGTTGCGCTCGGGCGTGCCGCCGGCCACCGGCTCGGCCTCGAATCGTCGCTGCACCTCGGCGGCGACCGGCTGCTGCGCGCCGACCAGCAGCGAGCTCGGCGTCCACGGGAACGCGATCAGGTGCGGCTCGGGCCATCCCCATTGGAACGAGGTGACGATCTCGGGCCGGCGAAGGTGGGCCCGCTCGGCGGTCTGCGACAAGGCCTGCAGCCGCCACAGCACGGCGTCCGGCGGCGGCGACGCCTGTGGCCACAGCAGCTGGGCCAGGCCGAGGTGCATCAGCGTCGGCGCGCCGTCCAGCGTCCAGCCCCCGGCCTGCGACTCGAGCCAGTCGTGCAGCGCGGCGTCTGGCGCACGCGGTGGCGACAGCAGGTCGCGCTCGGCACCCTGGCGCAGGTCGGCCACGTGGTCGGCCAGGGTGCGGGTCAGCGCCTGCAGTTCGGCATGCGGGCGCACCATGCTGCGCGCCAGCTCGGCCAGCGCCGCCTCGTGGCCGCTCTGCGCCTGCCAGGCACCCAGCACGCCGAGCAGCAGGAAGACCGGCGTGGCCACCCACCACAGCAGGTGGCGGTAGCGGCGCACCAGGCGCTGCGAGGACAGGTCGTGCAGTCGCGGGTCGAGGGCGACGGGAACCGCGACGGGGTCACCCGCCGGCGCGTCGGGCCCGGTGTCTGCTGCCGAACCCATAGCCGCACCGGATGCAGAACCGGCTGCCGCACCGGAGCCCGAGCGGGACGGCATGGCCGCGCCGGCCGCGCCGGACACGGTGGAGGCAGCGACCGCATCGGCCGCCGGCCCCGTGGCGGCCAGCGGCGGGGGCGGTGACTGTGCAGCCCGCACGGGCGTCATTTCAGGCCGCACGGCGGCCCGGGCGCATCAGGCCAGCGCGACGGTGCCCAGCGCCAGCAGCGGCAGCAGCCCGACAGCCAGCAGCGCCCAGGCCAGTGCCAGCGGGGCGGCGCCCAGACGGATCACGCGCCCGCCCATCGGGGTGCGCGATTCGGCGTGCCAGGGCAGCATCTGCCAGACCCGGCGCAGCGGCGCGGGCCAGCGGCTGGTGCGTGTGGGCAGGATCTGCGGCGGCGACATGGCGGTACGGCGTGGGTGCGGCCCGTTGAGGTTGAGGCTGCATCGTGCGGGGGACCTGTTTCAGGAACGCTGCCCGGGACCGGCAAGGCGGTTTCAATTGTTGTGGCCGCGGGTCGCGCCCACGTCGTCGCCGACCGGCGTCCCGCGGCGCCAAGGGGCGCGCCCGGCGCGCGGGGCGCGTCCCGGCCAGACTCGGCCCCCGACCGTGCACGCCGGCCCGGGGCCCGGCGACGGGCGCACCCATCCGGGCCCGCGCGTTCACGTTCAGCCCATGCAGAACACGTTGAGCTTGTTGCCGTCGAGATCACGGAAGTATCCGGCGTAGAAGCCGTCGCCGCGGGGCCCGGCCGGGCCTTCGTCGGTGCCGCCGAGCTCGAGCGCCTTGCGGTACAGCGCGTCGACCTTGTCGCGGCTGTCGACCACCAGCGCGACCATCGTGCCGTTGCCGCGGGTGGCCGGCTGGCCGTCGAACGGCTTCATCACGCCCAGGCTGGGCTGGGTCATCGACACACCCCAGGCCACGCCGCGGTCGAACTCCATCAGCCGCTTGGCCCCCATCGCGCCGAGCAGGGCGTCGTAGAAGGCCACGGCGCGGGGCAGGTCGTTGGTTCCGACGGTCACGTATCCGATCATGGTGTTCTCCTGCTGGAAACGGTGGCCGGCCGCCTGGCCGGTGATGGGGACGGACTGCCCGGCGGATCACGGCTCAGGGCGGTCGACCGGCCGCGCCCGCGGGCGCGCGTCGCGGTCTCGTCCCCGGCCGGCTCCCGCGCGGGCAGTCACCGAGTGTAGGCAGACGCGGGAGTGGCGAGAATGCGCGACCCACCATGACCGAACCCGCCACCGCCGAGACGCCGCTTCCGCCGGGCGACGAGTCGTTCCGCACGCTCTTCGACTTCCTGCCCATCGGCGCCTACCGCTCCACGCCCGACGGTCGGCAGCTGCGTGCCAACCCGGCGCTGGTGCGCATGAACGGCTACGCCAGCGAGGCCGAGCTGCTGGCCACGGTGCGCGACATCGGGCGCGAGTGGTACGTCGACCCGGCGCGCCGGGTGCTGTTCGGCGAGTTGATGGAGCGCGACGGCCAGGTCAGCGCCTTCGTCTCCGAGGTCTACCGCCACCGCAGCCGCG
>WBZL01002414.1_pt1 | contig 18240 bp, 18 predicted proteins | sample 5204291 | NCBI WGS metagenome assembly WBZL01 (sample SAMN12344345, study PRJNA552823) | activated sludge metagenome | biome: Activated sludge suspended growth; feature: Nitrification reactor; material: Wastewater; isolation source: activated sludge from nitrification reactor of wastewater...
CCTCCGAGCTGATGAAGCACCTCGGCCTCGCCACCCTCTCGGTGGTGATCCTGATGGCCTTCGCCCTCGGCCGCCGCGAGGCGGTGGTGGTGCTGGTGGTGGTGCCGGTCACCCTCGCCCTCACCCTCGCCGCCTCCTACCTCTTCGGCTACACCCTCAACCGGGTCACGCTCTTCGCCCTCATCTTCGCCATCGGCATCCTGGTCGACGACGCCATCGTGGTGGTGGAGAACATCCACCGCCACTACCAGCTCGGCTGGGCCGAACCGCGGCAGGCGACCATCTTCGCCACCGACGAGGTGGGCAACCCGACGATCCTCGCCACCTTCACGGTGATCGGCGCCCTGCTGCCCCTGGCCTTCGTCTCCGGCCTGATGGGGCCCTACATGCGGCCGATCCCGATCAACGCCTCGGCGGCGATGCTGTTCTCGCTCGTCGTCGCCTTCCTGGTCTCGCCCTGGCTCACCTACCGCCTGTTCGCCCGCCACGCCGCCGAGCTGGCGAGCGGCCACGCCGGCGGGCCGGACGCCGAGACCGGTGCCGAGGCCAGATTGCATCGCCTCTACCAACGCTTCTTCGCACCGCTTCTGGCGAGTCCGCTCAAGCGCTGGGGGGTCCTCGCTGCCGTCGCGCTCCTCCTTCTCGCGTCGGTGGCGTTGTTCCCCCTGCGCTTGGCGGTCGTCAAGATGCTGCCGCACGACAACAAGAGCGAGCTCGAGGTGGTGGTCGACATGCCCGAGGGCACCACCCTCGAGGCGACGACGGCCGTCGCCCGCGAGGTGGCGGCTGTGGTGCGCACGCTGCCCGAGGTGACCGACGTCGAGGTCTACGCCGGCACTTCCGCGCCGTTCAACTTCAACGGCCTGGTGCGCCACTACTTCCTGCGCTCCGGGCCGGCGGTGGCCGAGGTGCAGGTGAACCTCCTGCCCAAGCACGCCCGTAGCCGCGCCAGCCACAACTTCGGCAAGAGCCTGCGGCCCCTCCTGGCACCGATCGCAGCCAGGAGTGGGGCGAGCCTCAAGGTGAGCGAGGTGCCACCCGGGCCGCCCGTGCTCTCGACGCTGGTCGCCGAGATCTACGCTCCTACCTTGGACGAGCGGGTGGCGATCGCCGGCCGCGTGCGTCAGGCCTTCGAGGCGACGCCGGGCGTGGTCGACGTCGACACCTACGTCGAGGAGGCCGGGCCGCGGCTCGACTTCGAGATCGACCGCGAGAAGGCGGCGCGCGCCGGGGTGAGCCCGGAGGCGATCGTCCGCACCCTACGGGTGGCGCTCGCTGGCAGTGAGCCGAGCCGGGTGCACGTCGACCGCGAGCGCGAGGCCGTGCCGGTGGTGCTGCGCCTCGACCGCGCCCAGCGCTCAAGCGCCGAGGGACTGCTGGGCATCGACGTCCACGGCGGCGCCGGCCAGCTGGTCTCGCTCTCCGAGCTGGTGCGGACCCGCCCGACCCCTCGCGAGCGCTTCCTCTACCACAAGAACCTGCGCCCGGTGACCTATGTCGTCGGCGAGGTGGCGGGGGCGGCCGAGTCGCCGGTCTACGCCCTCCTCGACATGGGGCCGCAGCTCCAGCAGCTGAGCGGCGAGGGCAGCGGCGCCGGCGGCCGCGAGATCGCCGTGCAGTGGAGCGGCGAGCCGTCGAGCTCGACCCAGCCGATCCTCAAGTGGGACGGCGAGTGGCAGATCACCCACGACGTCTTCCGCGACATGGGGATCGCCTTCGGCGTCGTCCTGGTGCTGATCTACCTGCTGGTGGTGGGCTGGTTCCGTTCCTTCGTCACGCCGCTCATCATCATGGCGCCGATCCCCCTGACCCTGGTGGGGATCATCCCGGCGCACGCCGCCGGGGGCGTCTTCTTCACCGCCACCTCGATGATCGGCTTCATCGCCCTGGCCGGCATCATCGTCCGCAACTCGATCCTCCTGGTCGACTTCGTCAACCTCGAGCTCGAGGCCGGCGAGAGCCTGGAGGCGGCGGTGATCAAGGCGGCGGCGGTGCGTTTCCGGCCGATCGCCCTGACCGCCGCGGCCCTGGTCGTCGGCGGCGTCGTGATCTTGCTCGATCCCATCTTCCAGGGCCTGGCGGTGGCCTTGATCTCGGGCGTCGTGGTGTCGACCGCGCTGACCCTGGTGGTGATCCCGTTGCTCTACTACATGTATGTCAAGACGGTCGGCGTGGCGGCGGTGATCGCGGAGGACGAGGCATGAGAAGCGCCGGCCGAGCGGCCAAGGAGAAAGTTCGATGAGCACATCCTCGATGACGGTGCAGGATGCCCTGCGCGCGATCGCCGGCGCCTTCGTGGCGGCCTCGGTGGCGCTCGGCTACTGGGTGCATCCCGCCTTCTTCCTGTTCACGGCCTTCGTCGGCCTCAACCTGCTGCAGTCTGCCTTCACCAAGCGCTGCCCGATGATCTCCCTGCTGCGCTGGCTGGGTCTCGAGGGCTAGCGCCATGGCTCGCCTGCTGATGGTGCTCACCACCGAGGACTTGAAAGAGGAGGTCGAGACCCTGCTCACCGCCGCCGGGGTGGACGGCTACACCGAGGTGGGCAACGCCGCCGGCTTCGGCAAGACCGGTGCCCGCCTCGGCTCGAGCGCCTACCCCGGCACCTCGGCCATCGTTTTCAGTATTCTCCCGGCTGCTGTGCCCGCCGGGCTCGTCGTGCAGCTCGCCGAGCTCAAGCGGCAACGGGGCGATCGCCTGCGGGTGGTCGCCTGGGACGTGGAGGAGGTCGCTTGAACCCCACCGAGGAGTTGCTCTCCGAGATCGCCGACCGCCTCAAGGCCTTGGCCGACCCCATGCGCCTGCGCATCCTGCACTCGCTCGAGACGGGCGAGCTGCCAGTCCACGAGATCGTGGCGCAGGTACGGGGCACGCAGGCGAACGTCTCGAAGCACCTCGCGGTGCTGCGCCGCGCCGGCCTCGTGGCGCCTCGCCGCGAAGGGCTTCAGGTCTATTACCGGGTGGCGGACGAGACGGCCTTCACCGTCTGTCGCACGATCTGCGATGCCCTCGAGAAGCGGGTGGAGGCGGGCCGGCAGGTCTTCCTCACCGCCCGCGGCGGCGACCCCGCTCGGCCCTGAAGCTGGCCGACCCTGAGGCGGAGCCCCTCGGACTGCGCCTGCTGCGGGCCGGATTGGCTATCCTCGGCGGGTGAGCCAGCGCCTGCGTTTCGCTCGCTTCGAGCTCGACCCGGCCGCCGGGGAGCTGCGCCGGGGCGGCCAGGTCCGCCGTCTCGAGCCGCAGCCGGCTCGCGTCCTCGCCTACCTGCTGGCCCACGCCGGTGAGGTGGTCTCCCGCGAGGCCCTCCACCGCGAGATCTGGGGGGAGGAGACCCACGTCGACTTCGACCGCGGGCTCTCCTACTGCATCGCCCAGATCCGCATCGCCTTGGAGGACTCGGCGTCCTCCCCCCGCTTCGTCGAGACCTTGCCCAAGCGGGGCTACCGCTTCCTCGTCGCTCCCGAGCAAGAGACCGTGGAGGCCCCATCTCTGGCCTCCGCCGCGGCGGCACTTCTAGCGCCGGGGGTGGGGATGAGGAGGCGCCAGGGTGGAAAGTGGGCCATCGCCGGGCTTGCTCTCCTTGCCCTCTTCGCCCTCTTCGTGGCCTGGTATGTCGCTCGGCGCGGCCCGAACCGCACCCTGCCGCCGACCGTCGCAGTGACCCTCTTCGACGACGAGACGGCAGCCGGCGATGGCGCTCGCCTGGCCCAGGCGCTGAGCGACGCCGTCGTCGAGCACCTGGCGCGGGCCCCCGAGCGGTGGAGCGTGATCGGCAACGCCGCCGTGCTGCGTGCCCCGCGGGAGCAGCGAGACCTCGCCGCCATCGCCAGGGAGCTGGGGGCGGACTTCATCGTCCTCGGTCAGGTCCAGGAGCGCGACGGGGCGAGGAGCGTGCTCACCCACCTCGTCCGGGCGGCCGACCAGAAGCACCTCTGGGTGGATCGTTTCGCTCTCGGCCCCGAGGGCGAGGCGGCCTGGCTGGCGGCTGTGGGCCGAGGTGTCCAGGCCGGCCTCGTGCAGCGGCAAGGCGGGGCGAGCTAGTTCCTCGCCGCTTCCTGGCCGGATCCTGATCCCTCTCCGGACTGCGGTGTTGCAGGCTCGGGGCCGGTTCCATCGAGCCGGGCCCAGCGAGCCTGGCCCACCGAGCCAACCCTGTCCAGGAGATCCCGATGCAACCCACCGCTTCCGAGCTCTCGCGCCGCTCCTTCCTCGCCGCCGGCACCGCTGTCGGCCTGGCCGCCACCGCCAGTTCCGCCCTGACTGCCGGCTCCGCCCTGGCTGCCGGTTCCCCCGTCGTCGCCGGCGAGCTCGCCGCCACGGCGCCACCGCCGGCCGGCGGCTCGGGCGTAGGAACGCCACCCACGGCGGCGCCCTCCGGGCTCTATGAGCTCTTTCCCACCCAGCCTCCGGCCCTGGTGCGGGAGATGGTCGGCGTCTCGCACGGCAACCTGGCGCGGGTCGAGGCGCTGCTCAACCGCCAGCCCGCCTTGGCGCGGGCGGCTTGGGATTGGGGCTACGGCGACTGGGAGTCGGCCCTGGGGGCCGCCTCGCACGTGGGCAACCACGAGATCGCCGAGCTGCTGCTCGCCAATGGAGCCCGGCCGAACCTTTTCTCGGCCGCCATGCTGGGGCAGCTCGAGGTGGTGCGGGCGCTGGTCGCCGCACTGCCGGGCGCCCAGCGGACCCACGGGCCCCACGGCATCACCCTCCTCGCTCACGCGCGGGTGGGTGGGGAGCGCGCCCTCGAGGTGCGGCGCTACCTGGAGGCCCTGGGGGACGCGGACCTAAGTCCCGCCCTCCAGCCGCTCGCCGAGGAGCAGCTCGCCGCCCTCCTCGGCCGCTACCGCTTCGGGCCCGGCCCCCAGGACGTGCTGATCGTCGAGCGCCCCAAGCAGCAGCTCGTCGTGCGCCGGGGTGACCTCGTGCCCCGCAACCTCTCCCATCTTGGCGATCTGGCCTTCTTCCCCTCGGGAGCCGAGGCGGTGCGGCTGCGCTTCAGTGCCGAAGCTCCGGCCCGCCAGCTCAGCCTCTTCGACCCGGACCTGGTGGTCACGGCCGTGCGCGAAGCGGCCTGAGCCGGCCCAGTGGTAGAACTGGCGGGCGGCGGAAGTGGCATACGATAGCGCTGAACGCTGATGGGACCCCAGTGAAACGCTGGTGAGAGCACGAGATGGAGGAGGCTGCGATGCGCCGTGAATGGTTGATCCGGACCTTGATGATCGCGCTGGGGCTCGCCGCAGCGGTGCTGCTTCAGCTTGTCGTCCTGCCTCGCCTCGGGCTCTCGACTTGACGGAAGCCCCGCCCGGCCGTGAGCCGGGCCCAGAGCGAGACGCAGCCGGCACCGCCCGCGGCCGACGGCCCCGCGCCCGATTCCTAGACCCTGGAGACCGCACCGTGAAGACCACCGCCGTTGCCTTCGAGGCCACCACTCCCCTCGCCTTCGAGCCCGCCGTCGCGCGCTGTCGCGAGGCCCTCGCTCGCGAGGGCTTTGGTGTGCTGACCGAGATCGACATCCAGGCCAAGCTCAAGGAAAAACTGGGGGTTGACCGCGACCCCTACATTATCCTCGGAGCCTGCCATCCGCCCTCGGCGCACCGGGCGCTCACCGCTGTCCCCGAGGTCGGGGTCTTGCTGCCCTGCAACGTCACCGTCTCGGTGGAGGAGGGCCGCACGGTGGTGCGGGCGATGAACCCCGGTTCCGCCATGCAGATGCTCGACTCACCGGTGCTCACCGTGGTCGCCGAAGAGGTGGGCCGCGCCCTCGGCCGGGTGGTGCAGAGCGTCGCTAGCTCGGCGGCGTGACGAGCGGCTAGTAGCGCGCGAGCTGGGCGCGCACGAAACGCAGGAACCCGGCGTCGAGCTCCTCCCAGCTGCGCCCCGGATGGCGCTGCAGGAGCTTCGGCGTCGCCAGCTTCTCCTCGGCGACATCGCGCAAGAAGGCGCGGAAACCCTCCCGCAGGGCCCCATCCTCACCGTCGAGGAAGAAGCGCACGGCGAGCGCCGCCTGGCCGTAGCTCGACCCACCGTTCCAGGTGTAGAAGTTCCGCCGATCGAGGCTGGCCAGGTCCTCGAGGTGGCGGAAGCGCCCCTGCGCGAGGTCGTCGGCCAGGCCGAGCAGCCGGCCGTGGCAGGAGTCGTCGACCGTCCAGGTGGGGTCGCTGGAACGCACGCCGAAAAGCCCGGAGCGGGCGCGTTGGGGTCCTCGGTCCAGGCGCAGGCGAGCTCTCTGGCGAGCCCCTCCTCGAGCCAGGGCGGCGGCGGCACGTTGAAGCGACGGCGATTGAGCACGTGGGTGTGCTCATGGAGGAGGGCCGTCGTCACCTGCCAGCGCGGCCGCTCACCCACGAAGAGGATGGCAGTGCCGCGGCCGGCGAAGCCCACCGGATCGGCGATCAGCAGGTTCGGCTCGGTGGCGGCGAGGGTGCGGAAGTCCTCTTCGCGGGAGAACAGCATCACCACCTCGGTCGGCTTGGTGGTGATGTCGATCCCGAAGTGGGCCTCGTAGGCCGCCTCGGCCTGGCGCGCGGCCTCGTCGAGGAAGCGCAGCAGCTCGCCTGCAGGCTGGTCCGAGTAGAGGCGGAACCCGCCGAGCCTGCCGGTTGGCTCGCGGCGGGCCACCGCCTCGGCAGCGGCGGCGTCCCCCCAGCCGGTCCTGCCCTGGTACTGCACGGCGAGCCTGCCAGCGCGCCGCTCGAGGACCGGCAGATAGGCCAGCTGGTCGAGGGTGGCCGCCGGGCCGTTGGCTGCTGGGCTCGCCGGGCATGGTGAGGGATTCTACGCAGGGAGCTCCCGGGCGCTTCCGGCCGGCTATGCATTTTTCTCATTTTTCGCCGCAGGAAGCCCCGCAGGTGGGTGTTCCACCACCATCACGGCCTCCGCGTCTCGCGGGGGCACGGGCTCGAAAAGGAGATCGCACATGATCCGCAAGTCCCGCGGCCTCGCCGCCGCCCTCGTCCTCACCGCCGGCCTGGCCGCCCCCGCCTTCGCCCAGAACCAGGCGGCACAGCCGCCGCGGCCACGCTGCAACAACCTGCGCGCCATCGCTCGCGTGGTGCAGCTGACGCCGGACCAGCTCAACGCCGCCCGGGGGATCTACGACGAGCTGCGGCAGACGGTCGAGCCGCTCCGCGAGCAGATCCCGCCGCTGCGTGACGCCCTGGAGGCGCTCCTCGACACCGCCAACCCGGTGGCCGCCGACGTCGGCCAGACGGTGATCGACATCGACGCTCTCCATGACCAGATCGAGGATGCGCGGACGGCCGCCGACGACGAGTTCGAGGCCCTGCTCACCACCGAGCAGCTGGCGCGCTACCAGGCCTTCCTGGACAACTGCCGCCAGGGCTTCCAGTTCGGCGGCTGAGGGCGCTCGTCCAAAGGGCGGCGTGGCGAGCGGGTAAGATCGGGGCGAACGGCGCCGGGACAGCTGGCCTGGCGCTGACGTCTCTCACCCGCTGCCCGGAGGTCCGACGATGCGTCTGCGCCCCACCGCCCTGACCGCCGCTTCTCTCGTTGTCGCCCTCTGCGGCCTCGCCGGCGAGGCCGCCGCCCCGGCCGTGGTGGTCGCCCTCGGCGGCCTCGACCCGGTAGCCCTGCTGGCGGGCCAGGAGGTCGCGGGCAACCCCGAGCTCAGCGCCGAGCGTGGCCTCTACCGCTACCAGTTCGCGAACGAGGAGAACCGCGCCCGCTTTCTTGCCGCACCGGCCGACTACTCGATCCAGCTCGGCGGCGCCTGTGCCCGCATGGGGCCGCTCTCCGGCCTCGGCAGCCCCGAGCGCTTCCTGGTGAGCGGCGGCAAGATCTACCTCTTCGCCTCGGACGCCTGCCGCAGGGCCTTCGCCCAGGCACCGGAGAACTTCCTGGCGCCGGCCTCCGAACCGCTGACCGGCACCGCGCAAGCCCGCGCGAAGGCGCAGAAGCTGTTGGCCAAGGCCCTCGCGACGCACGGCGGTGCGGCTGCCTTCTCGGCCCTCGGTGGCTACCAGGTGAGCTCGAAGCTGCGCTGGCCGCAGGAGGGCAAGACCTACGAGGGGAGCCGGCGGCAGACCGTGGTCTTCCCCTCGCACTACCACGCCGAGGAGGTGTGGGACGGTTCGCACAGCGGCCACGGCTTCGGTCCGTTGGGGGCGTTCCGCTTCGCGGGTGACGAGACCTGGCTGGTCGAGGAGGATGTCGCCCCCGCGATCCTGGCGGAGCTCTACCACCAGCCCATCGCCCTCCTTGCCATGCAGGCGGCGCCGGGTTTCGAGGCCGTCGCGAGGGGCGGGAGCGCACGCGGGGAGCGGGCCCTGGAGCTGGTCGAGGTGCGCTACCGGGGAGTGCGCTCCATGCTGGGGCTGGATCCCGCCTCGGGCCGCATCGAGACGCTCAGCTACCGCGGCCGGGGCCCCGCCGGGCTCGCCGATGTCGAGCTCGCTTTCGCCGACTACCGCCTGGTGGGTGGTGTGCTGTTGCCCCACGCCGTCGAGGAGCGGCGCAACGGCGAGCGGGTCCAGCTGCCAGAGGTCGTCATTGAGTCGATCCAGCGGGCGAAGCCGGACCTCCAAACGCTGTTCACACCACGCTAGGGGTTGGCCATGGCCACCGGCAGCAGGTCCCTGGTAGGGGCGGGTTCCAAACCCGCCCCGGCAGCCTTCTCGTGGGCCCTTGGTCTCGCGATCGCCCTCCTAGGCCTTGCCGCCCTCCCGGCCGTCGCCCAGCCCACCGGTGCCGAGCGCGCACCGAAGACCGCCCTCGAGCTCGACCGCCAGGCCGAGAGGGTGCGCAATCGCGACCTCGCCGCGCGCCGTGAGCGGGTGCCGCCCCTGCGCACCAAGAGCCTGCGCCAGGCGCTCGTGGACCTCGCTGGCGGGGCTTCGACCCTGCCGCGCGACCTGGCGCTCGCCTGGAGCGAGCAGATCTCGGCGGAGGGCCTGTACTACGTCGGCCTCGAGGCCTCGGTGCCGCAGCAGGCGGGCTACGCAGAGGGGGAGGACGTGGTCTTCTTCGGCGTGGTCGCCGACGGCCACGGCAAGGAGGTGCTCTCTTTCGAGCTGCGCCAGCCCCTCCTCGGCTCGCGGCTGCGCCTGCTCGCCGACGTGCCGCTCTACCTCGAGCCGGGCGAATACTCGGCGGCCATCGGGCTCGCCCGCGGCAAGCGCGCCGAGCGGCTGGCGATCCAGCCGCTCGCTCCGCAGCCGATCGACGCGCAGGCGTTCAGCGTCTCGCGGCCGCTCCTCGCGGATGACCTCTTTCCCCTTGCCGTCGCCCAGCAGCCGGACGAGCCCTTCGCCTTCGGCGGCATCAAGGTGCCGCCGCTGGGCGGCCGGCCGCTCCTTCCCGGTGACGAGCTCTGGCTCTTCCTCGTGGTGCGCAACCCGCGGACCGAGGCTGGCGCGCCCCGGCTGGCCCTGACGGCGAGCCTGCGCCCGAGCGGTGGGAACGCTCGCCAACGCCTACCCCTCCCGAAACCCGTGCCGGCAGCGCTCCAGGGCTTCGTCGGGCAGTGGGGGGTTGGCTTCCAGCTGCGCCTCGATCGCTATCCGCCGGGCGAGTACGAGCTGGAGGTTGAGGTCAAGGACGAGCTGGCGGGCGAGACGCGCACCGCCCGCGGCAACTTGGTGATCGCGGCGCCGGCGCCCTGAACGACCCCGGCAGCCCCGTCGCCGTGGTCGGAGCGGGTCTCAAACCCGCTCCGACGAGGATCCGCCTCTCCGTTGGGACCGGAGCGGCCTGGCTGGGCGGGTTCGATTCTCGCCCCTGCTCAGAAATGCCCAGAGAAGCCGATGGAGATCACCCGCCCGGCGGCGCGGTCGGCCGACTCGTCGGGCGAGGCGAAGTAGCCCCTGTCGGCCAGGTTGCGCACCGAGGCCCGCAGCTCGAGGTGGCGCGAGAGACGGAAGCCGGCGCCGAGATCGAAGACCGTGAAGGCTGGCCGCTCGAGCTCGGTCGGACCGGGATCGGCGTGGCGGAGGAAGCTCGTGACCCTCCCGAAGGCGTAGCCGCGGCCGAACGACCACCGCAGCGTCCACCAGCCGTTGGGCGCCGCGATGTCGTCGATCGAGGCCCCACCGTCGGCCTCGCCACGCGCGTAGGCGAAGCCGGCCTCGGAGCTCCAGGCCGCACCCAGGCGTGTCTGCACCTCGACCTCCAGGCCTTCGATCGTCGCCTGGCCGCGGTTGCGGAAGAAGAAGTCGCTGCCCGCACTGTAGCGCTCGATCAGGTCGTCGATCTCGTAGCGGTAGGCGTAGATTCCCACCGCCGTGCCGCCGCGCCGGTAACGGGTGGCGAGGTCGAGCTGCAGGCTGGTCTCGGGATCGAGGTCCGGGTTGCCGGTGACGAAGCCGCGGCCGGAGGGGCCGCGGAAGAAGCGATCGGAGAGGGTTGGGCTGCGGAAGCCACGCGCCACCTGCAGCGAGGTCGTCCAGCCTGGGGCCAGCGCGGCGGTCAGCGCCAGGTTGCCGGAGACGGCCGACGCACTCTCGTTGCGGTCGCCGAAGAAGCCGCCGCGGTTCTCGCTCTTCACCTGATCGCCCCGCAGGCCGAGGCCGAGCGTGAAGCGCGCGCCGAGGTCCCGGGTCCAGGTGCCGAAGAGGCCGCCGGTGAGCTGGCTCGCCTCGTCGATCGACACGGTCGTCTGGGTACGGCTGACGGTCACGGCATCGCCGGCGAAGTCGACCCGGCCGGTCAGGGCCTGCAGGTTGAAGCGCGAGTGGATGTCGAGGCCGACCTGCAGGCGACCGCCGGCGAGCGGCCTGGCGCCCACCGCGCGCACGGCAGCGTCGTCGGCGTCGACGTCGGAGATGTCGATCCGCCGGTTCGAGGTCGCGGTGGGCACGCGGTCGCGGTGCAGGATGATGCGGTAGCGGCCGGCGAAGAGCGCGGCTTCGAGCGACTCCCAGCCGCCGCCCGGGGTGCCGAGCCAGGAAGCGGTGAAGCGGTCGGAGCTCTCCTCGGGGTAGAAGGAGCGGATCGAGCGCGAGTCGATCGCCGCCTTGCCGAGGTCCTCCACGCGGTCGACGGTGAGGCCCAGGCGCAGGCGACCGCTGCCGGCGTCGGTCACCAAGCGCAGCGCACCGCCGCGGTCGGCGTAGCCCGAGTTGAAGAGCTCCTCGCCGCCACCGGCCTCGCCGTCGTCGGCGTCGCTCACGTGGCCCGCGACCAGCAGCTGGCCGGCGCCGAGGTCGGTCGAGAGGGCGACGTGCCCGCTCTGCTCGTCGAGACCGCCGGTCGCCGCCTCGGCGCTGAAGCGGAGGTGGAAGCGGCCGGGCTCGGGGTCACGGCTGATGGCGTTGATCACCCCACCGAAGGCATCCGAGCCGTAGATCACCGAGCCGGGACCGCGCAGCACGTCGACCGAGGCCAGGCTCGCCGGGTCGATGAAGGTGGCGGAAGGGCCGGCCCGCCGCTCGGCCGTGACGCGCGCACCATCGAGGAGGATGAGGGTGCGACCGCGGGCAAGCCCGCGCAGGGCGGGCACGCTGTCGGCGCCGTCACCGAGCTTCGAGGCGCCGGCGATCGAGTCCAGGGCCTGGAAGAGCCGCTGCGGGGCTCGCTGCTCGAGCTCTTCTTGGGTGAGCACGATGGGGGCGGAGGCCGGCAGCGAGTCGAGGCTGGGGGCGATGCCGGAGACCACGGTCAGGCTGTCCCGCAGGGCCGCGGGCAAGGTGAGCTCGGCGCCGCCGGCGGGCAGCGCCGCGACCTCGAGCGGCGCCGAGACCTCGCCGTTGGGGCCGCTCGCGACCAGCACGAAGGGCGGTTCGGGAGCGGGATCGAGCACGAAACGGCCGTCAGGCCCGCAGGGGGCCGAGATCGGGCGACCGACGACGGTCACCACCCAGCCAGCGGCGGGTTCGCCGTCCGGCAGGCGCAGCCGGGCCGCGAGGCCGGCGGCGAAAGCGGTGGGGGAGAAGGCGGCGGCAATGGCGAGAGCCAGCCCGCAGGCGAGGCTCGCAAGAGTTCTTCTCGACACGAAGGTGTCTCCTCGAGAGCACGGACGACGAACGGTTCACCGGCGGGATCGAGCCCGCGGTGGCGACGACCTGGCAGGCCGGCCCTGCTCGCCGAGGCGAGCGGCGCCAGCGGTCGTCAGCTCATTCGTTCTGGCGGCTCTGGAGGAGGCGCAGGGAACGGCCGTCGGATGGCGTGCTGCGGAGAGGGGGCGGGGCGGTCAGCCGTGCCACGGACGCCTGGCGAAGCAGGGCGGGTGGCGCCGGCGCCGAGTCCCGGCTCGAGCGTGGTGGGGCGAGCGGCGCAAGATGCAGGCGGCCGGCCCGCAGGTTCGGGAGCCAGCCGCTCTCGGTGCTGACCACCTGGCGCTCGCGCCAGCGCCCGGGTGCCACCTCCTCGCTCCAGGCGAGGGTGCCGGCCTCGCCGGGCCGGGCGGCCTCGCCGAGGTGGAAGGCCGGGGCCACCGGCGCTTCGACCGCCGTCGCGCCGCCGGCGATCTGCCAGCGGCCGGGGACGACGAGGGCGTGCTCGGTCCGCTCGTCGCCGAAGCGCAGCAGCAGGCGCACGTCGTCGGCACCCACCTCGGGAACCCGGAAGCTGACCCGGCGGCGGGTGATCGAGAGGTGCGGGGTGGCGCGGATCGAGTAGGAACGGCCGCCGTCAAGCGACAGGAAGGCCTCCCACTCCGCGATCCCGGCGAGGCTCGCCATCGATGCGGTCGGCTGCCATTCGAGCCAGGCCCAGCTGCCCGCGACGAGGGTGCTGCCGGCCGCCGGTTGCTGCAGACGAGCCAGCGGCTGTTCCCCTGGCTCGGCAACTGCGGACGCTGCCGCCAGCAAGCCGAGGGCGAGGACAGCGAGGGGCCGGTGGAAGCGAGGCATGTTGGGGGGATTATGCACCTCAGGCATGCCGCCGTGACGAACGCGCGACGGTCGGGCGGGTCTCAGACCCGCCCCTACACCTTCGGATGGTGCGGGCGGCAGGCCGAGGGGGGAAGATCGGAGTGGCAGGTCGCTGGAGGTGCCCGATGTTCAAGAAGATCCTGGTGCCGGTCGACCTCACCGAGCGCAACTGGCGGGCGATCGAGCAAGCCTGTGAGCTCACGGCCCCAGGTACGGGCCAGCTCATCTTGGTGCACGTCATCGAGACCATCGAGGACTCGCCTCTCGAGGAGTTCGAGGCCTTCTACCGGCGGCTGGAGGACAAGGCACAGGCCCGCCTCGCCGATTGGGTGCACAAGATCGGCGCGCGGGGCCACCACGCTGAGCGCCTGGTGGTCTACGGCCGACGCAGCGAGCAGATCGTGCGCGTGGCCGAGGCCGAGGGGGCCGACCTGATCATCGTCAGCTCCCATCGCGTCGAGCCGGACCGGCCGGGTGGCGGCTGGGGCACGATCAGCTACCAGGTCGCCGTCTTCGCGGCCTGCCCCGTCCTGCTCATCAAGTGAAAGCCATCCCCCGCCGCGGACGGCTCGCCGCCGCCAGGCTGGCGGGGCGCGGCTCGGATACCATTGCCACTGCCGAAGCCGGCGCCGCCGTCGACCTCGCCATCCCATCGAACCACCCGAGGAACCCGCTGATGAAGCCTCGCTCGCTTGCTCTTGGCTCGCTCGTCGCCATGCTCTCCATCCTCACCGTCGCCCTCTCGCTGGGGGTCGCCGGGCCCCTGCGGGCACAGGCGCCGACCGCGGCGCCCCAGGGCGGCCCGGTGGCCCAGCTCGATCCCCGCGAGACCCATCTTGCCGACCTGCGCCAGCTCACCTTCGGAGGCGAGAACGCCGAGGCCTATTGGGCCCCCAACGGCCAGGAGCTGATCCTGCAGTCGAGCCATCCGCCCTATGCCTGCGACCAGATCTTCCGGCTGCCGATCGATGGCCAGCATCCGATGCAGCTGGTCTCGACGGGCCAGGGTCGCACCACCTGCTCCTATTTCGCCTATCCGAAGGCGGACCGCATCTACTTCGCCTCGACCCATCTCGCCGGCGCCGAGTGCCCACCGCCCCCCGATCAATCGTTGGGCTATGTCTGGGCCCTCTACGACAGCTACGAGATCTTCAGCGCCAAGCCCGACGGCTCGGACCTCGTGCAGCTGACCCACAACACGGCCTACGACGCCGAGGCGACCGTCTGCCCCCGCGACGGCTCGCTCGTCTTCACCTCCACTCGTGACGGCGACATCGATCTCTACCGCATGGACGCCGACGGCTCGAACGTCCGCCGGCTGACCGATACGCCCGGCTACGACGGCGGCGCCTTCTTCTCGGCCGACTGCCAGCAGATCGTCTGGCGGGCCTCGCGCCCGCGGCCCGGCAAGGAGCTCGACGACTACCGCCAGCTACTGGCCCAGGGCCTGGTGCGGCCGAGCCGGCTGGAGGTCTTCGTCGCCGACGCCGATGGCACCCACGCCCGCCAGGTGACGTATCTCAACTCGGCCTCTTTCGCGCCATTCTTGTTCCCGGACGGCAAGCGGATCCTCTTCTCCTCGAACTACCCGAACCCCCGGGGCCGTGAGTTCGACATCTGGGCGATCAACACCGACGGTACCGGTCTCGAGCGCATCACCTACGCCGAGGAGTTCGACGGCTTTCCGATGTTCTCGCCCGACGGCAAGCTGCTCGCGTTCTCCTCGAACCGCAACCATGCCAAGCCGGGGGAGACCAACGTCTTCGTGGCGCGTTGGGTCGACGGGCCGGTGAAGGTGGAGGAGAGCGCTGCCGACCGCTACCAGGCGGACGTCCGCTGGCTGGCCGACGACGCCCGTGAGGGGCGAGGGATCGGCACCGCCGGCCTCGAGGCGAGCGCCCAGTGGCTGAGCGAGCGCTTCGCGCAGCTGGGCCTCGAGCCGGCCGGCGAGGGCGGCACCTACCGTCAGCCCTTCGAGATCCTCGCCGCGGTCAACGTCGGGCCGTCGACCGCCCTGGCGCTCGACGGGGCCGCGGTGCCGGCCGAGGACTTCCTCCCCGCGGCCTTCAGCGCCTCGACCATGGCCGCTGGCCCCGTGGTCTTCGCCGGCTACGGGATCACCTCGGCCGAGCATGGCATCGACGACTACGCCGGCCTCGACGTGCGGGGCAAGGTGGCGCTGGTGCGGCGGTTCACCCCTTCGGGCCCACCGTTCGACGACACCACTGTCGAGCGCCGCCTCTCCGACCTGCGCTACAAGGCCTTCAACGCTCGTGAGCACGGCGCCGTGGGCTTGCTCGTCGTCGACCTGCCGCCGGGCGACAACCCCCCGGACGAGGCCAAGATGCCCCGCCTGGACCTCGAGGCCCCTGGCGACGCCGGCATCCCGGTGGTGCTGGTGAGCCGCCGGGTGGGCGCGCCGCTCGTCGCTGGTGAGCACCAGGCGACGTTGACGGTAGCGCTCGAGCTGCAATATGCCCCCGCCGCCAACATCGTCGGTCGGCTGCGGGCCGGGGCCGCCGAGAAGCTCCCCGGTGCCGTCCTCGTCGGGGCCCACTACGACCACCTCGGCTTCGGCGATCGCCATTCGCTCTCGCCCGGCGAGCACGCCATCCACAACGGCGCCGACGACAACGCCTCCGGCACCGCCGCCCTCCTCACCGCTGCCCGCGAGCTCAAGGCCCGCCAGCCCGAGCTTGAGCGCGACGTCTGGGTGGTGGCCTTCGCCGGCGAGGAGAGCGGCGTCCTGGGCTCCAGCCACCTCGCCCGCCAGCCGGTGCCGGGCCTGGTGATCGGCGACCTCGAAGCGATGATCAACATGGACATGGTGGGCCGGATGTCCGCCAACCACCTCTCGGTGCTGGGCGGCGAGTCGGCCGCCGAGTGGAAGGAGATCGTGCCACCCCTCTGCGACGCGGCGCGGGTGCTCTGCGATCTCGGCGGTGACGGCTACGGGCCCTCCGACCAGACGCCGTTCTACGCCGCTGGTGTGCCCGTTGTGCACTTCTTCACCGGCGTCCACGACGACTACCACCGGCCGTCCGACGATTGGGAGAGGATCAACGCCGCCGGCGGTGCCAAGGTCGGCGAGCTCGCTGCCGCCCTCGCCGTCACCCTGGCTCGCCGCCAGCAGCCCCTCACCTACAAGCAGGTGGCCGCGCCGCCGCCGGCCGGTGACGTGCGCTCGTTCGGCGCTTCGCTCGGCACCATCCCGGACTACGCTGGCGTCGAGGGCGGCAAGAAGGGCGTGCCGCTCGCCGGGGTGAGGCCCGGCAGCCCGGCCGAGGCCGCCGGCATGCAGCGGGGAGACATCCTCGTCGAGCTCGCCGGCCACCCGATCGGCGACATCCAGGACTTCGTCTTCGTCCTCCGCCAGGCCAAGCCCGGCGACAAGGCGACCGCCGTCGTCGAGCGCGACGGCCGGCGGATCGAGATGGTGGTGACCTACGGGGTCAGCCGGGGAAGGGTGTGAGGCGAGGGCGACTAACTCTCGCGTTATCTTGGTGTTGCTTGACACCTGCGGGGTCGCGCCCTAGGCTCTGCCCTGCGGTACGGAGGTCCAACCAGGAATCGCCGGCCGGAGGAGGCTCGCCGGCCGGCCCGACGCCGAAGGAGGAGACTCGATGTCCGTTGCCAAGGTCAGTGAGATCAGCGCCACGTCCGAGAAGAGTTTCGACGATGCCGTGAAAGTCGGCATCGCGCGGGCGCACAAGACGATCCGCAACATCAAGAGCGCCTGGGTCAAGGAGCAGCACGTCCGGGTGAACAAGGGCAAGGTGGTCGAGTATCAGGTCAACATGCTGATCACCTTCATCCTCGACGACTAGGCACGCCGTGCGGCCCGCGGTGGGGCGGGTTTGCTCTCCGCCCCGCCGGTGCCGTCGGGATTGTCGTCTCGCAGAGGGGCTGGTTCCAAATCCAGCCTCTGCCGTTTGCCCGCAGCGCGGCCTCGCCATAGCCTTGACCGATGAACCCCCTTCGCTTCCGCAGCCCCTCCTTCCTGCGGCCCCGGACCTTTGCCTGCCTTAGCCTCTTGGCGCTGGCCGCCACTCTCGCCGCAGCCGACGTCAGCACGGCCGATGAGCCCACACGGCCGGCCGCCGACACCGGTGGTCCGCGCCTGGTGATCCTCGGCACCGCCCAGGACGGCGGCTTGCCCCACGCCGGTTGTCACTGTGAGCGCTGTACGCGGGCCCGCCGCGAGCCCGGCTTCGCCCGGCGTGTGGCCTCGTTGGGGATCGTGCTGCCGGCATCGCAGCGCGTCTTCCTGGTCGATGCCACGCCCGACCTGCCGGCCCAGCTCGAGACCCTGGCGCGCTACCGGCCAGCGGCCGGCGAGCGGGTGGATCGCAGCTTCCTTGCCGGGATCTTCCTCACCCATGCCCACATCGGCCACTACCTGGGCCTCGCCCAGCTGGGCTTCGAGGTGATGCACACCGAGGGCGTACCGGTCTACGCCACGCCACGGCTCGCCGCCTTTCTGCGCGACAACGGGCCGTGGAGCCAGCTGGTGCGCCTGGGCGAGATCGTCCCCAAGGAGACGCCGCCGGCCAGCCCCGTCGTGCTGGGCGAGGGGGTCAGCGTGACCAGCTTGCGGGTGCCTCACCGCGACGAGTACTCGGACACCGTGGCCTATGTGATCTCCGGGCCGCGCTCGCGGGTGCTCTACGTGCCGGACACCGATGCCTGGCGCAGCTGGGAACGGCCGCTCGCCGAGGTGCTCGACGGCATCGACGTCGCCCTCCTCGACGGCACCTTCTACTCTGGGGACGAGCTGCCGGGCCGCGACGTCAGCAAGGTCCCGCATCCGCTGATCCGCGACACCGTCGAGCTGCTGGCGCCGCGGGTGGTGGCAGGCACGTTGCGGGTGCTCTTCATCCACCTCAACCACTCGAACCCGGCGCTCGTGGCGGACTCGGCTGCCCGCCGGGAGCTCGAGAGCAAGGGCTTCGCCGTGGCGGCGGACGGCCAAGGGCTGCCATTGTAGGGCCCTTTCGAGATCGTCTCCTGATGACGATCCTTTTTTTGTCTTGAGATGTCCACGTTTCTCCTGTCGATACACACCCCATAGACGAGGTGCCGCGGGCTGACCATGGAGGTCGGCTGCCGACGGCCGCCTCGGCAGGGGTTCTCTATGCGTATCGACAGTCTTCGCAACGCTCGCCGCAGCTTCGTTCGCTCGCTGGCGCTGCCGGCCCTGCTGGCAGCGCTCCTGGCGTCGCCGGCCCTGGCGTCGCCGGCTGGAGGTGAGGCGCCTTCCTTGCTGGCACGGCTGTGGAGCCGGTTCGTTCTGCTCGCTGAGAAGGGGCCCGCCTTCGTGCTCGACGGCACGCCGACGATGGAGGGGCCGGTGCTCACGGGCCACTTCGACAAGGAGGGCTCGGGGATGGATCCGGATGAAGAGCCACAATGATT
>WBZL01002415.1_pt1 | contig 18235 bp, 22 predicted proteins | sample 5204291 | NCBI WGS metagenome assembly WBZL01 (sample SAMN12344345, study PRJNA552823) | activated sludge metagenome | biome: Activated sludge suspended growth; feature: Nitrification reactor; material: Wastewater; isolation source: activated sludge from nitrification reactor of wastewater...
TGCCGAGCAAGACCACACGCGAGGTCTACGCGATCTTCCAGCAGGGGCGCCGGCGTGGCTGAGCGCGTGGCAGTAGTCACCGGCGCCGGCGGACAGATCGGGCGCGCCGTCCTCGATGGGCTCAGCATCCGAGGCTATAGGGCCATCGGGCTCGACCTGCCGGCTGCCTGCCACGACGAGCGGTACCAGCCCTGCGATCTCACTGACGACTCGGCTGTTGCGGCGCTATTGCCGGGGCTCGGCCCGATCGACTTGCTGGTGCACAGTGCCGGTTTGTCCGCGATCGGCGCGCTCACCGACCATGGCATCCAGGACCACCGGCGCGTCATGGATGTGACGCACTTCGGCGCGGTGTCCGTTACGCTGGCGGCGCTTCCCGGTCTGCGGGCGGCTGGCGGCCGGATCGTGCTGATCGGGTCGGTGGCTGGCTTCGCGCCGGTGCTGGGCAGGCCTGCTTATGTCGCTGCCAAACATGCCGTTACCGGAATGTTCACGGCGATCCGGCCGGAACTCGCGGCGATGGGCATCGGCCTGACGATCGTGCACCCGACCTTCGTGACTGGCGGCATGGCGGAGGTGGGACGCTCACCCGGTGCGCGCAGGGCCACGACCGGCGAAGAGATCACTGCCGCGCACGTCGCCGATGCATTACTCAAAGGCGTCGACCAGGGCCGCGAGGTCGTTCTCGTCGGGCGCACGGCGCGTCTCGCATGGACAGTCAGCAGGCTTTCACCCCGGCTATACATGACCTTGATGCTCAGGCGACTTCGCAACCAGGAGGCGGCATGATTTCGCACTTCATCACCACATTGGCGGCCTCGGGTGACGTCGATGCCATCCGGATCAACTTCAATGACAACTCGCGACTGATCCTGCGCATCGTCATCGCCACGATCCTCTTCGGCATCGCGCTGGGTACGACGATCGACGACTTCAAAGCCGCGGTCCGCATGCCCAAAGCGATCTCGGTCGGTGTGCTCGCGCAGTTCATCCTGCTGCCGGCCATCACGTTCGTTTTGACGCTCATCCTCGGCGTCCAGGGCTCAGTGGCATTGGGCATGATCCTTGTTGCGTGCTGTCCCCCCGGCAACGTGTCGAACATCATGACCCATCAGGCAGGCGGTGACGTTGCCCTGTCAGTGACGATGACCGCCGTCAGCAACGTCTTGGCCATCTTCCTGATGCCGTTGAACTTCGCCTTCTGGGGGGAACTGCACCCGACCGGCGGCGCCATCATGCGCACCATAGACATCGACGTGATCGACATGCTGATCGAGGTGCTGGTCGTCATCGGTGTCCCGTTTGCACTGGGTATCACCGTGGCGCACTTCTTCCCGAAGTTCGCGGCCAAGGGCACGAAGATCGTCAGCCCCCTCGCGTTCGCGGCCTTGACCATCCTGATCGCCATTTCACTGCTTGGGAACTGGTCGCTATTCGTCGCGTGGATCGGCGTGGTCGCCATAGCGGTTGCCCTCCACGACGCGTTGGCTCTGGGTCTGGGTTACGGGATAGCTCGCGCTTTCCAATTGCCGGTCCCCCAGCGCAAGGCCATGACCTTCGAGGTCGGGATCCGCAATGCGGGACTGGGGCTGCTGCTGGTCTTCAGCTTCTTCGGTGGCCTGGGCGGAATGGCGCTGGTCGCAGCGTGGTGGGGAATCTGGGACATCGTGGCAGCCCTGACAGTGGCCCGGATCTGGCGGCATCGAACGGGCACAGCCAAGGAGCCCGTCACCGTCTAGGTCAGGCAGCTTCCGGCTCGGAGATCGGTAGGGAGCCGGCCGGCGTGACCAGGTGCACGCCGATAAGTGGCACCCGTCCGGAGGCCGCCTGCTCAATGCTGCGCGCCCATCGATCGTCACCGGGGAAGACCCGCAAGCGCCCCGGCCTGGCAACCGCCATGAGAGCCGTCGCACCGGGGAATGCGTGCTGAACGGAGTTCATCAGGTTGGTGAGCATCTCCACGGTGTCCGGCGGCGGCGCCACTTCGATCTCGTGCACCATGATCGGCTGGAGAATTCGGCGCTCCTCGTCGCACAGCAGCAGTAGTAGTGCGCCATCCAGGCGATCCTGCATGCTCACGAAGAGGTCCAAGACGTCGGCGATCAGCGTGGAGTCGGTCAATGGGATCTCGCGGATGTTGTCCGGCAGGTCTTCGAAGCTCATAGGCTCACGGTCGCGGTTCCTCTGGTCACGGATTGGGACTTTTGGTGATCTGTGGATTACCTATTGTTTACGTTTGTTTGTGCGTGTTTGCCTGTGTTTGTCGTACGTCCGTTCTAGGCTTTGGGTATGGACCTTCCCCGCGCACTGACTCTTCTGGAATCCCCGGCCGGGGATCCGCTGGAGCTCGTCCGGGCAGCTGAGGCGGTCAAGGCCTGGGCCGATGCCCGCCAGTTGGAAGCCATCCATGACCTGTCCGAGCAGGAGCCGGCCGGGTTCGACCCGTACGGGCAGCTCGTGGATCCGGTGCCGGCGGAGGTGGCCTGCGCACTGACCTGGACGGCGTGGAGCGCCAGCCGCCGGGTGGACCTGGCCCACGAGTTGCACGACGAGCTGCCCGACGTGCTGGATGCGCTACGGCTGGGTGAGATCGACCTGCCCAAAGCCGTCGAGATCGCCCACGGCACCTGCGAACTCCCACCCGCAGACCGAGTGCAGCTCGCAGAGCGTGCGATCGGTTACGCCCAGACCCACACCCGCGCCCAGCTCAAAGCCTGGCTGGCCGGCCGCATCGCCAAAATGAATCCCGACGCCGCCGAGAAACGCCGCCACAAAGCCAGGAAACAGCGGCGGGTCTGGGTGCAACCCGAATCCGACGGCATGGCCACCCTGGGTGCCTACCTCACCGCCGAAGAAGCCCAAGCCTGCCTGCTCTCGTTGAAGCACGGTGTCGCCAATCACGAAGGGTCCGTGGATGGTGCCCGCGCCGACCTACTGGTGCAGAGACTGACCGGCCTGGCACCCGCCGACCCCATCCCCGTCCAGGTGATCATCACCCCCACCGGACCCGAACTGGCCGGCCACGGACCCCTGTCACCAGTTCACGCCGAGCAGCTGTGCGACGGGGCACCCCGCATCAACCTCGAGGTGCCCGCCCCGACGCTGTCCTACGCCCCCACCGTGGCACTGGTCAAATACGTCAAAGCCCGCGACCGGCACTGCCGTTTCAAAGGCTGCCGCCGCGCCGCCATGCACTGCGACCTCGACCACACCATCGAGTTCCCCCACGGCCCCACCTGCGCCTGCAACCTCCACTGCCTGTGTCGCTATCACCACCGACTCAAAACCCACACCGCCTGGCAAGTTCGCCGCAACCCCGACGGATCACTGACCTGGACCAGCCCCCGCGGCCACCCATACCGCAGCGAACTCGAAGACCCATAAACGCGAAAACCCCTGGCTGACCAGGGGTTTCAGGGAGTGGGCGATACTGGGTTCGAACCAGTGACCTCTTCGGTGTGAACGAAGCGCGCTACCACTGCGCCAATCGCCCCTGAGACTCGCCAACTATATCTCACAGGGGCCACAGCCCACGCAGACCATCCAGCGTCCACCCATAGCGCCAGAGGTACCCGGCGAATGCCGCCGCAACGGCAACTGCCGTGATCGCAGTAAGCACCCGCACGTGCGTCCGATACTGCGGTTGCGCGGCCTTTTCGCGTGCCTGGCTGAGCTTGGTGCGCAGCGGTCGGAGGAGCCGCTGGGCCCACATGTACTCAGAAGCTAGAACCACCAGGCCGACAGCGATCATCGCCCAGCCGGGCCCGGGCAGAACGAGCAGGACAACCCCAAGGGCCATCAATGTGACACCGACGATAAAGACCGTGACCCGCCATGCCGTATCGAGCAGCCAGTGCTTGCGGAACCACCCCCGGAACCGGTGATTCCACCGCACGTCCTGCGCGCGCGAGTCCGTTTGTGTCACGACTCACAGCCTAAATCGGTTATGCGCCCGGGCAATAGGGCACAACATGGTCATACGCGAGGAGGCGCCATGCATACCGGACCCATTCCGGCAATCGTCTCGGCCGAGATCACCTTGAATCTGGTGGTCGGGGCCGAATATGGCGTGCCTGTCGCGGCCCATTTCTCCTACGGTGCGCATGAGCCATTGTCGGTAACGGCGGCTTTCCATGCCGCTGACAGTGAGGTGCGTTGGGTCTTCGCGCGGGATCTGCTCGATGAGGGCACCCGGCATCCCACGGGAGAAGGCGACGTCACGTGCTGGCCGGCGACGATCGCCGGTCAACGCGTTATCTGCATCGCGCTGCGCTCCCCGAGCGGCCAAGCGCTGCTCGAGGCGCCAGCGGAGGACATCCGAGCCTTCCTGGATCGCGCCTACGAGACCGTGCCGCGCGGTCGCGACGGCAGCCTTCTCGACATTGACGGGCTGATCGACGATCTGCTCGGCGATTCGTTCTGACCTAGACAGGATCCGGGTTTTCGGCGCAGCGCTCCAGGAACTGCTGACGCAGACCTGCAGTCACCGGCCACTGCGCGATCGCCCGGTCGTCGACAGCATGCACCGGATGGACGTCGCGCGTACATGAGGTCAAGAACACTTCGTCGGCGTACTGCAAAGCCGCAAGCGGCAATGACCGTTCCTCGACGTCGAACCAATCGAGGACCAAACCCCGGGTCACGCCCGCGAGACAGCCGTCGGTCAAGGGGGGCGTAACCACCTTTCCATCCAGAACCACGAATACATTCGACCCAGTGCCCTCGCACAGTCGACCGGTCAAGTTGCCCAGGATCGCCTCGCTGGCCCCAACTGCCTGAGCTGCAGCGAGTGCGACGGCGTTCTCGGCGTACGAGGTTGTTTTCAGCCCAGTAAGCGGCGATCGTTCGTTGCGCGGCCACTGACTCACGTGTGCTTTCGTGCTCTCCGCCCATGCCTTGCCAGGCATGCTCACCACGGCCAGGGTGCAGTCGGCATCACCGCGCATCGATCCCAGCGGTCCGGGGCCGGAGGTGTAGGTGATGCGCAGGACGCCGAGTGCGTAGGGCTGCGCGGCGCACACCTTTGCGACCGCCTCCCGCACGAGGTCCTCGTCCGGCTGTGGCAAAGCGAGGCCGGCTGCCGAGCGACCCAGCCGCCGCAGGTGCCGTGTCAGCGCGAATGGGATTCCTCGCTCGATCTTGAGGGTCTCGAAGACCCCATCTCCGACGGTGAAGCCGTGATCGGTGATGCTGACAGAACCTTGGTCGAGCGGGGCGAGCGTGCCGTTGATCCAGGACCACACGCAGGTCAGTTTGCCAGTTCCATGAGGCGTGCCGCCTTCAGTTCGGTTTCCCGCCATTCGCCTGCAGGGTCGCTGCCCCAGGTGATCCCGGCCCCGGTTCCGAATCTCAACTCGCCGTCGGCCCACCAGAAGGTTCGGATGGCCACTGCGAGTTCCGCGCAGGCGCGGTCGACATCGATCCAGCCGAAGGCACCGCAGTACCACTCCCGCGGAGAGGGTTCTACTCGGCGGATCACCTCGAGTGCGGAGTGTTTGGGCGCGCCGGTGACACTGCCCGGTGGGAACGTGGCGGCAAGCAGTTCGGACCAATCGGCCTGCACATTGGCACTCACGGTGCTGACGAGGTGGTAGAGACCGGGATACGGCTCGACCGCCAACAGACTGTCCACCGCGACAGTGCCTGTTTCTGCAACAGCTCCCAGGTCGTTGCGGACCAGGTCTACGATCATGATGTTCTCGGCCCGGTCCTTTGCCAAAAAGCCGTCCGGAGTTGCCGCTGTCCCCTTAATGGGACTGGACCACACCCGATCACCCGTCTTCGACAGATAGCGTTCCGGCGACGCCGAGGCGATATGGACACCGAGCTCGGGGATCTGTAGCAGTCCGGCAAACCATGCGTGCATAGGTGCGAGCCGCTCATGCAATCCGGCGAGATCGGGGCTGTCGAGTGGGGTGCTCAGGATGCGGCACAGGTTGACCTGGTAGACCCAACCACGGCTGATCTCGGCCTGGATCATGCGTACTGCGTCTTGATACGCGGCCTGGTCAAGCGAACTGGCCCAAGGTCCCCGGGGATGTATCCACGCCGACGACTCACACGGCTCGGACCGCCAGTTGCGGAAACGCGCCAGTACCACCCGGCCCTCGAATCCGATGGCCACAGCCCAGCGTCCCGCGGTCAGCAAAGCCGGGTCATGAGCGACCTCCACGAGGTCCCATGCGACGGTGTCCCCGAAGCGTGCGAAGGCGGGTCCAGCGGGCACGTTTGCATCGTGCCGTGCGCGGGGTGGTCGTGTCCCGCTTGTCATCGCTCAGGTATGCTCTGTCGAGTCGGGGCAATCCTGGCGACACAACGCGGACGTAGCGCAGCTGGTAGCGCATCACCTTGCCAAGGTGAGGGTCGCGGGTTCGAATCCCGTCGTCCGCTCGAGAGGCCACACTGGGGCTTCTGGTGGAGTGGCCGAGAGGCGAGGCAACGGCCTGCAAAGCCGTCTACACGGGTTCGAATCCCGTCTCCACCTCGCAGCACAGGGGCGATTGGCGCAGTGGTAGCGCGCTTCCTTGACACGGAAGAGGTCACTGGTTCGATCCCAGTATCGCCCACCGAGAGACGCCGATGCCGCTCACTTGGGGCCCATTATTCGGTCCTTGCATTGTTCGCGGTCAGTCCAAAATCCTTCGCAGCCGGGTCGAGCCGTTTGCAGATTCCGCCGCATTTGTGAGACCAAGACGCCCGATAACAGCTACGCCGGAATCTCACAAAAGCCAGAGCGCTTTGCCGCCTGAACGGGCCGCGGGCCGCTGGACATTGGTGACTCACGATGAATGATGCGGATTCGTGAGCATTCAGGGCATCCGTGAGCGTTGCGGGCGCCGAAACCCTGCCCATGGCGCTAACGGATGCCCGGAATGCTCACGGATTTCCCCGGATGATCGCGCCCGTCGCTGCTGCTACTCGAACTCGGACCACTTCCGCGGTGGCAACTTCTGGGCGCGATAGCCGCACATCGTCAACCAGCGCCTGGCCCGGCCGATCTTGCAATCCTCGGCGTAGGCGTGGAACCGCGCCAACAAATCCGGGTCTTCATCGAACAACTCGTCCTTGAACCGGCGGAACGCACCCCTGCCGGACAGCGCCCGATTGAGCCGCCTGCCCAGCCGGTCATCCTCGATCTGGTCGGCGAAGTCGACCATGTCGCGGTAGCCGTCGTGGGACCCCTCGGAGTGTACGTGCAGCCAGCGATCGGGATCCTCTTCGAAGTCGGGATTGTCCTCCCCAACCTCCAATATGAACTCCGGCCAGGTCTGACCCGTCTGAAGATCGAGGTAACCGCCGGTATTCATCGGGTCACCCTCGAGCAGCCCGGAAAACTCGTCGAGATCCACCGGAAGCGGCTTCAGATCGGAGTCAGCAGAGCCACCGCAGGCCACCTCCAGCGCCTCCGCGAGATCCCCATCACCGCGCCAGCCGCGCTCGATCAGCACCTCGACGTATTCCGGCACCCGATCCGCTGCACCCGGCACGCCCTGTTGGACGGCCTCGAGCAAACCACTACCGACCTGCTGCAACACCTCGAGCGGAACAGCGCGCGGCTGCAACCCCTGGACAAACTCCTCGTCGGCCGCTGCCGCCCGCATCCGCCACTGCTGGTACACCTCTTTGCTCATGACATTGACTTTGCCGTCTCAAGTGCGTTCAACAAACCAGTGCGCTGGGCAGAAATCAGCAGTCCGGAATCCCCCAACTCGCGGGCGCCATAGGGCAGCGTGGGGTCGAACGCGGCCACCAGGGTATTCGCGCGATCCCCTACCGAGCCGGAAACCCCGAAGTGGGCGTGGAGCTGCTCAGATGACGACACGCGCTCAGTATCTCGCCACTCATTGTTGACGCACACAATCCAGGCGATGGCCGCAGCACCCCGGTCGAAGGAAGCCCTGCGCAGCAGGACCCGCGGATCGTTGCGGGCCAGCTGCGACAGGAAGCGACGCATCGCCGTGCGGTACTCCACGTTCAGCAGGGCATCGGCACAGCCGTCAATCCGGCTCAGCAGTTCGGAGACCGCCTGGTGGACGCGCGGGTCGATGCCCTCCCACACAAACGCCTCGTCCGGCAGGGGTTCTGTGTCCAGAGACTGCACGCCGTCAAGCCCGCCAAGCTTGGCAGCGACGTACTCGACCATCTGCTCGTAGAAGCTCAATTGATCCCACCGGTTCCGTTCGGCGATGTCGCGGCGCAAAGCGGTGGCCCATGGCCCTTGGATCTGCTGCTCGTACATCGCCTGGAACTCGCCGATGGCCCGCATCGCCGGCTCGTTGAGAGTCTTGTGCAGGCCTTCCCGCTCATGGACCCAGGGGATGAAGGCCCGCAGCAAGTCCGGGACTCGCTGCAGTTGGTCCAGTGGCTGCACCGGGAACCAGTCCATGAGCGCCAGTTCGACGGTGACATTGCTCCAGTAGACCGGGATCCGATTAGCCTGCGTGATCCCGAACACGATTAGCGCCGTGACCAGGGCCTGCCCGGAGTCGTCTTGATAAGGCATTCCAGCAGGGGCAGCGAGGAACTCCTCCAGCAAGGCATCCCCGTCTTCGAGCGTCCAGACCGGCAGCTGCCGCGCAGTGCCGCCGGCCGGCATCAGACGCAGCATCCACTCGATCATCGGGCGGCAGGCGGGCCACGAGTCGGTGGTGAGGGGTGGGTCCATGTCTTCACCCGCCGCTATCGCAGCCTCGGCCGTGGCACGCGCCTCGCTCGGATCCATCAGCTCCATCATCTGGCCAGGGTCAGTCGCGAGCGTGCGCATCCGCTCGACCACTTCCTCCAGCGCCACAGGGGTGACGAATGCATCCTTTGCCACGGTGCCGAGATTGTGATCCACGTAGACCATGGCCGAGAATTCGTGACCCGTCGGCAGGCTGACTCCGAAAAAGATGTCGTCACCGTCGGCCAGGATGTGAGTCAGGAAGTGCACCTCGGGTTCGAGGCGAGCGTCGCCGAAGTGCCTCAGCCAGTCGGGCATCGGATGGCGCCTCTGCGCGAGCTCGCGGTTGATCCGGGTGCTTGTCAGTTCGTCGGTGACGAAGTGTCGCATCACGCTGAGCACAGCTGTGGTCTCGGCGAAGGGCGTGCCGATGAACGACTCGATCAACTCCGTCAATGTGACCGTCGACGACTCCCCAGGGCGGGCGGCCTCCATCAGGGAACTGACGAGTCCGAGCAAGGCCAACGGTTCGTCGTCGCGCGCGGCCGCTCGGATCGTTTGGAACAACTCAAGGTCCTGCGGTTCTCCCTCAACAGCACGCAAGGGGTGTGGTCGCCGTCGTTGCGGTGGACGGTTGCCCTTCTTCTTGGCCACGCTGTCAGCCTACGTGCGGGGACCCCGGCTGCCGTGACGCCGCGTCTGAGTCGATCAACTCCGGGTACAGCCCGCCATGGACTTCCTCCTGTGGCTGATCGCTGTTGCCCTCGTGGTGGGCGGCATCGTGGCGATCGTTCGCAAAGAGGTGGTCATGGGAGTGCTGCTCATCGTGCTCGGACTGCTCGTCGGTCCCGGCGGGGTGAGCCTGCTGAGTTAGGAGTTGAGCCATGAAGGTTCCCATGCTGAATCGCCGGGCACCGATCAATGTCGTCGAGTTCCTGTGCGATCCCCCGGCGGCCGTGGTCGGGTGGAGCCTTCACAAGGCGCGGTGAAGCCGGGCCTCCACGGCTTGCGTCATGGCGTTGGGCGCCGGCGCGAGAACCTGCAATATCGCCTGCGCGGCTGACGGAGTGTGATCGTAACCGGGTGCCAGTTCGGCAAGCGGCAGATCGAGTCGCTCGGCGCGACGTGTGGGATCGAACGGGTCGTCGACATCGGGTGCCCGATACCACCGCAGCAGGTTGGACAGCGCCTCGTGCTGGATCATGCGGAATGCCGACATGCGCTCCCCACGTAGCCAGCGGCTCAGGCCCATGTAGAGATTTGCGAGGATCTCGCCGACCAGCCACTCGCGTGCTGCAACGCCAGGCACATTGGGGTCGGCCTCGGGACAGCCCTCGCGGCGCCACACGTAGCGACCTCGTGTGAAGCCGATCCCCTGCAGGTCTGTTGGGGTGAAGACCGCGAATTCACAGAACATTCCGTCGACCAGGGCCTGGTGCCCGTCGGGCGTGTTGCGATGCGACCACTCGACGTCCCCGAGCCAGGACAGGTCTGCCAGCAAGGCTTCCCGGGGTTCGGCGATGACGAAGAAGTCCAGGTCCGAGAACTCGTCCATCCGCTCGGTCTGCAGTCCGCAGGAGCCAAGCGCAAGCAAGCCCAGCGCTTCGGGCCGCAGCGCCAGCCGACCCCCGATGTCGTCAAGAAGGTGCAGGCTCATGCCGACCGCAGGAATCGGTCTAGAACGCGCACCCCGAACTCCAGCGAGTCGATCGGCACGCGCTCATCGATTCCATGGAACAGCGCGCTGAAGTCCAGGTCGGGCGGCAGCCGCAGCGGCGCGAAGCCGTAACACGTGATGCCCAATCGGGACAGGGCTTTGGCGTCGGTGCCGCCCGACAGTGTGTATGGGACAGGCACCGCGGCCGGGTCCTCTGCGAGCAGGGCGGCTTCCATGCCCTGTACGAGCTTGCCCCCGAAATCCGCCTCGACGCTGATGTCCTCGACCTCGGTGTCGTAGGTGACGCCGGGCTCCAGTAAAGCGTCGAATTGGGCGAAGAAGTCGTCGCGTAGCCCGGGCAGGAACCGCGCGTCGACGGTGGCGTGGGCCTCCCCCGGGATCACGTTGCTCTTGTAGCCGGCGTCGAGCATCGTGGGATTGGCCGTGTGCCGCAGCGTGGCGCCGATCATGCGAGACAGTGGTCCCAGTTGTTCCAAAGCCGACTCGGGGTCGGAGGCGTCGAAAGGTACTCCGGCGGCATCACAAACCGCCTCCAGCAGCTGCTCGACCGCGGGCGTCAGTTGGACCGGGAACTCGTGCGCTCCGATGCGGGCGATCGTGCGGGACAGCCGGGTGATGGCATTGTCCTGGGAGAGCAGCGATCCGTGGCCGGCAGTCCCAGTTGCCTTCAGCCGCAGCCACGCGAGCCCTTTCTGTGCCGTCTCGATCATGTACAGCCGGCGCTGTTCGTCGAGCTGGAACGAGAAGCCGCCCACCTCCCCGATCCCTTGGGTGACCCCGTGCAGGAGGTCGGGGCGATTGTCGACGACCCAGTGCGCCCCATGCCGACCGCCGGCCTCTTCATCAGGGACGAACAACAGGACGATGTCCCGGCGGGGTTTGAGACCGTCGCGCTGCCACTGCTGCACCACGGTGAGCACCATCGCGTCCATGTCTTTCATGTCCACGGCACCCCGACCGTAGACCATTCCGTCGTGGATCGCGCCTTCGAACGCAGGCACCGACCAGTCGGACTGAATCGCGGGTACGACGTCGAGATGCAGGTGAATGACGAGTGCCTCGGCATGCGGATCCTGGCCCGGAATACGACATGCGACGGCCTGCCGGGTGGCACTTGTCGTGCTGAACCGCTCGGGCTCCAAACCGCAGCCACTCAGAAAGGCCTCGACGTACTCCGCGGCAGAGGCCTCCCCTGGGCCGCTGCCGTCGCCGTAGTTGGACGTGTCGAGCGCGATCAGGTCCGAGCAGATGCGGGCGACAGTCATGGGCCCCACTGTGCCATGGAAACCTCGACCGAATCTTCGTCACTTTCGCGAATCTGCGCCACTTCCTTGTGGCGAGGATCCTCGGAAGTGGCGAAGATTCGAGGTATGACCGAGCGGCTGTTTCTGGCGCTGTGGCCTCCGGAGAACGTGCTCGACGAAATCGACCGGGCGCTGCCCCGGGGCCTGACGGCACTGCGCTGGCAGCCGCGGGAACGGTGGCACGTCACGGTGGCCTTCCTGGGCAACCGGGAACCGCACAAGGAACTGGCGCGGCTTGAGCAACTCGAGGCGATCGAGCCGGAACCTATGCATCTGGCGGGGTCCGGCGCCTTCGGACCGGTGCTGTGGATCGGGGTGCAGACAGGGCCCTGGCTGGCACAGTTGGCCACCGACGCGCGGCGAATCTTCCACGTCGAGGAACGCCGCTTCCGTGCCCACGTCACGGTGGCTCGGGCACGGGATTCCGCTGGACGTCGCGAGCTACTGCAGGCGCAGGAGACGCTGTCCGACTGGGCCTCGACGGCATGGTTGCCCGAGGCGCTCACGCTCGTGCGATCGACAACCGGGCCGCGGCCTTCGTACGAGGTGATCGGTCGGAAGGGCTTGGGCGTGCCTTGATACGCTGGTGGCCGCACCAGGTCCGGGTGGCGGAATAGGCAGACGCGCTAGCTTGAGGTGCTAGTGCCCGTTTAAGGGCGTGGGGGTTCAAGTCCCCCCTCGGACACCAGTTCTGGATTCTTTCCACGCAGGCTCAGCACAGAACGACGGCGTGGTCTTTCGCGTTGGCACCGGACCAGTCACCGTGAATCTTGAGGGCCCTGAGCCGATCTGACTCCTTGTGAGCGCAGACCTAAGTACCACGGGACCTTGATCGTTTGGCCGATGTCGTCTCCCTGCCGTCTGTGCTTACCGTCTGGGCACCCTGCCGGCTTGAGGACGGAGCCAACATGTACGCACGAGTGGTCATCTACACGTTCGATGAGGACAAGGACGCCCTGGAGGCGAAGGCGCGCGAAGGCGCGATTCCCATCGTCACCAACACCCCGGGCTACGTCTCCTACGGTGTGATCATCGAGGACGGCCGCGTGATCTCCATTAGTCAGTGGGAGTCCGAGGAGCATGCCAAGGCCGAGGACGCAGCACTCCTGGAATGGGTCTCAAACAACACGACGATGAAGCCCGTGGAGCGGTTCACCGGCGACCTAGCCTGGCTGGAACTGAGCGGCGCGTAGTACTCGTCAGTCCGCGAGGGAAGTACTGATTACTGCTGTGTCTTACGCGAAACGGGGTTGGCCGGGTGAGATGTGAGTTCGGCGCATCTTGTGTCATAGCAGCGCTATGGCACTTGATGTGGGGGACCGCAGATCGCTCGGTCAGGCGCGTTGCAGCCAGGGCATGGTTAATCAGTGGTTCCTTGGACGCACTCCCAACTCGTCGAGGTGTTCCAGCAGGTCGGCCGGATCGGCGTAGATCCGGAACGCATGGCCCTCGACGAGCTCGGTCGCGGCGAAGCCGCCTGTGAGCATGCCGATTCCTAGTGCGCCCGCCCGACGGGCGGCGAGCATGTCCCACGTGCTGTCCCCCACCACCAGCGCGTCTGACGGATCGACGCCCACCGCCTCGGCGCCGGCCAGGAAGAGATGGGGGTCGGGCTTGGCGAACGGGACATCGTCCCCGGTGACCACCGGGCACCGACCTTCGACGCCCAGCATCTGCAGAACCGGCGCGGTCTCCTCCTTCGCGCCGCTCGTGGCGATCCCCCACGCGAGGCCGAGCTCGTCGAGCCGGTCGAGCAGTTCGCGGGCGCCCGGTAGAGGCTGCACGGACCCGGACAATTCCGCGTAGTACATCCCATGCAGTTCGGTGAGCCGGTTTCGCTCCTCATCGGTCAGCTGGTGGCCGGACTCGCGCAGCACGCCAGCTGCCAGCAGGTCCGACCCCATCCCGATCCGTCGGTGGACACGCCAGATCGGAATCGCGATGTCGGTATCGGCCAAGGCGCGCTGCCAGGCGAACACGTGCTGGTACACCGAGTCGACGAGCGTGCCATCGAGGTCGAAGACGAAGGCAGGATCGGGGGGCTGGACGGACACCCTGAACAGGTACCCGGGAATGACCAGCGCACACGCCACTGATGATCGTCACGCACGCGAACGGTCGCCCGAACTGGCAGCATGTCCCGCGTGACCTTGGTGCTGCTCAACTGGCTGGGACTGCTTGTCAGCAGCGCGATAGGCATCTGCGCTGGCGTTCTGATCAAGCGCCACCTCCAGCGCCGGGAACCTGGCTCCGAGGACGGTCAGTCCGCATCGGGCATGTTCACTGATGCTTTGGCGTATGTCAGTGGCGTGCTGGGAATCATGCTCGGTCTAATGCTCTTCTTCTCAGTCCAGGTGTACGAGGAGGTACGGCAGAGTGCCCGCGAGGAGGCGGTGGCGCTCGCCGACGTCTTCGAGAGCGCCGACTTCTTCCCTGCGACCGGCGGCAACGTCGTGCGGCGGGACACGATCTGTCTCATGCGATCGGTGGCCACGGACTCCTGGACCTCGGCGGAGAGTGGAGATCTCACAGGCGATGAGAACACTGCCGCCTGGGCCGCCACCGTCCGGTCGAGTATCGCAGAACTGCCCACCGGCGGCCCCACCCGACAAGAGGCGCAGGCACAGATGATGACCGCCTTTCAAGACGCGCAGAACGCTCGCCAGAAGCGCATCCTGAGTTCGGTGTTCGACCTCCCGTTGATCGTGTGGATAATCATCGATCTCGGTGTGCTGGTGTTCGCTGCGCTGATGGTGGTGAGTCTCCCGGACCGGCCGCGCACGGCACTGGTACTGATCGGAGCGTGTCTGGTCTTCACGATGGGCGTGGTCGGCGCGCTGAGCATGTTCGCTACCCCTTTCACTCACCTCGGGGTGTCGGTGAAGCCCGACGACATCCATGGCGCACTGGTACGGCTGCAGGACATCTATCCGCAGGCCGACTGGTCGCCGTGCGCACGGCTGGCACAGTCCGAGTTCGGCTGACCTTTCGCCATACACTCACGAGGTGTCGCTCAGTTCCTACCTGACGTTCGTGACGGTGGCCCTGGTCGTGGTGCTCATCCCGGGCGCCGACTTCGCGTTCACGATGCGAAACACGGTCGTCGGTGGTCGGCTGCAGGGCTGGGCGACGGCGTTGGGCATCTCGGCGGCGTGTGCCGTTCAAGGGGCGCTCGCAGTGCTGGGGCTCGGGGCGCTCATCGTGGCCAGCCAGCCGCTCTTCAAGGCCATCTCCTGGGCTGGCGTCGGCTACCTGGGATTTCTCGCGTTTCAGGCCGGTCGCGCCGCATGGCGTGGGGAGTATCCGGCTCCGGCAACTGTGCAGACCAGCCCCACCACCGGCTTCCGCCAGGGGTTTCTGTCGAACATCACGAACCCCAAGGTGCTGGTCTTCTACTTGGCCGTGCTTCCCCATTTCCTGGGTGACGGTCTGAGTTGGTCGGCGATCCCGCTGGCGCTCACGCACGCGGTTCTTGCGTTGATCTGGCTGATGGCCCTGGCAGCGGTCATCGCCCGGGCCGCGGCGTGGCTGCAACGGCCACGGGTGCGGCGCCTGTTGGATGCGCTCACCGCCACCGTGCTGGGTGCCTTCAGCCTGTCACTTGCGAAGTCGCAACTGTAGGGAGCGTCAGCCCTTCTGCGCTTCGAGTGCCGCCACCAACTCGTCGAAGGCAGGCTTTGACCCGTCGCCGAATGAGAGGGCGAAGAAGGCCTGACACGCGATGAGCGCCTCGAAACGCCGCACGCCCTTCTTCTCCTTGACCTTCACCTGCGCCTCGCGGAACGTGTTGGCCGGGTTACGGGCCGACTCCTGCTTGCCGTCGTGCCGCATCTTGATCAGGAAGTTGCCGTCGTAGAGCAATGATTCGCCGTTCTCACCCTTGACCTCGATCATGTGCGCCATCAAAGCACCCAGCCGCGGGGTTGATCCACCCCGCAGAGCGTTAGGCTCGCCCGCGGAGGTGGGCAGTGCACGGTCTGGGAACGGTCATCAACGTGACCGCCATTCTCGTGGGGGCCACGATCGGCGTGCTGCTCGGGCACCGGCTGCCGCAGCGCACCCGCGACACGGTCACCGACGCCCTGGGGCTGGTGACGCTGGTGATCGGCGGACTCAATGTCGTGGCCCTGCAGGACGAGGCTTTCGTCGACGCGGTCGGCAGTGGTGTCACCTTGCTCGTCGCGCTCGGGGCATTGCTGATCGGCGGGATCGCGGGGTCACTTCTGTCGATCGAGAAGCGCCTTGAGCAGTTCGGCGGGTGGCTGCAGTCCAAACTCGCGGGTGACGGCTCGGAGGGCCGGGCGCAGTTCATCGAGGGTTTCGTGGACTCGTCGTTGATCTTCTGCATCGGACCCCTAGCGGTGCTGGGGTCGCTGTCCGACGGCCTCGGTCAGGGCATCGACGAACTGGCGCTGAAGTCGAGCCTGGACGGGTTCGCCGCGATTGCGTTCGCTGCATCGCTGGGCTGGGGCGTGGCGGCGTCGGCACTGTCGGTGGGTGCGTGGCAAGGGCTGCTCACGGTGCTCGCCGTCGTGTTAGGTACGGTCCTGTCCCCCGCGCTCGTCGCCTCGATCACGGCCACCGGTGGCGTACTGCTGCTGGGCGTGGGCTTGCGACTACTGCAGATCAAGGCGATTCCGGTCGGCGACATGCTGCCGGCACTGGTCCTGGCGCCGGTAATCACTGCGATTCTGATAGCGATTTGAGAAGGTGCTGCCATGACCGATGGCCACATGCACTTCCTGCGCATGGACGACATGACCCGAGACGACTTCTCGGTCCTGCAGCAGGTGCACGAGGAGAATCTGGCACGGCTGCCCGAACTGCTGCTGGGGTTGCTCGACAGCCTTGGCGGCGACGAAGCCTATCCCGTAGACCGTAAGACCCACTCGCTACAAGCGGCGACCCGGGCGTTGCGCGACGGCCGGGACGAGGAGTACGTGGTGGTCGCGCTGTTGCACGACATCGGCGAGGCGCTCGGGCCGTTGAACCACGGCGAGGTGATCGCCGCGATCCTCAAGCCGTTCATCAGCGAAGCGAACCGCTGGATGCTCGAACACCACCCGCTGTTCCAGACCTACTTCTACGGCGGAAATGTGGGCGTCGACCCGGACGGGCGCGAGGCGTATCGGGACAGCCCCCACTTCGACCGGACGGCGGAGTTCTGCGCGCTGTACGACGAGGTGTCGTTCGACCCCGACTACCCGAACGAACCGGTTGCCACCTTCGAGCCAATGGTGCGGCGGGTCCTGGCCAAGAAGTGGGAGCCGCCGAGCATCGCGACGTCGTGACCCTGGGCAGCGATGTGCCTACGCGGCCACTGGATCGCCAGCCAGGCACATCGGGCAATGGGGCCGCGCAGCTTCCCGGTCGACGATGTGCCCACCAGTCCAGCTAGTCGCCTGCCAGGCACATCGCGCAGTGAGCCGCGCAGCTTCCCGGATGACAATGTGCCCAGCAGTCCAGCGAATCGCCCTCCAGGCACATCGCGCGTCAGCCTTCGAACAACCCCTGGCCAAGGTAGCCGCCCGGCTGCACCCCGGGCGGGATCGCGAACGTGGCGTTGCCGATGTAGCGCACGTACTCGTTCATCAGATCCGAGCCTGACAGTCGCGCTTGAATCGGGATGAACTGGCGCTCGAGGTCGCGGTTGTAGGCCAGGAAGAACAACCCCGCGTCCAAGCGGCCGAGGTGGTCGCTGCCGTCGGTGTAGTTGTAGGCCCGCCGCAGGATCCGCTGGCCGTCGTTCGTCGACGGATGAGCGAGGGCCATGTGCGATTCGGTCGGGATGAGCGGACCAGTGGCCCCGGCCATGCCGAATGCGGGCGCATCGAACTCGCCGCCACCGGACAGCGGCGCGCCCTCGCGTTTGGTGCGGCCGAACACGGCCTCCTGCTCACGCAGAGATGTGCGGTCCCAGGTCTCGATCGTCATCCGGATCTTGCGCACGGCCAAGTAACTGCCCCCGTGCATCCAGGCCGGCTGGTCGCCCCGGCCGGCCCACACAAACTGATCCAGGGCGTCTGTGTCGTCGGCGGTGATGTTCGCCGTGCCGTCCTTGAACCCGAACAGGTTGCGCGGGGTGGCCTGATCCGACGCAGTGCGACTGCTCTTGCCGAAGCCCATCTGGCTCCACTTGACCGCCGCCTTGCCGAATGCGATCCGCACGAGGTTGCGCACGGCATGGACGGCGACCTGGGCATCGTGGGCGCAGGCCTGAATGCACAGGTCACCACCACTGATCGCCGGATCGATCGTGTCGCCCGGGAAGTGCGGCAACTCGCGCAGCGTGGACGGTCTGGACAGGCCGAAGCGCTTGAACAGCGTGGGTCCGAAGCCGACTGTGATGGTCAAGCCGGCGGCAGGCAGTCCGATCGCCTCCCCCGTATCCTCCGGCGGCGCGTCGTACGGACCGGCCAGCGCACCGTACTCCCCGATCTCCCGCCCAGCCATCATCGCCGCGGCGGCTTCGGTCCACTCCTGCAGCAGAGAGCGCAGCGCCTCCGGGTCTCGTGTTGTCATGTCGAGTGCCGCGAAGTGCAGGTAGTCCTGCATCGGAGTGACGATGCCGGACTGGTGATCGCCGTAGAA
>WBZL01002416.1_pt1 | contig 18234 bp, 13 predicted proteins | sample 5204291 | NCBI WGS metagenome assembly WBZL01 (sample SAMN12344345, study PRJNA552823) | activated sludge metagenome | biome: Activated sludge suspended growth; feature: Nitrification reactor; material: Wastewater; isolation source: activated sludge from nitrification reactor of wastewater...
GTGACGACGCCGCAGGACATCGCGCTCCTGGACGCGCGCAAGGGCCTCAAGATGTTCGAGAAGGTCGGCGTGCCGATCGTCGGCATCGTCGAGAACATGGCGATCCACGTCTGCTCCAACTGCGGCCACGCCGAACCGATTTTCGGCTCCGGCGGCGGCGAGAAGATGTGCCGCGACTACGGCGTGCCGTTCCTCGGCAGCCTGCCGCTCGACATCCGCATCCGCGAGCAGGCCGACTCCGGCCGGCCGACGGTCGTCGCGGACCCCGACGGCCCGGTCGCGCAGGCCTACAAGCAGATCGCGCGCAAGGTCGCGGTCGCGGTTGCGCAGAAGGCCGAGGACTTCTCGTCGAAGTTCCCGTCGATCGTCGTCCAGAACACGTGAAATTCAATAGTCGGCGACGGACTCACCGCGTTGGAGCGGCGCTCCGCGCCCCTCAACGCGCCAAGTCCGTCGCCCTGTTCGACGAAGACCCGGGCGTGCGTGTGGGACGTCCGGGCCGCCGGCCTCACCGCGTTGGAGCGGCGCTTTGCGCCCCTCGACGCGCCAAGTCCGTCGCCCTGTTCGACGAAGACCCGGGCGCGCGTGCGGGACGTCCGCGCCGCCCGACTCACCGCGTTGGAGCGGCGCTCCGCGCCCCTCGGCGCGCCAAGTCCGGCGTCCGGTTCAGGAAGGACCGCGAGCAAGGCGTGGCCGACCGGCTTCGTCGCGCGCCGACTTTCTGCACGAGGATGGTGCCGACGTGATCAAGTCCGACAAATGGATCCGCCGCATGGCGGCGCAGGGGATGATCGAGCCGTTCGAGCCCGGGCAGGTGCGCTCGGTCGACGGCCGGCGCATCGTGAGCTACGGAACGTCGAGCTACGGCTACGACATCCGCTGCTCGCAGGAATTCAAGATCTTCACCAACATCAACTCGACCATCGTCGATCCCAAGGACTTCGACGAGAAGTCGTTCGTCGACTTCTCGGGCGACGTTTGCATCATCCCGCCCAACTCGTTCGCGCTCGCGCGCACGGTCGAGTACTTCCGCATCCCGCGCAACGTGCTCACCATCTGCCTCGGCAAGAGCACCTACGCGCGCTGCGGCATCATCGTCAACGTCACGCCGTTCGAGCCCGAATGGGAGGGCTACGTGACGCTCGAGTTCTCCAACACCACGCCGCTGCCGGCGAAGATCTACGCCAACGAGGGCGTCGCGCAGGTGATCTTCTTCGAGTCGGACGAGGTCTGCGAGACCTCGTACAAGGACCGCGGCGGCAAGTACCAGAAGCAGCAGGGCGTCACGCTCCCGAAGATCTGATCGCGGCGGCAGCCGGGGGCGGCAGGGAACACCGGTCCGGGCGCACGCCCGGACGCGCGAACGCGGGGAGCCCATGTCGAAGCGCGCGTCGATCGCGATCCTCGCCGTCTGCCAGGTGATGGCGATGGCGCTGTGGTTCTCGGCGTCGGCGGTGGTGCCCCAACTCGTTGACCAGTACCGGCTGTCCGGCTTCATGCAGTCGGCGCTGACCTCCGGTGTGCAACTGGGTTTCGTCGCCGGCTGCCTCGTCTCGGCGTACTTCGGCCTGGCGGATCGCCTCGAACTTCGCCGCTTCCTCGCCGGCAGCGCCGCGTTCGGCGCGGCGGCCAACGCGCTGCTGCTCGTCGTCGATCCGGCGTCGTGGGCGATGCCGGCCATCCGGTTCGCGACCGGGATGGCGATGGCCGGCGTCTACCCGGTCGGCATGAGGCTCGCGGCGACCTGGGCCGACGGCGACATGGGCCTGATGGTGGGCATCCTGGTCGGCGCACTGACGCTGGGATCCGCCTCTCCCCACCTGTTCAGCGCGCTCGGCGGCATCGACTGGCGCATTCCGGTGGCGGCATCGTCGGTCGCCGCGCTGGCGGCCGCCGTGCTGATCGGCGTCGCGGGCGTCGGCCCGAACCGCACCGCCGCGCCGCGCTTCGACCCGCGCGCGATCCTCGACGCGTGGCGCGACGTTCCGCTGCGTCTCGCGAACCTGGGCTACCTCGGGCACATGTGGGAGCTCTACGCGATGTGGGCCTGGATCGGCGTGTTCCTCGGCGCGAGCTTCGCGCAGACGATGCCCGGGGACGTGGCGCCGACCGCGGCGAAGCTCGCGGCGTTCGCGACGATCGGGGCCGGCGCGATCGGCTGCGTCGGCGCCGGGTACCTCGCCGATCGCCTCGGCCGCACGACGCTCACCATCGTCGCGATGGCGATCTCCGGGAGCTGCGCCGCGGCCATCGGCACGCTGTTCGGCGGACCGCCGGCGATCCTCGTCGCCGTCTGCCTGGTCTGGGGCATCGCGATCGTCGCCGACTCGGCGCAGTTCTCCGCGTCGATCGCCGAACTCGCCGACAAGTCGCGCGTCGGCACGATGCTGACGCTGCAGACGGCGCTGGGCTTCACGCTGACGCTCGCGACGATCCACCTGATGCCGCTCCTGGTCGCCTCGCTCGGCTGGCGCTACGCGTTCGTGCCGCTGGCGATCGGCCCCGCCGTCGGGGTCTGGGCGATGGCGCGGCTCCGCGCCCACCCGCGGTCGGCCGCGCTCGCGGGCGGGCGCCGGTAGCCCCGCCCGCCGGCACGAATAATCCGCTTGGCTCTCGCGGCGGCGCGAGCGTAGGATCACCTTCCCCGGGGCCACACGCTCCGGGTGCCGGCTTCCCACCACCCGATGCAGGAGGCCTCATGTCCTACCATCTCGAAGGTCGTCTCCTCGAAGTCTGCAACTGTCGCGTGCTGTGTCCCTGCTGGATCGGAGAGGACCCCGACTACGGCACCTGCGACACGATCGTCGCCTGGCACATCGACAAGGGCAAGGTCGACGGCGTCGACGTTTCCGGCCGCACGATCGCGATGATCGCGCACGTGCCGGGCAACATCCTGAAGGGCAACTGGAAGGCCGCGGTGTACCTGGACGAGCGCGTCTCGCACGACCAGGAGCAGGCGCTGCTGGCCGTCTACACCGGCAAGAAGGGTGGCCCGGTCGCCGATCTCGCGAAACTCGTCGGCGAAGTGGTCTCGGTCGAGAAGGTGCCGATCAGCTTCGAGGTGCACGGCGGGCACGGAACCATCCGCATCGGCAGTGTCGGCCACGCCGAACTCGAGCCGTACAAGAGCGCCAGCGGCGCCACGACCACGCTGGCGGAGACGGTGTTCTCGACGGTGCCGGGGGCGCCGGTGTTCGTCGGCAAGGCGACGAGCTACCGGTCGAAGAACGCCAAGCTCGGCATCGACCTCGACCTCAAGGGCCACAACGCGCTGCAGAGCACGTTCGTGTTCCAGTCCTAGCTCCCGAAACACGGCGCGGCCGCGGCCCAGGCCCGAGACGGCGTGACCGGAAGCGGTGCAGTGAACGCGACGTCGCGCAGCCGCGATGCGAGACGGCTCGCGACCCTTCTCGTCGCGGGCGTCGCCGTGCCGGCGTGGGCGCTGCTCGCGCTGTGGAGCGCGAGTCCCTGGCGCGGCTGGCTCGACCACGGCGGCTGGGGCGACACGCTCGCTCTCTCGCCGCTGTGCCGCGCCGTCCCCGGGGGCGAAATCCTCGTGCCCGCGCTCGCCGCCGCGCTTGCCTGGCTCCTGATGATCGCGGCGATGATGGTGCCGACCGCGCTCCCGCTCGTGACCACTTTCCGGCGCGCGGTCGCCGATCGGGCCGACGCGAGCCGGCTCGTCGGCCTCGTGCTCGCGGGCTACGCCGCCGCCTGGATGGCGTTCGGGGTGGCGGCGCACGCCGCGGATACCGGGATCCGGACGCTCGCGGCGGGCTCGCCATGGCTCGTTGCGCACGCCTGGCTCATCGGAGCGCTCGTCCTCGCCGCGGCCGGCGCGTTCCAGTTCTCGGCGCTCAAGTACCGATGCCTCGAGCGCTGCCGCACGCCGTTCGGTTTCGTCAACGCGCACTGGCACGGCGCCCGCCCGCTGCCCGAGGCGTTCCGGCTCGGCTTCGACCACGGGGCATTCTGCGTCGCCTGCTGCTGGGCGCTGATGCTCGTCACCTTCGTCGTCGGGATGGGCAACCCCGGCTGGATGCTCGCCATCGCCGCGGCCATGGCGATCGAGAAGAACCTGCCGGGCGGTCACCGCATCCGCACGCCGCTCGGGCTCGGGCTCCTCGCCTGGGCGGGCGGGATCGTCCTCTCCCGGCTCTGAAGCCAGGGCGGTGTCAGACACGGTGTCTGACACGGTGTCTGACACCGTGTCTGACACCGCCGGTGGATGTGGCGCCGGAGGTCGCCGCCGCGGCACCGGCGGTCGAATTTGCGGTCCAAGCCATCGCGCGCGCGGTGAAGACGCGCGACAATCCGGCGCGGGCCGCCGGAAGGTGGCCGGCATCCGGACCGTCAGGCCACGCCCTACCGAGGAACCTCGATGAAATTCCGCTTCCCCGTCGTCATCATCGACGAAGACTACCGCTCCGAGAACGCGAGCGGCCTGGGCATCCGGGCCCTCGCTCGCGCGATCGAGGCGGAGGGCGCCGAGGTGCTCGGCGTGACGAGCTACGGCGACCTCGCGCAGTTCGCGCAGCAGCAGTCGCGCGCCTCCGCGTTCATCCTGTCGATCGACGACGAGGAGTTCAGTTCGGGCCCCGAGCTCGGACCGGCGGTGCTCAACCTGCGCCATTTCATCCGCGAGATCCGGCTGCGCAACGCCGACATACCGATCTACCTGTACGGGGAGACTCGCACCAGTTCGCACCTGCCCAACGACATCCTGCGCGAGCTGCACGGCTTCATCCACATGTTCGAGGACACGCCGGAGTTCGTCGCGCGGCACATCATCCGCGAGGCGAAGACCTACCTCGAGGGGCTCGCGCCGCCGTTCTTCCGCGCGCTCGTCCACTATGCGAGCGACGGCAGCTACTCGTGGCACTGCCCGGGGCACTCCGGCGGCGTCGCGTTCCTCAAGAGCCCGGTGGGCCAGATGTTCCACCAGTTCTTCGGCGAGAACCTGCTGCGCGCCGACGTCTGCAACGCGGTCGACGAACTCGGGCAGCTCCTCGACCACTCGGGTCCGGTCGCCGCCTCCGAGCGCAACGCGGCGCGTATCTTCAACGCCGACGACCTGTTCTTCGTCACCAACGGCACCTCGACGTCGAACAAGATGGTCTGGCACGCCACCGTGGCGCCTGGCGACATCGTCGTGGTCGACCGCAACTGCCACGTCTCGATCCTGCACGCGATCACCATGACCGGCGCGATTCCCGTGTTCCTCACGCCGACGCGCAACAACCTGGGCATCATCGGTCCGATCCCGAAGGACGAGTTCCGCTGGGAGAACATCGAGCGCAAGATCCGGGCGCACCCGTTCGCGCGCGACGTGAAGACCAAGCCGCGCATCCTCACGATCACGCAGAGCACCTACGACGGCGTGGTGTACAACGTCGACACGATCAAGGAGCTGACCGGGAGCCGCATCGACACGCTCCATTTCGACGAGGCGTGGCTGCCGCACGCGGCGTTCCACGACTTCTATCACGGGATGCACGCCATAGGCCGCGACGACCGGCCGCGGTCGAAGGACGCGCTGGTGTTCTCGACCCAGTCGACGCACAAGCTCCTGGCCGGCCTCTCGCAGGCGTCGCAGATCCTGGTGCAGAACTCCGAGACGCGCCAGCTCGACCGGTTCCGGTTCAACGAGGCGTACCTCATGCACACCTCGACCTCGCCGCAATACGCGATCATCGCGTCCTGCGACGTCGCGGCGGCGATGATGGAGCCTCCGGGCGGCACCGCGCTGGTCGAGGAGTCGATCCGCGAGGCGCTCGACTTCCGGCGCGCGATGCGCAAGATCGACCACGAGTTCGGCGACTCGTGGTGGTTCAAGGTCTGGGGCCCGGACCACCTGGTCCCCGAGGGCATCGGCAGCCGCGACGACTGGATGCTCCACGCGAACGAGCGCTGGCACGGGTTCGGCGATCTCGCGCCAGGGTTCAACATGCTCGACCCGATCAAGGCCACGGTGCTGACTCCGGGTCTGAACGTCGACGGCGACTTCGCCGATCCCGGCATCCCGGCGGCGATCGTCACCAAGTACCTGTCGGAGCACGGCATCATCGTCGAGAAGACCGGCCTCTATTCGTTCTTCATCATGTTCACCATCGGCATCACCAAGGGCCGCTGGAACTCGATGGTGACCGAGCTGCAGCAGTTCAAGGACGACTACGACCGCAACCTGCCGCTGTGGCGCGTCTTGCCGGAATTCGTCGCCGCGCACCCGCGCTACGAGAAGGTCGGACTGCGGGAGCTGTGCGACGCGATCCACGGCATCTACCGCGCCAACGACATCGGGCGGATCACCACCGAGATGTACGTGTCGCACCTCGAGCCGGCGATGAAGCCGGCCGACGCGTTCGCCCGGATGGCGCACCGGGAGATCGAACGCATCGAGATCGATCACCTCGAGGGCCGGGTCACGAGCGCGCTGGTGACGCCCTACCCTCCCGGCATTCCGCTCCTGATCCCGGGCGAGCGCTTCAACCGACAGATCGTCAAGTACCTGCAGTTCGCGCGCGACTTCAACGAGCGCTTCCCCGGCTTCGACACCGACATCCACGGCCTGGTCGAGGAAGAGGATGGCGGTCGCAGACGATACTTCGTCGATTGCGTTGCCGGGGCCGGTGCACCGGCCCGGCGACGTTCGCGCAAGTCCTGACGCGCGACGGGCGAGAGAACGCACAGGTTCGGGAGACGCCGACCGATGCGACCGCTGCGATGGATCGCCGTAGCCGGTGGCGCCCTCGTCGCACTCTTGCTGGTTGCTGCGCTGGTCGCGCACGCGCTGATCGACACCGACGCGATCCGTCGCCACGCCGAGTCGGAGGTCGCCAGGATGACCGGACGGCAGATGTCGGTGCGCGCGCTTTCCGTCGATCTGTGGCCGCGGCTCTCGCTGGTGGCGCAGGACGTGGCCCTCGCCAATCCGCCCGGCGCGTCGAGGCCGAACCTGGTCGTCGCCCGCTCGGTGAGGGGCGCAGTCTCGATCTTCCCGCTCCTGCGCTCGCGCACGATCGTGGTCGAGTCGCTCGAGGTCGATGGCCTCGACCTCGCGCTCGAGACCGCGAAGGACGGGCGAGGGAACTGGACCTTCACGTCGCCCGGGACCGCTTCGACATCGGCGACACCGTCGCAGGGCGGAGCCATGCTGCTGCGGCTCGCGGGAACGGTTGCCCTGGTCGACGGCAAGGCGAGCTGGCGGGCGGCCGGCGGGGACGCGACGACGATGGCGATTCCGCGCTTCGAGGTGTCGCCGGCGACCGAGGGACGCTACGCCTGGAAGGGAGCGGTCGATGCCGACGGCGTGCGCTGGTCGATCGACGCAACGACCGGCGACCCGGTGGTCTTCGCGCGCAATCGCGTTCCGTTCGAGGTCGACGCGCGCATCGCCGGCGGAGGCGTGGCGTTGAGCGCGAAAGGGCGAGTGGAGCAGCGCGACAGCGGGGTCGGCGTCGTCGCCGACGCGGCAGTGGCATGGAGCCGCGACAGCCAGTGGCTCCGGCACCGCGCGCCGCGGCTCGCCGCGGACGAGGGGCGTGTGTCCGGGCGCGTCGAAGCACGCGAGAAGCAGGTGACGTTCGACGGGATCGCGGGATCGGTGGCGAACTCGAAGTTCGACGGCACCCTGACGGTCGACCTGCGTGGCAAGGTGCCGAAGCTCGAAGGTCGCCTGCACGCGGACCTCGTTGACCTCGCGCGCGAAGTGCCTTCGTCGGCGCCGCAGACCGGCACGCCTGCTCCGCCGACCGGCGGCGAGCCGCCGGTGTCGCGGCTCGCGAAGCTCGATGCCGACGTCGACTTCGTGATCGACCGGCTGGCGCTCCCTGGCGGATTCGAGGCGACCGCCCTGCGCGGGCGCGTCGTCGTCGACCGCGGCAAGCTCGCGGCGGATCCCGTCGACCTCGCCTTCGGTGGCGGCACCATCACGGCACGGGTCCACGCCGATGCGGCGAGCGGCCGCGGGCGCATCGTCGCCGACGGCCGCGGAATCGAGCTCGCGCGCGCTGCGCCGAAGCTCGAGGCTGGCAAGCTCGTCAACGGCGGCGCAACGGCCTTCGCCATCGACCTGCAGGGACCCGCCAGGGACGCCTCGGGCTTCGTCGCGGGGTCGAGCGGCACGATCCGTGCCGAGATGGGGCCCATGCGCGTGCGCGGCATCGCGCTCGACGCGGGCGGCGACGCGATGACGCGCATCTTCGACGCGGTGAACCCGTTCCGGCGCGTCGACCCTTCGACCGACGTCCAGTGCGCGGTGGTGCGGCTCGCCGTGCAGGGCGGCGTGGCGCACGCCGACCGCACGATTGCGGTCGAGACTTCGCGGCTCACCGTGTCCGCCTCGGGCACGATCGACCTGAGGGACCAGACGCTCGACCTGCTGGTGCGCCCGCGCGCGCGCAAGATCGCGTCGCTGCCGACCGCCGAGATCGCCGACGTGATCCGGGTGACCGGCCCGATCCGCAAGCCTTCGTATCGCCTCGACACGCTGGGAGCGGCGAAGGCCGCGGCCACGATCGGAGGCGCGGTCGCCTCAGGAGGCTGGTCGCTGCTCGCGTCGCCGCTGCTCAACGCCGGCGACGACAAATCGCCCTGCGCGACGGCACGGGCAGGCGGCAAGGTGCAGTCGGCGTCACCGGCGTCGCCGAATGCGCCCGCGGTCGATCCGCTCACGCCGATCCTGCGCGGGCTGTTCAAGCGTTGAGCGGCGGCGGTGGCCGCGCGCATTCAATCCGCGCGCGGCGTCCCGTCCGGCAGCCGGACCGCGCACTCGGTGAACACGCGGAGCCTGCACTCGCGGCAGGTCGGAACGTCGAGCCTCGCGTAGACCAGGCGGATCGCGTCCGCCTTGGCGTCGAACACGCGCTCGCTTCCGAACGATTCGAGGAAGCCCCCGTGCTCCAGCGCGTCGCGCACCGGCGCCTTGAGGCCGGTCGCGTACAGCGTCACGCCCGCCTCGCGCGACGCCGCGGCTTCGTGCACCAGGAACTCGCATCCGGCGACGTCGATGAAGTTGACGCCGCTGCCGACGAGCAGCATGTGCTTCGCGCCGGGGCGCGCAGCGCGCGCCGTCTCGATCTCGTCGCGGACGTGCTCGATGGCGCCGAAGAAGAGCGAGCCGTCGAGGCGGAGGATCTCCAGCTGGGGACACCGGCGTGCCGGGTCCGGCGCGGCGTCGAAGCGGCGCAACGGCGTGGACGGGTCGGGCAGCACCGGCGTGACGTTCGGCTGGGTCGTCCGGTTGAGGTAGACGAGCAGCGACGCCATCACGCCGAACAGGATCGCGTACTCGAGCGGCGTGGCGAGCGTCGCGACGAAGGTGACCGCGAGCACCAGCGTCTCGGAACGGCTGGTGCGCACGATGCGCCGCATCTCGGCCAAGTCGAACAGGCCGAAGGCGACGATGAACAGCAGCGCCGCCATCACCGCGTAGGGGAGGAAACGGGCGAGCGGCGCGACGACGACCACGACCAGCACGAGCGCGATCGCGGAGGCGACCGCCGCCATCGGCGTCTGCGCGCCGGCCTGCAGGTTGAGGCCGCTGCGGTTGAACGATCCCGATGACGGGTAGGCCGAGAAGAACGCGCCGGCGAGATTCGACAGTCCCTGCCCGATGAACTCCTGGCTCCCGTCGATGCGCTGGCCGGTCTTCAGCGCCATCGCGCGGGCGATCGATACCGCCTCGGTGAGCCCGAGGACCGTGAGCGCGAGGGCGGCGGGCGCGAGACGCGCCCAGGTGTCCGGATCGAACGAGGGAAGGGAGAGCGGCGGAAGGTCGGAACCCAGGTCGCCGATGGTGGGCACGCGCGCGATGCCGGCCTGCCCGAGGATCCACGCGAACACGCTGCCCGCGACCATCGCCACGATCATCGGAGGCAGGATGCGCGGCAGCCAGCGCTGCGACGCGAGCGCGACCGCGATCGTGATCGCGCCGGTCGAGGTGATCCAGGGATCGATCTTCCCGATCGAGCGCGCGAGGACGTGCAGGCTGCCGAAGAATCCGGTGCCCTGCGGAATGGAGATCCCGAAGAAGTTGTGGAACTGCGCGGCGACGATCAGGAGCGCCGCGCCAGCGGTGAAGCCGACGATCACCGTGTGGGAGATGAAGTCGACGAGCGTCCCGAGTCTGGCGAGCCCCATCGCGAACTGGACCGCGCCCACCAGCAGGCACAGCGTCAGCACGAGCGTCACGTAGTCGGCGCTGCCGGGCGTCGCGAGCGGCGCGACCGTCGCGAAGACCACCAGCGACAGCGCGTTGGTGGGTCCGCTGATCAGGTGCCAGGAGGAGCCCCACAGCGCGGCGACGATGGCCGGCACCATCGCGCAGTAGAGGCCGTGCTGCGGCGGAAGGCCGGCCAGCGTCGCGTAGGCCACGCCCTGCGGCAGCACGACGAGCGCGCCCACGAGGCCGGCCTGGGCGTCCGCGCCGAGCGTCGCGGCCGTGATCTTGTGCCGCCACGCGAGGAACGGAAGGAATCGGACGAGACGGGACGTCAAGGCGGGGCGTGCGGAAGGCGGACGAAAGCCGCCATGATGCGGTCAATCGCCGATTGCGGGTAGTGGGACCGGAGGCGGCCGACGGTGAAACCGCTACCGGCCTTGTGCTCTGCGGCCCGCAGCCTGGCCGGACGCGCGCCGGTATGTCGACGCCGCCTTGACTCCTACGCCGCGGCCGTGGCTGCCTCCTCAGGGCCCGCACCTGCGTGCGCCGGCGCATCGCGCCGCGGACGCACCGCCTGCGCCACGAGCGAGGCGAGCACGCAGGAAGCAATCCGGCTCTCCATCGTCTCGCGGCGCCGGGCGATCACGACAGGCACGCGCGCCCCCAGGACCAGCCCGGCTGCGAGCGCGCCGGTGGCACCGGCCAGCGTCCGCACGACCATGACCGCGGACTCCATCGACGGCGCGATCAGCACGTTCGCAGGCGCGGCGAGCGCGGCGTCCGGCGTCGTCGGGCCTTCGACCCGCGCGCCGTGGAACGCGCCGTTCGCCGCCATGGACCTGAGTGCGCGGGCGTCGGCCGTCGAGGGAAACGCCGCCGACGGCGCATCGACTGCGGCCAGCAGGGCGACGGACGGGGCCGCGATGCCCAGCGCGACTGCCATGCCCGCGGAGTTGACGAGGATGTCGCGCTTGGCCGCGAGCGGCGGGTTGACGTTCAGCCGGTCGTCCGCGACGACCAGCGGCTCGGCGCGACCCGGCACGTCGAGCAGCGTCGCGTGCGATAGCCTCCGTGCAGTCCGCAGGCCGCCGTCCGGCGCTGCCACCGGCGCGAGGAGTTCTCCGTCGGCGAGCGTGCCCTTGACGATGGCGTCCACCTGTCCGTCGCGCGCGAGTTCGGCCGACCGTCGCGCAGCGGCTGGCGCGTCGTCGGGCGTGTCGACGATCGGCAGACGCGAGACATCGATGCCGGCGCGCACGGCAGCGTCCCGGATGCGCGACTGCGGGCCCACGAGCGTCGGCGCGAGGTAGCCCGCGAAAGCGCCCGCCAGCGCGAGAGCGAGCGTGTCCGCATCGCAGGGATACGCGATCGCTGCGGGAAGCGGCGGCAGGAACCGCGCGCGCTCGACCAGTCTCTGGAGGTGGATCCGGGAGGCCATGACAGCCCCGAGCGTTGCAATCCGGCACAGCGCGTGTCAAACAGGTCCGACGAAAGGCCGGGCGCGCCGGTCGTCCGGCAGCTTTCCGTGGCTGCCGCGGCCTGCTGCGCCGCAACACCCCAACCTCCGATCCCACGGAGGTCCTGCGGACTGCCCTCCCGTCCGCGGGACCTCCGCGGGATCGGAGGTCAGGCCTTGCCCTTCCAGGGCACGACAACGCGCTCGACGTAACGCATGAACAGGTCGAACAGGTAGGCGACGACCCCGATCACGACGATGCCCATGATCACCACGTCGGTGCGCAGGAAGTTCGAGGCGTTCAGCACCATCTGGCCGAGGCCCTCGGTGGCCGCGACCATCTCGGCGGCGACCAGCGTGGTCCAGCCGAAGCCGATCGCGATGCGCATGCCGGTGAAGATCTCCGGCATCGCGCCCGGGATGATCACGTGCCAGATCACCTGCCAGCGCGAGGCGCCCATCGAGTACGCGGCGTTGATCTGCTCGATCATCACGCCCTTGACGCCGGCCCGCGCCGACATCGCGAGCGGAGCGAAGCAGGCGAGATAGATCAGCACGATCTTCGCCGTCTCGTCGATGCCGAACCAGATGACGATCAGCGGCAGGTAGGCGAGCGGCGGCAGCGGCCGATAGAACTCGATCGGCGGGTCGAGGACGCCGCGCGCGATGCGCGACACTCCCATGGCGATGCCGGCGGGGATGGCAGTCAGGATCGCGAACACGAACGCCGCGAACACCCGCCACAGGCTCGCCCAGAAGTGCTCGGGGAGCGGCTTGCCGCCCTGGATATCGCCGCGCCAGGCGTCGCCGAAGCTCTTGACGATCTTCTCGGGCGTGGGAAGGAACAGATCGCGGATCCAGCCGTAATGCGTCGCCACCCACCACAGCGCCAGCAGCACGACCACGGTGACGATCGAGATGGCCGTGCTCGATCCCTGGCCCGGGATCGAGTATCCGGCCACCGTCTTGGTGCGCGGTGCGGCGTCCTTCGACCGGAAAGCAGGGTCAGACCCTGCTTCCAAACCGGCGGGCGGCTTGGCGGCGCGTGGCGTCGCCATCAGGCGGCCGCTTCCTGCGCGGGCGACGCCGCGTGGATCAGGTGCAGCACGTCCTCGCGCAGCCGGATGAACTCGGGGTCGGACTTCACCCTGCGCGCGTCGCGGCACTCGATGAAACGTTTGCCGAAGTCGAGCTTGTAGCGGTGCGCGATGCGACCCGGCGAGGGCGTCATCACGATGAGTTCGGTCGCGAGGAACAGCGCCTCCTCGACGCTGTGGGTGATGAAGAAGAACATCTTGCGCGTCTGCCACCACAGGTCGAGGATCAGTTCCTGGATCTGCTCGCGCGTCAGCGCGTCGAGCGCGCCGAGCGGCTCGTCCATCAGCATCACCTCGGGGTCGCTCGCGAGCGCCCGGGCGAGGCCCACGCGCTGCTGCATCCCGCCCGAGATCTGGTAGGTCGGGTAGTCCGCGAACTTCTCCAGGCCGACCAGCTTCAGCTTCTCGAGCGCGACGCGGCGTCGCTCTGCCCTGGGCACGCCGCGCATCCGCAGGCCGAATTCGACGTTGTTCACCACGTCGAGCCAGGGCATCAGCGCGTGCTTCTGGAACACGACGCCGCGGTCGGCGCCGGGTCCCTGCACGCGTTCTCCGTCAAGCAGGATCTGGCCGGACGAATAGTCCATGAAGCCGGCGATGCAGGAGAGCAGCGTCGTCTTGCCGCAGCCCGAGGCTCCCAGCGCGACGACGAAGTCGCCCGGGTCGAGCCGGAGGTCGACGTTGGCGAGGGCGTGAGTCGGCTTCCCGCCGCGGCCGGCGTAGTGGACGGAGAGGTCGCGGATCTCGAGCTTGCTCACGCTGGGAGGCCGGCCGCCGACGCGCAACCGAGGGTGGAGAGGGAGACGAACGCCATGCTACCCCCGGGAACGTCTGGACGCGACGACATGAAAACGCCCCGCGACTGGCGCCACACAGGCGGCGCCCGTCACGGGGCCGGGTCGGATTTCCGGTCGGCCGGACGCTACTTGAGCGCGTTCTGCACGTAGGTCGGATCGACCGCGACCGAGTAGTCAGGCAGCGTCTTCTCGATCTGTTTCTGCGAGAGCTGGAACTCCGCCGTCGCCGCCAGCGCCTTCGCGGCCACGCTGTTCTTGCCGCCGCCAAGCCACTTGGCCGACTGTTCCTGCGCGGTCGGGAAGGCGTAGAGCGCGATGCCCGCGGGAACGTCCTCGGGCTTCGCCCCCGACCACTTGGCGACCGCCTTCGCCTCGTCCGAGCCGGCGGTCCACTTGGCGTGGTTCTTCCGGTACTTGTCGTCGGAGGCGGCGAGGATCTTCACGAACTTGACCAGGAAGTCCTTGTTCGCCTTGGCCCACTCCTTGTTGACCACGAACCCGTCGAACGTCGCCTTGCCGGTGTCGGCCGAGATCTTGCCGGAGGTCAGGATGACCTTGCCGTCCTTCTTCACCTCGTCGAGAACCGGGTTCCAGATGAAAGTCGCCTGGATGTCGCCGCGCTGCCAGGCGGCCCGGACCTCGGGCGGCCGCAGGTTCAGGATCTTCACGTCGGCGGGGTTCACGCCGGCCTGCTGCAGCGCGACCATCAGGTGGAAGTGGGTCGTCGAGTTGAACGGCACCGCGACCGTCTTGCCCTTCAGGTCCTTCACGCTGTTGATGCCGGATCCGTTCTTCGCGACCAGCGCCTCGGCGCTGCCGATGTCGTCGAGGATCCAGAACACCTCGAGCGGTTCGCCGCGCGACACCGCCGCCGAGATGCCCGCCGAGCCGATCTCGCCGACCTGGACCGCGCCCGACGCCATCGCCTTGATGACCTCGCCGCCGCCGCCGAACTGCTTCCAGTTGATCTTGTAACCGGTCGCCTTCTCGAGTTCCTTCGCCTCCTGCGCGATCCGGTACGGCACGACCATGTCCTGATAGGCGATCGTGACTTCCTTCTGCGCGAAGGCCGGCGCCGAGGCGACGGCGGCCAGTGCGATTCCGATGATCCAGCGTTTCATGACCAGTACCCCCAGGGAGTGGAAAGGCGCGAGGCTAGAGCGCCGCCAGCGTGCGGCGCAGGATGTCGACGATGGTGTCGACGTGCGATTTCTCCGCGATCAGCGGAGGGGCGACGATTGCGACGTCGCCCGTCGTCTTGAGGTTGAGCCCGTTGTCGAACAGCTTCTTCTGGAACAGGTTGCCGCGCCGGCCGGGCACGCCGTCCGAGGCAACGTCGATCGCACCGAGCATCCCGTAGCCGCGGATGTCGGTCACCACCGGCAGGTCCTTGAGCGAGAACAGGCCTTCGAGGAAGTACGGCGAGAGCGCGCGTCCGCGCTCGAACAACCCGTCGCGCTTGTAGATGTCGAGGGTCGCGAGGCCGGCCGCGCAGGCCGCCGGGTGACCCGAGTAGGTGTATCCATGGAAGAACTCGACCGCGCCTTCCGGCGCGGCGGCCATCACCGTGTCGTGGATGCGCTCCGAGACCGCGACCACGCCCATCGGCTGCGCGCCGTTGGTGATCGCCTTCGCCATGGTGATCATGTCCGGAGTGACTCCGAAACTCTGCGCCGCGAACGCCTGCCCGGTGCGGCCATAGCCGGTGATCACCTCGTCGAACACCAGCAGGATGCCGTGCTGGTCGCAGATCTCGCGCAGGCGGTTGAGATAGCCCTTGGGCGGGACCAGCGCTCCGGCCGAGCCCCCGATCGGCTCCACGAAGCACGCCGCGATGTTCTCGGCGCCGAACAGGTTCACCATGCGCTGCAGGTCGTCGGCGAGTTCCGCGCCGTGCTCGCCCTGCCCCGGCACGAAGAAGTTCTCCTTGATGTGCGTGTGGCGCATGTGCGCGGCGGCCGGGAGGCCCGGTCCGAACTTCCGGCGGTTGTTGACCAGCCCGGAGAGCGCGACACCGCCGAAGTTGACGCCGTGGTAGGCACGCTCGCGCGACACGAAGATCGTTCGCCCGCCTTGGCCGCGCGCCTGGTGGTAGGCGAGCGCGATCTTCATCGCGCTCTCGACCGCTTCGGAGCCCGAGTTGCCGAAGAAGATGCGGTTGAGGTCTCCGGGCGTGAGTTCGGCGATGCGCGAGGCCAGCTCGAACTGCTTCGGGTGGCCGCGCATGAACGGCGCCGCGTAGTCGAGTTCGGTGAGCTGCCGGCCGACCGCCTCGGCGATCTCCTTGCGGCCGTGACCGGCCGCGCAGCAGAACAGGCCCGACGACGCGTCGATCACCTTCTCGCCGCGGTCGTTCCAGTAGTACATCCCTTCCGCGCGGACGATCATCCTCGGATCGGCCTTGAATTCGCGGTTGGGGGTGAACGGCATCCACAGTTCCTCGAGCGAGATGCGGCGCGCCTCGACCTTGTCGCGCAGCGTGAATTCGGCGTGGCCCATGGTTCTCCTCCAGTGACGCGCCGCGCGACGCCGCGCGGCAGGAACTGTGGAATGGTACGCTCCTGCCGGCTGCCGGAAGAGGTCCCGATGGGGCCAGAGTGCCCCGACCGTTGGGGCCAGATGCCGGTACCAGGCCATCGAACCGTCGCGGACGCCATGACCGCCCGACCCGACCCACCCATGTGGGGCCGGCTCCTCCAGCTCTCGTCCGAGGGGCGGAAGGGCCGGGCGCGCAACCCCGGCGACGGGCTCCTGCGCGGCACAGGACACGCGCGCAGCCGCGCGAGCGGGGCGAACCTCGAAAGCAAGCCTTCGACCCTTCAGGGCCAGATCCGCGAGGCGCTGACCCGCGCGATCCTGGACGGACGCCTTCCCCCGGGCGCGACCCTGCCCTCGACGCGCGCGCTGTCGCTGGAACTGAGGGTCGCGCGCAACACCGTCTCGATCGTCTACGAGCGGCTGGTCGGCGAGGGCTACCTCGTTCCGCGCAACCGTGGCGGCCATTTCGTCAACCCCGAGATCGTCGCCGGGCGCGCCGCGCTCCCGCCGGCGGATGGTTCCTCGACCGCGCTGCAAGCGGCGTGGGACGGGCGGTTCAAGACCGCGGTTGCGAAGCAGCGGAACATCGCCAAGCCGCGCGACTGGCAACGCTATCCGTTTCCGTTCCTGTACGGGCAGATCGACCCCGCGCTGTTGCCCATTCCCGGCTGGCGCGAGTGCAGCATCCAGGCGCTCTCCGGCGCCGAGGCGCGCGGCTGGGCGGGCGACCTGATCGACGGCGACGACCCTCTCCTGATCGAACAGATCCAGACCCGGCTCCTCGCGCGGCGCGGGGTGTTCGCGAGCGCGAACGAAATCCTCGTGACGGTCGGTGCGCAGCACGCCCTGTTCCTGCTCGCGACCCTCCTGGTCGGCCCGGCCACGACGGTCGGGATCGAGGACCCCGGTTATCCCGACGCGCGCAACATCCTCGCCGCACGCACGCCGTCGGTGGTCGCGCTTCCGCTCGACGCCTCGGGTCTCGCGCTTTCGCCCGGGCTCGACGCGTGCGAATACGTCGTGCTGACGCCTTCGCACCAGTGCCCGACCAACGTCACGATGCCGCTGGAGCGGCGCGAGGCGCTGCTGGCGTGGGCGCAGGCGCGCGACCGCGTGCTCATCGAGGACGACTACGAGGCCGAGATCGGGCTCGAGGGGCGCGCGCAGCCGGCGCTCAAGAGCCTCGACCGCTCGGGTCGGGTGGTCTACGTGGGCAGCATGTCGAAGACGCTCGCGCCCGGCATCCGGGTCGGCTACATCGTCGCGCACCGCGACCTGATCCGCGAGGCGCGCGCGCTGCGGCGGCTGATGCTGCGGCACCCGGCGGCCAACAACCAGCGCTCGGCGGGACTCTTCCTCGCGATGGGCTACCACGACGCGCACTTGCGCCGGCTGCGGCGGATCTGCGCGGAACGGGGCGAAGCGCTCGCTGCCGCGCTCGCACGCCACCTTCCGGAGGTCGCGGTATCGACGGCTGCGGGAGCGTCGTCGTCCTGGCTGCGCTTCCCCGACGATGTCGACACCAGGGCGCTCGCGGCGGTCGCGGAGCGTGCGGGCGTGCTGATCGAGCCCGGCGACGTCTTCTTTGCGGGAGACCGTCCGCCGCGACAGTACGCGCGGCTCGGGTTCGCGTCGATCGCGACCGATCGCATCGCTCCCGGCGTCGCGGCGCTCGCCGGTGCGCTGGCCGATCTCCGCACGTCGCGGTCGCGTACTCGCTGAGTCGCGCTCCGGCGGCACCCATTCCGAGGAGAGCTCCGATGATGCCGAGGATCGCCGCGACCGCCATGCTTTTCGTCTTCGCCCTTGCCTCGCCAGCAGCACGCGCGGAAGTGAAGTCCAGTGGACAAGATCACTTTCAGATCCTGTTCACCGAGCGGATCGGGGCGGCTCCCGCGGCGGTCTACGCCGCGATCGGACAGGTCGAGCGCTGGTGGTCGGGCGAGCACAGCTACTCGGGCGACGCCGCGAACCTCTCGCTTTCGATGCAGCCCGGCGGCTGTTTCTGCGAACGCTGGGCGGGAGGCGCCGTTGAGCACGGCCGCGTGGTCATGCTGATGCGCGATCAGACGGTGCGCCTCGATGCGGCCCTTGGACCGGTGCAGAATCTGGGTGTGAGCGCGGTGCTCAGCTTCCTCCTCAAGGCGGAGGACGGCGGGACGACGCTGTCGGTCGGCTATCGCG